>WNGD01002617.1_pt1 | contig 50079 bp, 49 predicted proteins | sample 5400671 | NCBI WGS metagenome assembly WNGD01 (sample SAMN13153369, study PRJNA577476) | soil metagenome | isolation source: 40 cm soil or saprolite under grassland replicate 2 | place: USA:California | collected 2016-06-15 | reverse complement strand
CCGCGCGGCATCGCCGTCGATACCGATGCGTTCAACGCCGCGATGGAGCGCCAGCGCGAGAAGGCGCGCGCCTCCTGGGCCGGCTCGGGCGACGCCGCCACCGAGGCGGTGTGGTTCAGCTTGCGCGAAAAAGCCGGGGCGAGCGAGTTCCTGGGCTACGAGACCGAAACCGCCGAGGGCGTCGTCGCCGCGCTGGTGAAGGACGGCAAGGAAGTCGACGCGTTGCGTGCGGGCGAGAGCGGCGACGTCGTCCTCAACCAGACGCCGTTCTACGCGGAGTCGGGCGGACAAGTCGGCGATACCGGCGTCATGCGTGGCGAGGGCGTGCGCTTTTCCGTCGCCGACACCCAGAAGAAGGCGGCCGACGTGTTCGTCCATTCCGGAACGGTCGAGAAGGGCACGCTCAAGGTCGGCGCCGCGCTCGCGCTTGAAGTCGATCATTCCCGCCGCAGCGCCATCCGTCGAAATCATTCGGCGACGCATCTTCTGCACGAGGCGCTGCGTCGGGTGCTCGGCGACCACGTGGCGCAAAAGGGCTCGCTGGTCGCGCCCGACCGGCTGCGCTTCGACTTCTCGCATCCCAAGCCGATGACGGCCGAAGAGATCGAGCGGGTCGAGGATATCGCCAACGATTTCGTGCTGCAGAATTCGCCGGTGACCACGCGGCTGATGGCGGTCGATGAAGCGATCGCGTCGGGCGCCCGCGCGCTGTTCGGCGAGAAATACGGCGACGAGGTGCGCGTCGTGGCGATGGGGCGGGGTGGCGGCAACACCATGGGCTGGTCGGTGGAGCTCTGCGGCGGCACCCACGTCAGACGCACCGGCGACATCGGTCTCATCGCCGCGCTTGCCGACAGCGCGGTCGCCGCTGGCGTGCGCCGGATCGAGGCGCTCACCGGCACCACGGCGCGCAAGCACGCGCGTCACCTGGGCGAACTCGCCAAGTCGGCGTCGGCGGAGCTCAAGGCGCCGCTCGAGGACATGCCTCAGCGCCTGGCGCAAGTGCTCGACGAGCGCCGCCGCCTCGAACGCGAACTTTCGGAGGCGAAGAAGAAGCTCGCCATGGGCGGAGGGAGTACGCAGGGCGCGGATGGCGTGCGCGTGGTCGGCGATGTGAAGCTTTTGGCGCGCGCGGTCGAAGGCATCGACCTCAAGGACCTGCGCAGCCTCGCCGACGAAGGCAAGAAGCGCCTGGGCTCGGGAGTGGTCGCCATTGTCGGCGTCACCGAGGAAGGCAAGGCCGGCGTCGTGGTCGGCGTCACCGCGGACCTCACGTCGCGCTTCTCCGCCATCGATCTGGTGCGCAAGGGCGCGGAGGCGCTCGGCGGTAAAGGCGGCGGCGGGCGAGCGGACATGGCGCAAGCCGGCGGCCCCGACGGCTCCAAGGCCGAGGCCGCGCTCAAGGCCATCGAAGGTGCGCTCGGCGGCGGATAGGGTTGGTAAAGTCGCCTGCCGCGCCGTTGCAACACGTGTAGGGTGGGCAAAGGCGCGTCATTCGGTTTTCACGCGTGGGCAAAATCGTGCACGCGCCGTGCCCACGCGACGCACCGGCGGGCGATTTTGCCCACCCTACAAGTCGGACGCCTCACGATCCCTTTTTCAGGAACACGTAGTCGGCGGCGTAAGGCGCGCTATGGAGGGCGCCGGCCTTATCGCAGGCGCCGGCGTGGACGCCGCCCTGGGTGTTGATCCGCTGCACGGTCGCGACGCCCGACAGCGTGCCGCTGCCGCGATGCGCCGTCACCTCGAGCTTGAGCCAGGGAATATCGCTCGGCGTCTTGCCCGCGACGCTGGCGACGGCCTTGCCGACCACCGCGCTGCCGTCGGCGTGCTCCCAGTTCGGCCCGGCATAGTGGCGCCCAACGGTTTTGCCGTCGAGCAGCAGGGTCGCGATCGGCTCGCGGAACGCCCATGCGAGCTTGCCGTCGCTGCCGACCTTGCACTCGTAGACCTGCGCGCCCTCGGCATGGAGCGTGACGACTGCGCTCTCGCCCGGCGCCGCGATCGCGGGCGGGACCTGCGCCGATGCCGCGCCCGACAGCCCGGCGACGGCGATGATGGCGAGTGCAAATAGTGCAAGTTCGTGTGAAGTGGAATGAGCGCGAGCGACGAACTCGGTGTGCTCCCCTCCCCCTTGTGGGGAGGGGCTGGGGGTGGGGGTCCTTCTGCGGATCACCGCACGACCCCCACCCCGGCGCTTCGCGCCGACCCTCCCCACAAGGGGGAGGGTAAAGACCGAGTGAGCGGCGCTGAGGTGCTTCAAGCACAAACCAACACGCTCTAGTGAGAGCCGCATGGAAGTTCCTCCTCACTCGCGGAGCGCGCGCCAGCCGTTACGCCATCGCCCGCTTGAGATTCTCATCGACCTTGTCGAGGAAACCGGTGGTGGATAGCCATTTCTGATCGGCGCCCACCAGCAGCGCCAGGTCTTTGGTCATGAAGCCCGACTCGACGGTGGCGACCGTGACCTTCTCCAAGGTCGCGGCGAATTTCGCGAGCTCGGCGTCGTCGTCGAGCTTGGCGCGGTGCGCGAGCCCGCGCGTCCAGGCATAGATCGAGGCGACCGAATTGGTGGACGTCTGCTCGCCCTTCTGGTGCTGCCGATAATGCCGCGTCACCGTGCCGTGGGCCGCCTCGGCCTCGACCACCTTGCCGTCAGGCGTCATCAGCACGGACGTCATCAACCCGAGCGAGCCGTAGCCCTGGGCGACGGTGTCCGACTGCACGTCGCCGTCGTAATTCTTGCAGGCCCAGACATAGCCGCCCGACCATTTCAGCGCCGCGGCCACCATGTCGTCGATCAGCCGGTGCTCGTAGAAGATCCCCTTCTTCTCGAACTCGGCTTTGAACTCGCGGTCGTAGATCTCCTGGAAGATGTCCTTGAAGCGGCCGTCATAGACCTTGACGATGGTGTTCTTGGTCGAGAGATAGACCGGGTAGCCGCGATTGAGGCCGTAATTGAGCGATGCGCGGGCGAAGTCGCGGATCGAGTCGTCGAGATTGTACATCGCCATGGCGACGCCGCCGCCGGGGAAGCGGAACACCTCGCGCTCGATCTTGGTGCCGTCGTCGCCGACGAAGGAGAGCGACAGCTTGCCTTTGCCGGGCACCTTGAAATCGGTGGCGCGGTATTGGTCGCCATAGGCGTGGCGGCCGATGATGATCGGCTTGGTCCATCCGGGCACCAGCCGCGGCACGTTCTTGCAGATGATGGGCTCGCGAAAGATGACGCCGCCCAGAATGTTGCGGATGGTGCCGTTCGGCGAGCGGTACATTTCCTTGAGGCCGAACTCCTTCACCCGCGCCTCGTCCGGGGTGATAGTGGCGCATTTGACGCCGACGCCGATCTTCTTGACCGCTTCCGCCGCTTCGATCGTGATCCGATCGCGCGTCTCGTCACGCTTCTGGATGCCGAGGTCGTAATAGAGCAACTCGACGTCGAGATAGGGATGGATCAGCTTCTCCTTGATGAGATGCCAAATGATGCGGGTCATCTCGTCGCCGTCCATCTCGACGACCGGATTCTTCACTTTGATTTTCGCCATTGCGGACGAGCCTTTGCGCGCGCGGATGCGTGAGGGGAGGCGGGTGGAATGCCTTCGGACCCCGGCCTTATGGCGCGGCGGGCCGCATCCTGCAAGGCCAAAACATATGCGCGCTGAATTGCGCGCACGCACGAGGCGCGCCATTGTGCGCGGTCGATAGCGTTCGCCGCGCGCCGGCGGCGCTCGCAGGGACATGGGCGGTTGGGATTGACAAATGCCGACATGGCGCGAGATCCAAGGTGCTTATGGCCGCGGCCGCCGCGCGCTTCGGCAGGCGATGCTCGAACCGGTTCTGGTCGGCTGGCCGGTGCTGCGCGACATCGTGATGAACGCGCTTGCCGCGCGCGGGCACCTCGTGCTGTGCGAGCTCGGCGACGTGCGCTTCTTCGTCGATCCGAGCGACCGCGTGGTCGGCGCCTGGCTGATGTGGCACGGCGGGTGGCAGCGCCGGGAGATCGATACCGCGGTGGACGTCTTGTCCGCCGCGCAGCGCCTGCCGGCGAACGCGGTGTTCGTCGACGTCGGCGCCCATATCGGGACGCACACGATCTACGCGCTGCGCACCGGCCGCTTCGCGCGCGCCATCGCGTTCGAGCCCGAGCCGCGCAATGCAGACCTGCTCGTCCGGAATCTCGAAGCGAACGGCCTGTCGCAGGCGGCCGTCGTCGTGCCCAAGGCGGCCGGCGCCGCGCCGGGCGCCGCCGTGCTGCATCTTCACCCGCGCAATACCGGGGCCCACGCGATCGGCGAGCCGCCGTCGGTCGACGGGCAGGCGCGGCTCGACGTGCCGGTCGTGCGGGTCGACGATGAGCTCGAGCGACTCGGCGTGCCGCTCGAGACCGTGGGGCTCGCGTGGGTCGATGTCGAGGGCTACGAGCCGCAGGTCCTCGATGGACTCGCCAAGCTCATGGCGCGCGCGGTGCCGATCACCTTCGAATTCACGTCGAGCCGCTACAGCGCCGAGAGCAAGCAAAAGCTCGTGGCGCGGCTCGCGCAGCACTATACGACCGTGCACAGCCTCGGCCGGTTAGACCCGACCGCGCCGATCGACACGCTCGCCGCGCGCGAGCACACCGACGACGTCTTGGTGTACTAGGCATGCCGGGCGCCGGAACCGACAAGACCAAGGACTGGATCGAGACGCGCGGGCCGATCATCATCCTGGTCGAGCCGCAACTCGGCGAGAACATCGGCGCGACCGCGCGCGTGATGGCGAATTTCGGCCTCGCGCGGCTGCGCCTGGTCAAGCCGCGCGACGGCTGGCCCAACATTCACGCGCGCCGCGCGGCCTCCGGTGCCGACCGCATTCTCGAAGCGGCGGCGCTGTTCGACACGCTGGAGGCGGCGATCGCCGACTGCACCCTCGTCCTGGCGACGACGGCGCGCGCCCATGATCAGGCGAAACCCGTGGTCGGACCGGACGCTGCGGCGGCCTTGCTCGCGCCGCACGTCGCCGCCGGCGAGAGCGTGGCCGTGCTGTTCGGGCGCGAGCGCTACGGCCTCGAAAATCACGAGGTGGCGCTCGCCGACCGCATCGTCACCTTTCCAGTCAATCCGGCCTTTGCGTCGCTCAATCTCGCCCAGGCGGTCGCGGTCGTGGCCTACGAGTGGTTCAAGCTCGCCTCCGGCGGCGCGCTTCCGTTCGTCATGCGGCAGAAGTCGGAACCGGCCGGCAAGGAGCAGCTGCAAGCGTTCTTCGCCAACCTCGAACGCCAGCTCGATCACATCGAATATTTCCGCCCGCTCGACAAGCGCGCGACCATGCTGGTCAATCTGCGCAACATCTTCGCGCGCATGCAGCCGACCCAACAGGACATTCAGACTCTGCACGGCATCGTCGTCGCGCTGACCGAAGGCCGCAAGGGGCCGGCGCGCGGCGGCGTGCTCGACGGCGAGGAAGCCAAGGCGCTGCGCGCGCTGCTCGCGGAATACGGGCAAGGCGCCGCGCCCGGCGAGCGCGGTCCGGTGCGCGGCCTGGCGCGGCTCCTGCGCCGCAATCCGACCGACGCCGAGCGGCTGCTGTGGAGCGCTTTCACCAACGACCGGCGCTTTGCGGGAAAAGGCATCAAGCGCCAGGTCCCGGTCGGGACGCACATCACCGACTTCGTCTCTTTCCCGCTGCGGCTGGTGATCGAGCTTGTGCCCGCGCAGGAAGGCGCGACCGCGGCCGAGGCGCGTGCCGAGCGGCGGGCGTGGCTGATCGAGCGCGGCTATCGCGTGCTCGACGTCGACGCGAGCGCGGTCGAGGCCGATCTGCCGCGGGTGCTCGACCGGTTGGCGCAGGCGATGCGCACGCCAGACTGAAGGACGACGAAGACGGGGGTCAGCTCTTCAGCGCTTTCAGCGCCGCCGCGGCCCCCGCCCGCAGGAAGCCCATGTCGCTGCCGACGGCGAGGAAGCGCACCCCGCGCTTGGCGAGCGCTACGGCACGCTCGACCGAGTGGCAATAGGCGCCCATCACCTTGCCGGCCTTGGTCGCCGCCGCCGTGATGCGGTCGAGCTCGCGGTCGACCTCGCCCGACATGGGATCGACATTGGCGCCGTTGCTGAGCGCGATCGAGAGGTCCGCGGGCCCGAGGAAAAGCGCGTCGATCCCCGGCGTCGCCGCGATGGCCTCGACATTGTCGAGCGCGGTTCGCGTTTCGATCATGGCGAAGGTGACGGTGAGGTTGTTGGCTTCGCGCAGATAAACCTTCTGGTCCGGCATATTGGCAAGCGTGGTGGCGCGGTGCGGACCCCAGCTGCGTTCCCCGATCGGCGGGAATTTCGTGAACGAGACGTAGGCGCGCGCATCCGCTTGGGTGTTGATCATCGGCGCGATGATGCCCTCGGCGCCGAAGTCGAGCGCCCGGCTCGCGGTTGCGAACTCGCCGACGGGAATGCGCACGATCGCAGCCGCGCCGCCCTGGCGCACCTGCGCGACTGCGGCCAAGACCGAGGCGGTGTCCCACAGGCCGTGCTGTCCATCGAGCGTGACCGCGGGAAAGCCCTCGCGGCCGACGAGCTCGGCGACGATCGGAGAGGGTATCCCGCACCAACCGCTGTGGACGGTCTCGCCGGCCCTGAGCCGGCGGGCGAGAGAGAAGGCGGTTGCTGTCGTCATGGGGAAATCGTCCTTTGCTGCCACCGTCCCCGCGGTCCCGTCATCACACAGGCCGCGATGGTGGCTCACGGCCGGCGGGCATCGAATGGCTGCTGCCGCTTGTCGCCATCGATTGGGGACGGGCGCGACCAGCGAGTGGGTCTTAGCTGCCCGCTTTGATCTCCTGGATCGCTTTCGCCATCAGTTCGTCCATGGTGCGGCGAATCTGGTGATCCGACAGGTCGACGCCCTTGGCGTCGAAGTCCTTGCGAATCTTGCGGAAGACGTCATCGTCACCGATCTCCTCGAAATCCGCCATGACGACCGCCTTGGCATAGGCGTCGGCCTCGGCGCCGGAAAGGCCGAGGTTTTGCGCCGCCCACAGGCCGAGGAACTTGTTGCGACGGGCGTTCGCCTTGAATCGCAGTTCTTCGTCGAGGACGAACTGCTTCTCGAAGCCTTCCTCGCGCTTGTCGAACGTAGTCATGCCTGCCTCGCTGTTTCGGGAGCGGCCAGCCGCTCTCGCATCGGTTCCCAACTGTTCGGCCGGGACGCATGCCGCGTCAATCTCGAACGGTTTCAACATCCAGCGTTGGAACCTCGCGCGGCCTTGCATAGCGGGACGCAATCGTCAAGGCAACCGATGGCGAAGTGATTCGCACCCGTGGGGCGCGCGCAACAAAACCATTCGGCGCGATTGTGCTGCGCAGCGTGATCGGCTAGTTTGCCGGTGTGGACGCGTCGCCTGTTCACGTCTTTGTCGAGCCGCACGCGCCGCCGCCGCGGACATCACCTCGAACCGGAGCCACGGCATCCAGATGGACATCAACAAACCACGGTACACGCCGATGAGCCGCCGTCGTCGCATCTATGAAGGCAAGGCCAAGGTCCTCTACGAGGGACCGGAGCCGGGAACGCTGATCCAGCACTTCAAGGACGACGCGACCGCCTTCAATGCGAAGAAGCACGATATCATCGAGGGCAAGGGCGTCCTCAACAACCGCATCTCGGAATACGTCTTCCAGCATCTGAACGACATCGGGGTCCCGACCCACTTCATCAGACGGCTCAACATGCGCGAGCAATTGATCCGCGAAGTGGAGATCATTCCGCTCGAAGTGGTCGTGTGTAACGTCGCGGCGGGCTCGCTGTCGCAGCGGCTGGGAATCGAGGAGGGCACGCAGCTGCCGCGTTCGATCATCGAGTTCTACTACAAGAACGATCAGCTCGGCGACCCGATGGTTTCCGAGGAGCACGTCACCGCCTTTGGCTGGGCCACCCCGCAGGAGATCGACGACATCATGGCGCTCGCCATCCGCGTCAACGATTTCCTGTCCGGCCTGTTCCTCGGCGTCGGCATCCGCCTCGTCGACTTCAAGATGGAGACCGGCCGGCTGTGGGAGAACGACCTCATGCGCATCGTGGTGGCGGACGAGCTGTCCCCGGATTCCTGCCGGCTCTGGGACATCAAGTCGAACGAGAAGCTCGACAAGGACCGCTTCCGCCGCGATCTCGGCGGGCTGGTGGAGGCCTATGCCGAGGTCGCCAAACGCCTCGGCATCATGAGCGAGGGCGAGCGGCCCCAGGGCACCGGGCCGGTCCTGGTGAAGGGTTGACACGTTCGCTGTCCTCGAACCACCTGCTCGCTGATCGGCTGTAGCCCGGATGGGCGCAGCGACATCCGGGCCACCCGCATTTCGCTCCGCTCATGCGGGCTACTCACTAAACCTGCGTGTCCCGGATGCGGTGCAGCGCGAAACGAAGTGGAGCGGTGCGCCGCTGATCCGGGACCGCCACGGCCCGAGACGGTCCCGGGTCTGCAGCGCACCACTTTGTGCTGCGCTGCGCCCGGGATACAGACCGCGAGGAGAATGACATGGGCAAGGACTTCACCATTGGACTGGTGGTCCCGTTCGCGACCGACGCGGTGCCGGAGGAAGGGCTGCAGATGTATCCGGGCGTGCGTTTCGTTGCGCGCGGCGTCGGGGTGCGATCGCTGACGCCGAGCGGCTACGACAGCGCATGGGAGGGAATCCTCCCGGCGGCCGAACATCTCGCCGGGCTTGGTGTCGATGCCATCATGGTGATCGGTACCTCGTTGACGTTCTATCGCGGCGCCGACGCGCACGACCAGTTGATGGCAAAGCTGTACGCGACGACCGGCCTGCCGGTGAGCACCATGAGCCAAGCGGTGGTCGATGGATTGATGAGCTTAGGCGCGCGGCGGATCGCGGTCGCCACCGCTTATGCCGACGAGGTGAACAACCGCCTGCAAGCCTTTCTCACCGCGAAGGGCTTTGAGGTGCTGGCGCTCGAGGGTTTCGGCCTGTTCGGCTTCGGCGAGCCCGACACCAAGAGCGAAGCGGACATCATCGCGCTCGGCTCCAAAGTCTGCGTGCGGGCGCCGGCGGCGGATGGGTTGCTGATTTCCTGCGGCGGGCTGCGCACCTTGGGTGTGGCAAGGCCGCTCGAACAGCGGCACGGTATTCCGGTCGTCGCGAGCACGCAGGCGGCGTTCTGGTCGGCGCTGCGGCTCGTGGGCGAGAGCGGCCGCGTCGCGGGCCGCGGGCGGCTCCTCGAGCAATCAACAGCCGCCCCTGTGCACTGAAGCGGTTTGTGATTAAAATTTGAGCCGCGCGCACGAGCCCTGCGCGCGGTGGGGCGGGGGTACGCGCGTCCGCCGCTTGCGGTTTAACCGATTCGCGCCATATCGATGCTTGCAGAACCCCGATGAAGGCCCGCGTCACCGTCACCCTCAAATCCGGCATCCTCGATCCCCAGGGCAAGGCGATCGAAGGCGCGCTCAAATCGCTCGGCATCGCCGGTGTAGCGAGCGTGCGCCAGGGCAAGGTCTTCGACATCGAGATCAAGGGACGCGATCGCAAAGCGGCGCAAGCCGCGCTCAAGCAGGCGGCCGACAAGCTCCTCGCCAATACGCTGATCGAGAACTATCAGGTCGAGGTGAAATGATCGCACGACGCGCCGGCATTGTGGTGGTCGCCCTGGGCATTGCGGGCGTGCTCGCAGGCGGCGCGATGCCGCTCGGCGCCGGGCAGCAACCGACCGAGGCGGGAAAGCCCGCGCCCGCCGCCTGGACTGAGTTCAAATGGCCGTTTCCCCTCGACCAGTGGGGCGTCGGGCGCGCATTCCGCTGCCGGGCCGCCGATTGCGGCGCCGACATCGATCTCTACCTGCGCGCCAAGCTCGGCTTCTGCAATTGCACGACCGGGGTGTCGGACGACGCGGAACTCGACCGCGTGGGCGACCTCGAACTGCTCAGCACCAAATTCAACGGATTGCGCGACGGACGGGTGATCACCGTCGGCTGGATGAAAGGCCGCAGCCGGCCCTATCAGGTCGCGATATCCTATGGCTCGCCGCGCACCGCGCTCGCCATCGCCTTCAACGATAAATGCGACGTGGTGGTCGCCACCGTCGTAGCCGACGACATTCCGGCGGCCGAGCGCTCCGCCTTGGGCTTCCTCAACGGCGATCTGGTTCTGCGCTGGGCCGAGAAGGAGCTCGGGCTGTGATGAGATCCGCCGTCGTCGTCTTTCCCGGCATCAATCGCGAGCGTGATATGGCGCGCGCGCTCAAGCTCATCAGCGGCCGCGAGCCAGCCATGGTCTGGCATGCCGACACCGCCTTGCCGGCGGGCACCGACCTCGTGGTGGTGCCGGGGGGCTTCTCCTACGGCGACTACCTGCGCTGCGGCGCGATCGCGGCGCGCGCACCGATCATGCGCGCGGTGCGCGCCCATGCCGACCGCGGCGGCCTCTTGCTCGGCGTCTGCAACGGCTTTCAGATCCTGTGCGAAGCGGGACTCCTGCCCGGTGTGCTGATGCGCAATGCGGCGCTGAAATTCATCTGCCGCGACGTCTATCTGCGCATCGAACGCTCCGATACGCCGTTCACGCGCGGCTACAACGCCGGACAAGTGATCCGCGTGCCGGTCGCCCATGGCGAGGGCAATTACGTCGCCGATGATGAGACCGTCGCGCGGCTCGAGGGCGAGGGGAGGGTGCTGCTGCGCTATGCCGCGCCCGATGGGACGCTCGATCCGGCATGGAACGTCAATGGCGCGACCAACGCCATCGCCGGCGTGCTCAACGACAAGGGCAACGTGCTCGGCATGATGCCGCACCCGGAGAACCACGTCGAAGCTGCGCTCGGGTCGACCGACGGGCGCGGTGTGTTCGCGGGGCTCACTGATCACTTCAAGCAAGCGGCATAACGCGGCTGCCTCGATATCAAGCGTCATCCAGATTTCACCCGCCCATGATGCTGTGGAACCGTCGCTGTGGTGGATTGCCGTGCATAGCGCGCGGAAGACGGGCGTAAACGCGCTTATGCCCGGCAATGACATTTAGGACTATGGCAAAGGCATCCAGAAAATCGTCGGCCCGTGCGATCAAGCAACCGGCGGCAGGCAGGGCCAAACGGCGGTCGAAGGGCGTGAGGCGGGCGAAAATCAGCCCCGCGCTGGTGGCGGCGCATGGGCTGACCCCCGACGAGTATCAGCGCATTCTTGCGCTCGTGGGCCGCGAGCCTTCGCTCACCGAGCTCGGCATTTTCTCGGCCATGTGGAACGAGCACTGCTCGTACAAATCATCGAAAATCCATCTGCGTACGCTGCCGACGAAAGCGCCGTGGGTGATCCAGGGGCCGGGCGAGAACGCCGGCGTCATCGATATCGGCGACGGCCTCGCCGTCGTGTTCAAGATGGAGAGCCACAACCATCCAAGCTACATCGAGCCGTATCAGGGCGCGGCCACCGGGGTCGGCGGCATTTTGCGCGACGTCTTCACCATGGGCGCGCGGCCGATTGCCTGTCTCAATGCGCTCTCCTTCGGTGCGCCTTCGCACCCGCAGACCCGGCATCTCCTCGCCGGCGTGGTGGCCGGCATCGGCGGCTACGGCAATTCCTTCGGCGTGCCGACCGTGGGCGGCTGCGTTCGTTTTCACACCCGCTACGACGGCAACTGTCTCGTGAATGCGATGGCGGTCGGTCTCGCGCGCAGCGACAAGATTTTCTACGCCGCCGCTTCGGGCATCGGCATGCCGATCGTCTATCTCGGCTCCAAGACCGGCCGCGACGGCATCCACGGCGCCACCATGGCGTCGGCCGAATTCGGCGAAGGAACCGAAGAAAAGCGCCCAACCGTGCAAGTCGGCGATCCGTTCGCGGAGAAGCTGTTGCTCGAAGCCTGTCTCGAAATCATGGCGAAGGACTGCGTCATCGCCATCCAGGACATGGGCGCGGCGGGGCTCACCTGCTCCGCGGTCGAGATGGGCGCCAAAGGCAATCTCGGCGTCACGCTCGATCTCGACGCGGTACCGTGCCGCGAGACCGGCATGAGCGCCTACGAGATGATGCTCTCCGAGAGCCAAGAGCGCATGCTCATGGTGCTCAGGCCGGAGAAGGAGCAGGAGGCCGAGGCGATCTTCCGGAAATGGGGCCTCGATTTTGCCGTGGTCGGCGCGACCACGCCCACCAAGCGATTCATCGTGCGCCACCGCGGCAAGGTCATGGCCGATCTGCCGATCAAGGAACTGGGCGACGAGGCGCCGCTCTATGACCGGCCGCACGTGGAGACGCCGAAGCCGCCGGTCGTGCAAGCAGCCGATGTGACGCCGCCCATTGCGACCATGGATGCATTGTCGAGGCTGATCGGCTCCCCCGATCTGTGCTCCCGGCGCTGGGTGTGGGAGCAGTACGACCACGTCATCCTGGGCAACACGGTGCAGCGGCCCGGCGGCGACGCCGCGGTGGTGCGCATCGACGACGGTCCGAAAGCACTCGCGCTTACCACCGACGTCACGCCGCGTTATTGCGAGGCCGATCCGTTCGAAGGCGGCAAGCAGGCCGTGGCCGAGGCTTGGCGCAACCTCACCGCCGTCGGCGCGCGGCCGCTTGCCGTCACCGACAATCTCAATTTTGGCAACCCCGAGCGGCCGGAGATCATGGGCCAACTGGTGGGCGCGGTCCGCGGCATCGCCGACGCTTGCAAGGCGCTCGACTTCCCGGTGGTGTCGGGCAACGTGTCGCTCTACAACGAAACCAACGGCCGCGCGATCCTACCCACGCCCACCATCGGCGGGGTCGGCCTCATCGACGACTTCGCCAAGTCGGCGACGCTCGCCTTCAAGGGCGAGAACGAGGCCATTTTGCTCATCGGTGAAACCACGGGGTGGCTCGGCCAATCGCTTTATCTGCGCGAGATCTGCGAGCGCGAGGAGGGGGCGCCGCCGCCGGTCGACCTTGCGGCCGAGCGCAATAGCGGCGACTTCGTCCGCGCCCTGATCGCCGAGGATATCGCCGTCGCCGTGCACGATATTTCCGACGGCGGGCTGCTGGTCGCGATCGCCGAGATGGCGATGGCCGCGGGCATCGGCGCCGAGCTCGATCGGGCGCCGCTTGCGGCCCACGCCTTCTGGTTCGGCGAAGATCAGGCGCGCTACGTGGTCACGGTCGCGGCGGGCGTGGCGGAGAGCATCATGGCGCGCGCCCGCGCGGCCGGCGTCCCCGCGCGGCAGGTCGGCCTCACCGGTGGCGACGCATTGACGCTCGAGGGCGAGCGCCCCATTCTGGTCGCAAAGCTGCGCGAGCGCTTCGAGGGCTGGCTGCCGGCCTACATGGCCGGGGGGCCGGCCTGACGCCTGGAGCGGTTGACGCGCTTTCTGCGGCGAAGCGGAGCCCACTTCGCCGAAACGCTATGGGAGAGAGAGCCATGGCGATGGATGCGAGCGAGATCGAGCGTTTGATCAAGCTGCGTGTTCCGGATGCCGAGGTGACGATCCGCGACCTCGCCGGCGACGGCGACCACTACGCCGCCACCGTGCTCGCCGAATCGTTTTGCGGCAAATCGCGGGTGCAGCAGCATCAAATCGTCTATGAAGCGCTAAAGGCCGAAATGGGCGGCAAGCTGCACGCGCTCGCGCTGCAGACCGGCACGCCGGAGCGGCGATGAGCGACGCGGGCGGGACGGCAGCGGGTGTGGCCGCGCCGACTGCGTTGCCGGGCGTTGCCGCCGCGCGCTCGCCCACCGGCGTCAAGACGCTGGTGCTTCCGGGCGCGATCAAGCCCACGGGGACTTGGGACCTCGGCGCGCGCGCCGGCGATTTCGTTTACATCGCCGGCATGCGCGGCATCGACCCGAGGACCAACACCCTCGTCCCCGGCGATGAGGCCCGCATCCGGCAGGGCTTTCTCAACATGCAGATGATCGCCCAATCGGAGGGGGCGAGCTTGCGCGACTGCGTGCGCATCGTCGTCTATGTGACCGACATGATTCGATTTCGGCCGCTGGTGAACAAGGTCCAAGAGGAGCTTTGGGGCAAGGGACCCTATCCGCCGCGTACCATCGTGGAGGTCCACCGGCTCAATCAGGACGATATATTCGAGGTCGAAGGCACCTTCTACGCACCGGTGAAAAAGTGACCGCAGGGGGGTGCCCTTACCCCTTGGGCTCGCGGCACCGCTACGCTACATATAGATCCACGTGCGACGCGCCGCGTCTGCGGGCCGCCGAGAGATGAGGGATGCGATGGCCATCGAGCAATTCATCGATAATGAGGTCAAGGGCAACGACGTGGTCTTGTTCATGAAGGGCACGCCGCAGTTTCCGATGTGCGGATTTTCCGGGCAAGTGGTGCAGATTCTCGATCATCTCGGCGTGACCTATAAGGGCTTGAACGTGCTCGAATCGGACGACCTGCGCGAGGGCATCAAGTCCTATTCCAATTGGCCCACGATCCCGCAGCTCTACGTCAAGGGCGAATTCGTCGGCGGCTGCGACATCATCCGCGAAATGTTTCAGGCCGGCGAACTGCAGGGCCTGTTGAAGGACAAGGGCGTGCCGGTCAGGGAAAGCGCGTCGATCTAACGCGGCGTTTCCGATACCCGAGTCGAATCGCACACGCCGGCGGGACGAAACGGCCGCGAGCGGGGCTGCGCCAAGACTGCTCGATCGATGACCGGGACGCTGCGTTCTGAGCGCTCGCGGCCTACCGCCTAGTTGCAGGCGACTCCACCCGGCTTGAGCTTGCAGGCGAACAGTGTGTTGCCAGCGGTGTCGCGGAAGGTCGCGGTGAAGCGCTGCGGCGCGGGCTCGATCATCGCGAAACCGAAGCGATGGTCGGAACGGCCATGGCTCACCCTGGTGCCCGCGATCTTCTTGCCGGACAGATCGTCCTTGATCTTGCCGGCGAGCAGGGTGCCTCCGGTTCCGAGTATGAATTGGGGGGCGCGCTTGTTGGCGAAGCTTAGAACTTCCGCGATGTGGATATGGCCGGCGAGCGCGAGCGCGATGCCATCGGGCAGCATGCCGTCAAAGGCCGCTAGCGCCTGCTGCAAGGTGGCGTTGATGGTCTTGCGGTGCGACCTGAAGCCCCACACCGGCCGGTGGGTGAGGAGCCAGCTGCCGGGTGCCGGCCGCATGCCCATGAATTCCGCGGCATAAGGGCCGCTGTCGCACGGACAGGTATCGGCCGCGTTGCTCGAATCGAGGACGATGAAGGATTGGCCCGCCACCGTGATGGTGAAGTGCCGAACGAGATCGATGCACGGCGGCGCCGTTTCCGCCGGCGTCGGGTCGAGCAGGCGGAAATAACCCGCGCCGGCGCGGCTGCAGATTTCGTGATTGCCGCGCACCACGATCCAGGGCGCCGCGAGCAGCGCCGGCGCGGCGGGGGCGAAGAAATCCGCTTTCCACGTGGGCCAGTCATCGCCATGGGGACTGCGCGCGCAACCGCTGTCGCGCGGCGGACAGGCGCTCTCGCGGTAGAGATAGTCGCCGACATGGATGACCAGGTCGGGCTTGGCGGCGGCGACGCTCACGGCCAATGACGCGAATGGCCACCGCGCCGGGATGTTGCAATCCTGGAACTTGCCCTGCTCCTGGTCGTCGGCGTCCGCCTTGGCAGACCGTTTTGCCGCTTTCAGGCGGCAGCCGGTGTCGCCGAACGCGGCGACCGCCGTCAGCGTCGGCTTGAGAACGGGCAGCGGCAAGTTCTCGATGCTTGCGGATTTGGTCCCCGCTGCGAGCGGCAATTCGCACACCAGCACCGGGAATGCGGCGTCAGGCAGGGCGCGAACGTTCATCGCTTGCTCGCTGCCGTCGATGGCGATCGCCGGACACCGCGTGGCGTGCGCGACCACTGCCCGCGCGACCGCGCCCTGCGGACCGAGCACGACATAGGCGGCCTCGAGCTTTACCGATTGCGCATGTCCCGCGACCGGCGTCAGCGCGCAAGCCAGAGCGAACGCACGCGCTACGAGTCGATATGCTGGTCGATCCGATCGAGCTGGCATGTGTCGCGGATGCGATGCAGCGTCAGCGTGTCGAAGACGCGGGTGAACGCGCTTAGGGCGGATGCTGCGCTGCGCCCGGGACACGGTCGAGGGTAGTGAACTAGCGCGAATAGAACTCGACCACGAGGTGCGGCTCCATCTGCACGGGGTAGGGCACGTCGGAAAGCTGCGGGATGCGGATGAGCTTCGCCGTCATTTTCGAATGGTCGACCTCGATATAGTCCGGCACGTCGCGCTCGGCCAGCGCGACCGACTCCAGTACGATCGCGAGCTGCTTCGACTTCTCCTTGACCTCGACCAGATCGCCGACTTTGACGCGATAGCTCGCGATCGTGACGCGCCGACCGTTCACGCTGATGTGGCCATGGCTGATGAACTGGCGCGCGGCGAACACGGTGGGCACCAGCTTGGCCCGGTAGATCATGGCATCGAGCCGGCGCTCGAGCAGCCCGATCATGTGTGCGCCGGAATCGCCCTTCATGCGGATGGCTTCGGCGTAGATGCCGTGGAACTGCCGCTCGGAAATATTGCCGTAATAGCCCCGCAGTTTTTGCTTGGCGCGCAATTGCACGCCGTAGTCGGAGAGCTTGCCTTTGCGGCGCTGGCCGTGCTGGCCGGGACCATATTCGCGGCGGTTGACGGGGCTCTTTGGGCGGCCCCACACATTCTGCCCCATACGGCGGTCGATCTTGTATTTCGCCTCGTGGCGCTTGGTCATCGCGTCCTCATTTGCTTGCTAGAGGATCGCGCCCTCCTCTGTTCCGGCTGTCCCGGAACCGACAGGTCTTGGCCGAAGCGGCGGGCAAGACCGCGGGGTCGCGAAACGCCGCGCAGGCCTGAAGGCTCGCGCGGCGCGGGGTTTCTAGGGGCAAAGCAGGGTCAAGTCAAACCGCTTCTACTCGATCTCCTGGTAGACGTCGATTTCGATCGAGCCGGGAAGGAGCGAGCGCCAGGTCTGCAGATAGGCCTGCATGCGCGGGTCGCTGGCGACGCGCTGGCGGTTGAGCTCGATGACCTCGTGCGTTTCGTATTCGATTTCGTGAACGAACCGCGCCGGATCGTCGACGTTTTGCAGCAGGCGCATGCGCCGACCGCCGAACGCCTCGTAGAACGGCGCCGCCGACTTCAACAGTGAGGCAAGGTGGCTTGAATTTGCCGTCGGCAGCGTGAATTTGAACTGCACGGTTCGTCGCACCGTCTGTGAGTCGTTCGCCATCGTTTTGCGCCCCGTCGCAGGAATCTGGCCCCGGGCGATGCTAGAGCGGTTTGCGCTCCGTTGGAATCGGAAACCGCTTGCGCCACGGGCGTTGGATGCGGTTTCTCGTCGAAGACGCCTCAGCCACCGAGTCCGAAACGCGCCAGCGCCGCGCCGAGCGCGGCCGACGGCGGCCGGCCTGAGGTGAACACGATGCGCGCGGGAGAGGCCGGCGCATCGCCCGCCTTTGGCCCGCTCAAATCGGCGACCCGCCGCGCGATCGCCGGCGCGGGATCGACGAAGGTCACCGGCCAAGGCGAAAGCCGCTCGAAACGGTCGAGCAGCAAGGGATAATGCGTGCAGGCGAGCACGACCGTATCGGTGCGCCGCCCGCCGGCATCGACGAAACAGGGCGCGATCTCTTGCGCGATCAGATCGTCGGCGACGGGCGCGCCATGGAGCTCGGCCTCCGCGAAGCCCGCAAGCCGCGCCGAGCCGACCAGCTTGACGTCGCTGCCATTGGCGAAGTCGCGGATCAGCGCGCGGGTATATTCGCGGCCGACCGTCGCCTCGGTGCCGAGCACCGCCACGCGTTTGCTGCGCGAGCCGGCGCAGGCCGGCTTGATCGCGGGCACAGTGCCGACGAACGGCACGCTAAAGCGCGTGCGCAAATGCGGCAGCACCAGCGTCGAGGCGGTGTTGCACGCGATGACGATGAGGTCGGGACGGTGGGTCTCGATCAGCTCGCCCATGAGCGCGCCGACCCGCGCGACGAGCTCGGCCTAGCCGCGGCCGCTATAGGGAAAGAAGGCATCGTCGGCGACGTAGACGTAGCGCGCATCGGGCCGCACCTTAGCGACCTCGCGAAAAACGGTGAGGCCGCCGAGCCCGGAATCAAAGACGAGAATGGTGGTAGCCACGGCGGCTGTTGGTACGAAAAGAACGGCTGTCGGGCAATGTCGTCGCGAAGCGCGCGAAGCGGGTGCGGCGGTCGCGTCTTGCGGCACGCTCGCGCAGAATCGCCGCGCGTTGCGGCCATTTGCGCGCGTTAAGACATCATTCAGCTTTGCGAAAAATCGTCGAAATTTGATACAACCCATGCGTGCACAGGCCGAAAGCAACAAGGCCGCGCCCGGGCTTTGCATTCGGGACGACGAGTGGCGGCGGCTCGAAAATACGACTTGCGTCTAAGCCGGCGCGCGGCTGCGATCGGACGCGGTCGCGGTCTTGCCGAACACCCGCTCGAAGATCGTGTCGACGTGCTTGAAATGATAGCCGAGGTCGAAGTTTTCCTCGAGCTCGGCGGCGCTGAGGTGCTTGCGCACATCCTTGTCGGCTGCGAGCAGCGAGAGGAAGTCGCCTTCGACCGAGGAGTGCGAAATGTCGCGCTCGTGCCAGAGCGCCACGTTCTCCAGCGCCGGCGTGACATAGGCGCGCACCACGCGGGCAAGCCCGGTCACGTTCTCCGAGAGCACGGGGTTACGCTTGTGCGGCATGGCGGAGGAGCCCTTTTGACCTTCGGAAAAGAACTCCTCGGCCTCCAGCACCTCGGTGCGCTGCAGGTGCCGGACTTCGGTGGCGAGCCGCTCGACCGACGAGGCGACCACGCCCAGCGTGGCGAAATACATGGCGTGCCGATCGCGCGGGATGACCTGCGTCGAGACCGGTTCGACGGCCAGTCCCATGGCGCTGGCGACGTGCTCCTCCACGTGCGGATCGACCTGCGCGAAGGTGCCGACCGCGCCGGAAATGGCGCTGGTCGCGACCTCGGTTCGCGCGCAGATGAGGCGTTCCTTGGCGCGAAAGAATTCGGCGTAGGCGTAGGCGAGCTTGACGCCGAAGGTCGTGGGCTCGGCGTGAATGCCGTGGGAGCGCCCGATGGTCGCCGTGTTCTTGTGCTCGTAGGCGCGGCGCTTGAGCGCCGCCAGCAGCGCGTCGACGTCGGCGATCAAGAGATCGGCGGCGCGCACGAGCTGCACGTTGAGGCAGGTGTCGAGCACGTCGGAGGAGGTCATGCCCTGATGCACGAAGCGCGCTTGCGGCCCCACGATCTCGGCGAGGTGGGTGAGGAAGGCAATCACGTCGTGCTTGACGTCGCGCTCGATCGCATCGATGCGCGCGATGTCGAACTTCGCATGCTTGCCCTTGTCCCAGATTGCCTTGGCCGCGGCCTTCGGAATGATGCCGAGCTCGGCCATGGCGTCGGCCGCATGCGCTTCGATCTCGAACCAAATGCGGTAGCGCGTCTGCGGATCCCAGATCGCGGCCATTTCGGGCCGAGTGTAGCGCGGGATCATGGGCGGCCTTGGCAAGTCATAGCCGCGCTGTAGCAGATCGCCGCGGCAAGCTCAATTCGGGCACGGGATGACCGTCGCTGCCGAATTGCTGCCAGTCGGCGCTCTTGATAGAATCGGCAAAATAACTCGCGCAGAACGAACAAGGAAAGAGACACCATGATCAGATCGTCGTTAGCGACCGCGCTTGCCGCCACAGTTGCGGCTGGGCTCTCATCCGCGCCGCCAGCGTTCGCGCAAGATGAATCGGATCAGCGACTGGGCACCGTCCACTTCGCGACGTCGTGCAACGAGACTGCGCAGCGTCGCTTCGATCGGGGGATGCGATACCAGCATTCATTCTGGTATCGCCAAGCCAAGGAGATATTCGAGGATGTTGCGAAGGCCGATCCCGAATGCGGCATGGCCTTCTGGGGCATCGCGCTGACGCTGCTCAACAATCCGCACGGCGCGCCGCCGGCGTCGAATCTCCCGCTCGGGCTTGCGGCCATCCAGAAGGCCAAGGCCATCGGCGCCAAGACGCAGCGCGAGCGCGACTACATCGACGCGCTCGCCGTCATGTACGTCGATTACGACAAGATCGACCACCGTAGTCGTGTGCAGGCCTATCTCAAGGCGATGGAGGCATTGGCGGCACGTTATCCTGAGGATGACGAAGCGCAGATCGCTTATGCCATCACGCTCAACGTCGCGGCGTCGCCGGCGGATAAAAGCTATGCCAATCAGCTCAAAGGCGCAGCCATCCTGGAGCCGATCTTCAAGCGCCAGCCCCAGCATCCCGGTGTCGCCCACTATCTGATCCACCTCTACGACTATCCACCGATCGCCGAGAAGGGCCTCGACGCCGCCATGCGCTACGCCAAGATTGCGCCGGCCGCGCCGCATGCGCAGCACATGCCGTCCCACATCTTCACCCGCATCGGCTACTGGAAGGAATCCATTGCCGCCAATCAAGCCTCGGTGCGTGCAGCCAAAGCCGACAAGGCAGCCACCGATCAGCTGCACGGGCAGGACTACATGGTCTATGCCTATCTGCAGCTCGCCCAAGACAACAATGCCCGCGCCGTCATCGACGAGATGGCGAAATCAGCCAACCTCGGTCCCGACGAACGCGGCGGCCCCTTTGCTCTTGCGGCAAGTCCGGCGCGTTACATGGTCGAGCGTGGGGATTGGCAGGGCGCCGCGGAGCTCGAGGTCAAGCCGTCCAAGTTCCCCTTTATCATGGCGATCACACATTTCGCGCGCGCGCTCGGCGCGGCGCGCGCGGGCCACCCGGAGGCGGCAAAGGCCGACATCGCCAAGCTCGCCGAACTGCGCGACCAGCTGCGCGAGGCGAAGGATGCCTATTGGGCCGAGCAGGTCGATATCCAGTGGCAGGCTGCGAGCGCTTGGCTCCTCTACGCCCAGGGCAGGTACGACGACGCGCTCAAGACCATGAGCGCGGCGGCCGACGCCGAGGACAAGACCGAGAAGTCGCCGGTCACGCCGGGGCCACTGGCGCCGGCGCGCGAGCTTTATGGCGCGATGCTGCTCGACCGCGGCATGGCCAAGGATGCGCTCGCCGCCTACGAGGCGACGCTAAAGAAGGAACCGCACCGCCTCGGCGCCACCATCGGCGCGGCGAAAGCGGCGGAGAAGGCCGGCGATCTGGCCAAGGCGCGGCAGCACTATGCCGCCGCGGTGGCGCTCGCCGAGAATGCCGATCCGGTCCGCCCCGAGGTCGCTGCCGCGCGGGCGTTCGCGGCGCAGGCGCGTTGATCGCGACTGCTAACCGATTAGCGTTTTGCTGCCGGCCCGTCGTTCGCATCGCCCGCCGTCGTCCGCGCGACGCGAACGTCGCGGGTACCCCTCGTGGGGACGACAGCGTATGAGCCGATGAGTTGGGCTCGGGATAGGTGGCTATAATGCAGCGCAGCTAACTCGCCAGCCGGGCGCGGTCGTGCGGCGCGGTGTAATCGACCGGCGTTCCCTTCGGGATGATGCCCAGCGGATTGAGCCGCGCGATCGACCAATAATTGATGACGTAATAGCGCGCCTTCACGGTCTCGGCGATGCCGGGCAGCTGGTAGAGGTCGCGCATGTAGTTTGCGAGATTGGGGTAGTCGGCGATCCGTTTCTTGTTGCATCGAAACAGCGAGAAATAGGCGACATCGAAGCGCACCAGCGTGGGAAACAGACGCCAGTCGGCCTCGGTGATCACCCGGCCGAGCAAGTAGCGCTGGCGGGCGAGGCGCGCTTCGAGCTCGTCGAGGGTGGCGAACAGTGCGTCGTAGGAGGCTTCGTAGGCGGTCTGCGACTTCGCGAAGCCGCAGCGGTAGACGCCGTTGTTGACATTGGCATAGACGATGTCGTTGAGGCGGTCGATCTCCGCGCGCATGGGCTTGGGATAAAAATCCGCGCCGTCGCCCGCGATGCCCTCGAACTCGCTGTTGAGCATGCGGATGATTTCGGAGGACTCGTTGTTGACGATCCGCCGGGCCTTCTTGTCCCACAGCGTCGGGACCGTAACCTTGCCGGTGTAGCGGGGGTCGGTTGCGGTGTAGGCCTGATGCAGATAGCGGAAGCCGTTCACGGTATCGGGTGTGCAGTCCGGGAAGGCGGGATCGTCCTCGAAGGTCCAGCCTTGCTGCCTCAGTCCGGGGATCGCATAGGCGACCGTGATCGCGCCTTTGAGCTTCTTGATCGACCGATAGATCAGCGTGCGGTGCGCCCACGGACAGCCGTGCGCGACGTAGAGGTGATAGCGCCCGGCTTCGGCCTTGAAGCCGGAGGAACCATCCGCCGTGATGCGGTCGCGGAAACGGCTGTCCGCGCGCCGGAACTCACCACCGGCGCCGGTCTCTTGCGGAAGCTCGCCGTCCCGCCACGCACCTTCGATCAGTACGCCCACTACGCCGCCTCCCCGCGCGCGAGCGCAGCGGCGTTGCGGATGGCGGCGATGTTGGCGCGATAGTTGCTGCCGCCCTTGAGCACGGCCGAGCCCGCGACCAACACATTGGCGCCGGAGCGCGCCACCAGCGGCGCGATCGCCGCCGTGATGCCGCCATCGACTTCGACGTCGATAGGGCGCGCGCCCACGAGCGCGCGCAGCCGCGAAATCTTTTCCGCCGCGGACGGAATGAAGGTTTGGCCGCCGAAGCCGGGGTTGACCGACATCACCAGGATGAGATCGACGAGGTCGATGACCGGCTCGACCGCGCTCTCGGGCGTGCCGGGATTGAGCGCAACGCCCGACTTCTTGCCGAGCGCGCGGATCGCCTGCAGCGAGCGGTGCATGTGCGCCCCTGCCTCCACGTGGATCGTGATGATGTCGGCGCCGGCCTTGGCAAAGGCCTCGAGATAGGGATCGCAGGGCGCGATCATCAGGTGCACGTCGAACACCTTTTTGGTGTACGGGCGCAACGCCTTCACCACGTCGGGACCGATGGAAATATTGGGCACGAAGTGCCCGTCCATCACGTCGACATGGATCCAGTCGGCGCCGGCTGCGTCGAGCGCACGCACCTCCTCGCCGAGCTTGGCGAAGTCGGCCGACAAAATCGACGGGGCGACGATGAGCGGATGGCGCATCTTCTCCTCCGGAACGCGCCGTTCGCCTAACACGGCGGGGCGGGGAGGGGCAACGCGCTCCGCACGATGTCCAGTGGATTGAATCGCGTTAAATGGGCCTGCCGCCAGCGCCATCGCACACCCATATGGTGGGTCGGTAGATTAGCAGGTTGCCAAAGTGGGGCCGCCCGCGTGCATGCGGGCGGCGCAAATGTTTGGGAAGGAACACCATGGCGCGCGTCGATGCCATCGTGCTCGGTGCCGGCATTGTCGGTACCTCGATTGGGCTGCATCTCGCCAAGCGCGGGCTTGCGGTTGCGCTCCTCGATCGCCGCGCACCCGGCGAGGAGACCTCGTACGGCAATGCCGGCGTCATCGAAGGCAACACCATCTTTCCGCCCGCCTTCCCCTCGGATCCGATCGCGCTGTTGCGGATCGCGCTCAAGCGCGCGCCGGAGGCCAATTATCACCTGACCTTCCTGCCGCAAGTCGCCCCCTGGCTCCTCAAGTTTCGCGTCGCTTCTCGTCCGCAGCGCCTGATCGAGACCGCGCGGCTGATGCGCCCGTTGTTCGCACGCGCGCTCGCTGAGCACGAGGCGTTACTTGCAGACGCGGGCGCCGCCCGTTTTTTGCGCAAGCACGGCTGGCTCAAGCTTTATCGTGGCGAGCGCGCCTTTGACGCGTTGAAGGGCGAACTCGCACTCGCGCAGGAATTCGGCATTCCTTACCGCGCGCTCGACACCGATGCGGCGCGCGGGCTCGAGCCAAGCCTGGCGCCGGTCTTTCGCCATGCCGTCCATTGGCAAGGCGTCGCCAGCGTGACCGACCCGCTCGCCGTGACCACGGCCTATGTGGCGCGCTTTGCCGCGCTCGGCGGCGTGGTGGTGCGCGGGAATGCGCGTTCGCTCCACCGCGCCAACGCACACTGGCGCGTCGAAACCGCCGAAGGGCCGCTCGACGCCGCCCAGGCGGTGGTGGCGCTCGGGCCTTTTGCCCCCGATGTGCTTTCACCGCTCGGCATCACGCTGCCGCTCGGCATCAAGCGCGGCTACCACCGCCACTACCGTGGCGCCGGTAATGCCGCGCTCGCGCGTCCGGTGGTCGATATGGAAATCGGCTATTGCCTCGCGCCGATGGACCAGGGCATCCGGCTCACGACCGGAGCCGAGTTCGCCGCCCGCGGCGCCGCGCCCACACCGGTGCAGTTCGACCGCTTGCTGCCGGCGGCGCAGGGCCTTTTTCCGCTCGGCGAGCCGGTCGAGACCTCGCCCTGGATGGGCAGCCGACCCTGCTTCCCCGATTCGCGGCCGGTGATCGGTCACGCGCCGGGACAGAGCGGCCTATGGCTCGCCTACGGCCACGCCCATTGGGGATTGACGCTCGGCCCGACGACCGGGCGGCTCTTGGCCGAGATGATGACGGGCGCGACGCCGTTCTGCGACCCGGCGCCTTACTGCGCGGAGCGCTTCGGTCGCTGACACCGGACCACACTATCCGCTTGACTCGTGTAACGAGAATCTTCCAGAAAAATATATTCACCAAAGCTACGCCACCCGTCCGGGCGGGATGCCGCGCCGGGTTTTTTATTGCGCGGACGCGAGCCGCGATCCCGGCGGGCTTCGTGCGTCAAGAATGCGACCAACCTGCGGCTGTAGAGAACGCGCGCCGGCGCCGTTCTATTGTTTCTGGATTGTTATTTACAATGAACGGCGCAACTCTACCGTGCGAGGCGCAGGGCGCTGTGGCGGCGCGGAGCCGCGCAGAGCGTTTGGTTAGTGAGCGTTACTCGGCGATCGTGCGCACGACGCTCGAGGTCGGCCGGGCGTCGCCGCCTCCGGGGCCCTTCACGAGCTTGAGGATCTGCTCGTCATAGGAGGCGATCGTCGTCACCGGGAACTTCGGCTTCATGAAGACGATTTTGTAGCCGCCGGCCTTGAGATCGTTGAGCAGCTCCATCGCCGCCTCGGCGGTGGCATGCTGGAAGTCGTGCATCAGCACGATGCCTTTGCCGTGCTTCTTCAACTTTGCCATCACCGACTGCCTGACCTGCTCGGGCTTGCGCATCTTGAAGTCGAACGAATCCATGTCGGCTGAGAAGATCGCGATGTTGCGCTTGCCGAGATAGTCGATGAGCTCTTGCGGCTGCCGCAGCGCCGGGAAGCGGAAATAGGGCGCCGTTGGGCCGCCCACCGCCCAGCGCACGGCGCTGACGCCCTTCTCGATCTCGTCCTTGGGGTCGTACTCCACGTTTTCGGTCTTGCCGCTGATCTGGCAGCGGCCCTTGGTTTTCGACAGATCCTGGTGACACCAGGTGTGCGAGCCGACAGCGTGCCCGGCTGCGGCCACTTGCTTGAGGATGCCGGGCTCGTAGGTGGCGTGCAGGCCGATCGGGAAGAAGATCGCCTTGGTGCAGTGCGCGGCGAGCGCGGCGAGCACCGCCGGGGTGTTCTTCGGCCAGGGGCCGTCGTCGAAGGTCAGCACGACCTCGCCTTCGCGCAAGAAATCATGGCTCTTGAAGTGCTCGAAGCCGAAGCCGGGACCGCCGGTGGTGTCGATTTCGACCACCCGCGCGACCCCCAAGGCATTGGGATTGCTGCACGAGGTTGGCATGGCGGAGGGCACCGGCGCGGCCGGCGCGGCGGGCGTCGGCGACGCCTGAGCGAAGGCGGTTGGCGCGGCCATTGCGCGGTCGGCCGTACTATCCGCAACCGTCACAACCGAGCCCGGAGCCCGGCCCTCGGTGGGGGTTGCCTGTGCGGTTGCGGGCGCGGACGCTGGCGCCGGAATGGAGGCTTTTTGTAAGAAAATGGCCCCAAACACCGCCACACACAGCACAATTGCCAGCGCGGACGCTATCGCTGCCAGACGCATGTCCGACCTCCAACCCCTTAGGAGCGTACCCCTGATACGCCATCTACCGAATTTCGGCCCATATCCCTTAATCCAACCTTAAGTGGCCAATTCGAGGCGGAGTCAACAAACTCTGCAATTATTTGCGCGCAGGTCTCTCCCGGGTATGGCAGTCCCGCCAGCTGGGTAGGCCCCCCGGCAGCGCCTTGGCCTCGAACACCCCCCGCGCGACCGCCCGCGCCAGCACGTTGGCAGCGACCGCGCCGAGCTCGGCGAGTTCGTTGACGGCATCGGCGAGGGGCCGGCGACCGGTCGCGGCGGCGAATACCGTGTCGCCGTCGAGGGTGGTGTGCGCGGGATAGATGGCGCGGGCGAGCCCATCCTGCGCGATGATGGCGAATTCCTTGGCCTGCGCTTTGCTCAGCGCCGCGTCGGTCGCGACCAGGGCTATGGTCGTATTCTCGCCTGGCCGTCCTTTCGCGTTCAGGGTGAGCGCCGCGGGCGGCATCGTCGGCGGAAGTCCCAGGCCACCGAACTCGCCATCAAACTCGAACGGAGCCGCCCAGAAATGCGGGCCGCGGCCGACATTGACGCTGCCGCAGGCATTGACCGCGACGAGCGCGCCGACCGTGTGTCCATCGCGGGTCACCGCCGAGGCCGAGCCGAGCCCGCCATTGAGATTGACGGTGGTGGCGCCGAAGCCGGCGCCGGCGGTTCCGAGCGCAAACGTCTTGCCGGCGCGCGCGGCGGCGGTGTAGCCGAGATCGCGATAGGGCGGAAAGCGTCCCCAGTTTTTGTCGCCGCCGTTGAGGAGGTCGAACAGCACGGCGCCGCACACGATCGGCACGCGAATGTCCCCGATCGCGAAGCCACGCCCGCGCTCGCGCAGCAAAGCCTGAACGCCCGTGCCGGCGTCCAAGCCGAAGGCCGAGCCGCCGGACAGCACCACGGCATCGATGCGCTCGATGGTGCGGTGCGGTTCCAGCAGATCGGTTTCTCGCGTGCCCGGCGCGCCACCGCGCACGTCCACCGCGGCCACCGCAGGCTCCTCGAACACAATGGCGGTCACGCCGGAGGCGAGACGCGCATCATCGGCGTGTCCGACCAGGACGCCCGCGACGTCGGTGATGAGGTTGCGCTGCGCCATGCGGCCTCGCTTGCACCGTTGAAGCGTATCCGCTGTCAGCCTGTGGGACCAGATCACCGCTCCATCACATCCGAGCGAGACTGGAATTGGCGGCTTGCGCAAGGGCGCAAATGCACCGCATTTAGGCGCATGGCCGCCGACGTCACCATCCTCGCCGCGCTGTTTGCCGGCCTTGTGAGCTTTCTGTCGCCGTGCGTGCTGCCGCTGGTGCCGCCCTATCTCGTATATTTGGCCGGCACGTCGCTCGAACGGTTGGCGGAGGATGAGCCGCCGCCGCGGGTGAAACGCGACACCGTCATCGCGGCCGTCCTGTTTGTCGCCGGGTTCTCCACGGTGTTCGTGGCGCTCGGCGCCAGCGCAAGCGTGATCGGCGCGCTGATGCGCTTTTATTCGAACGAGCTCGCAATCATCGCCGGCCTCGCCATCATCATCATGGGACTACACTTCCTTGGCCTCACGCCGATCGGCTTCCTGCACCGGCAGGCGCGCATTCACGTGGCAAAGCCCGTCGGGCTTTGGGGTGCGTATGTGATGGGGCTTGCTTTCGCGCTCGGCTGGACGCCGTGCATCGGGCCGATCCTGGCGGCAATCCTCGCGGTCGCCGCATCAAAGGCAACGGTCGCCAAGGGCGCGGGCCTGCTCGCAATCTATTCGCTCGGCCTGGGCGTGCCGTTCATCATCGCCGCGCTTGCGGTCGAGCCGTTTGCCGCCTTCCTCGCCCGCTTTCGCGCTCATCTCGCCCATGTCGAGCGGGTGATGGGCGGCCTCCTCGTGCTCACCGGCATCGGCTTTCTCGCCGGCGTGTTCACGCAGTTGAACAGCTGGTTGATCGAGACCTTTCCGGTGTTGCAGAACATCGGCTGAGCGGCCAAGAAAAAGCCCGCCTCGGCGCGAGGCAGGCTTGCCACATCAGGCGGGCCGAGATCGTCACTCCATCTCGGTATAGGTGATCTTGCCGCCGGGGCCTTTCTTCCAGATGTAGAGGACGTAGCGGTCCTTCTTCTTGCCCCCTACCGTGTAGCCGGTCACGTCGCCGTTCTTGTCGAAGGAGAGGTCTCCGAGCACGGTGTTGAACACTTTGCCGGAATGCATCACCTCGGCCACTTTCTTGGGGTCGAGCGATTTTGCCGCCTCGGCGGCCTGCTTGATGATCTGGACCGCGGCGTAGCTGTAAAGCGTGTATGCCTGCGGCTCGAAGCCCTTCTTGCGGAACACCTCGATGATTTGCTTGTTCGCGGGATTGGTTCGTGGATCGGGCGAGAAGGTCATGAGCGTGCCTTCGGCGCCGGGGCCTGCGATCGCCGCGAACTCGTCGTCGGTGATGCCGTCGGCTCCCATGAAGGTCGCTTTGACGCCCTGATCGCGCAGCTGCCGCAGGATCAAGCCGCCGGTGTCGTGCAGGCCGCCCCAATAGACGAGGTCGGCATTGGCCGCCTTGACCTTGGACACCAGAGCCGAGAAGTCCTTGTCGTCCTTGTTGACACCTTCAAAGAGCACTTCCTTGAGCCCTTTGGCGTTCATAGCCTTGCGCGTCTCCTCGGCGAGGCCCTGACCATAGGTGGTTTTGTCGTGGACGACGGCGACCCGTTTGCCCTTGAACTTGTCGGCGATGATGCCTCCCGCCACGCCCCCCTGCTGGTCGTCGCGCCCGCAGGTGCGGAAGATGTTCCACATGTTGCGCTCGGAGACCTTGGGATTGGTGGCCGCCGGCGTGATCTCAAGGATGCCGTTCTCCTGGTAGACCTCGGAGGCCGGAATGGTGACGCCGGAATTGAAATGGCCGACGACGAATTTGACGCCGTCGCCGACGAATTTGTTGGCGACCGAGACGCCTTCTTTTGGATCGGCGCGATCGTCGCCGACGAAAACCTGGATTTTCTGTCCCAGAATACCGCCGGCGGCGTTGATGTCCTCGACCGCCTGCTCGACGCCGTTCTTGAGCTGCGCGCCGAAGGCGGCGCTGCCCCCGGTGATCGGGCCGCCGACGCCCAACTTGACTTGCGCCGAAGCGCTATCCGCAAAAGCAAGGCCAAGACCGAGGGCGAGGCCAAGCGTGAGCCATTGTCTCATAGTGTCCACCTCTGGATGAAAGCGCGGGTCGGGCGCTCCGTTTCGCGCGCCCCGTGACGCGATTCAACCCGCAAATTGCGGAAAAGTCACCCGGATTTTGGCGTATCCGCGGCCGGCGTATCGTCGCGGCGGCGCCAGCGAAAAAGGCCCGCGCGCTCATTGATCCATCTGTAACGGGTGACCATCTGGGTCACCCGCGTGAGCCTAAAGCCGAGCAAGCCGAATATGAGGCAGACCGCGTAGTCGACGAGATAATAATGCAGCGACAAGAACTTGCCGTCGAACAAGGCGTAATGGAGGAAACGCACGGCCAGGCTCAGGATCAGCATATAGAGCGCGAGATGCCACCACGGCCGCCAGGTCGCGGCGATCGCACGGCCGGCAAGCCAAGCCGCGCCGCCGCCCATCAGCACGCTCACCAGGAAAAACACGCTGAGCGAATGCTCGTCGGAAAGGAATTCGGGAATCGAGATGTGCATCGTGTTAGTGCCTGCCGCCCTCGAGATAGGCCGCCTTCACCTCCGGCCGCGCCAGCAGCGCGTGCCCGGTTCCGCTGAGCGTGATCCGGCCGTTGACCATGACATAGCCGCGGTGCGCAAGCTTCAAGGCGTGGAACGCGTTCTGTTCCACCAGGAACACAGTGAGCTTTTCCTCGGTGTTGAGCTTCTTGATGGCGTCGAAGATCTGGCGCGCGATCAACGGCGCCAGGCCGAGCGAGGGCTCGTCGAGGAGGATGAGGCGGGGGTGTCCCATCAGCGCGCGCGCGATCGCCAGCATCTGCTGTTCGCCGCCCGAGAGCGTGCCGCCGCGCTGGTCGATGCGCTCCTTGAGGCGGGGAAACAGCGTAAAGACACGTTCGACGTCGGACTGAAAGTGCGCGGAGTCGGCGACCGCGGCGCCCATCTGCAAGTTCTCCATCACGGTCATGCGCACGAAGATACGACGACCTTCCGGCGCCTGCGCGATCTTCAGCCGCGCGATCTCGTGCGTGGGCAGCTGCGTGATGTCGCGGCCGGCGAAGGTGATGCAGCCCTCGCGGGCGCGCGGATTGCCGAAAATCGTCATCATCAGCGTCGACTTGCCGGCACCGTTGGCGCCGATAAGCGCCACGATCTCGCCCTCGCCGACGTCGACGTCGACGCCCCTGAGCGCGGCGATATGGCCGTAATAGGCCTTTACCCCACGTACACTGAGGAGCGGCAAGCTCATTGCGGCCCCCGAGTTCTGCCGGCTCGGCCGCGACGCACGCGGCGTCCGAGCCGGGACGAGCGTTGTGCCCTGCGTCTCATTGCGAGCCGGCGATTCCGGCCTGTTCCACGACTTTGCCCCATCGCGTGATCTCTGTCTGCACGAACACCCGCAGGCTGGCGACCGAGGGCGTGTCGATCGGGAGCAAGCCCATCTTGAAGGCATGGTCCTTGGTCTCGGGCTGCACCATGAAATCCTTAATCTCCGCGTGCAGGCGTTCGACGATGTCCTTGGGCGTGGCCGCGGGCGCCACCACCATCTGCCACGACGCCGCGTCGAAGTCGGCCAAGCCCTGTTCGGCAACCGACGCAAGATCGGGCAGCGCGGCGACACGCTCCTTGGTGGAGACGCCGAGCGCGCGCACCTTGCCCTCGTTGATCAGGCCGAGCGCCGGCGGGATATCGCAAAACATGAGCTGAACGTGTCCGGCCGCAACATCGGTCAGGGCGGGCACGGAGCCGCGGTAAGGCACATGCGTCATCTCGACGCCGGTCATGCTCTTGAACAGCTGGGCAAAGAGATGGTGGGGCGTGCCCAGCCCCGCCGAAGCGAAGGAGAGCTGGCCGGGCTTGGCCTTGGCGAGCTCGATGAGGTCGGCGACCGATTGCACCGACAGCGATGGCGTGACCACGAGCACGTAAGGGGTGGCGACAACAAGCGCGACCGGCACGAAGTCGACAGCCGGATCATAAGGGAGCTTCTCGTGCAAGGCGACGTTGATGGCCATGACCGGAGAGGGCGCCATGAGAATGGTGTAGCCATCGGGCACGGCGCGGGCGACGGAGAGCGCCCCAGTCACTCCCCCGCCGCCTGGCCGGTTCTCGATCACGAACGGCTTCCCGAGCCGCTGCTCGAGCCTTTGTCCCAGCAGCCGCGCCAGGAATTCGGTGCCTCCGCCGGGCGCAAAGGGCACGACGAAGGTGACCGGACGGGTGGGATAGGTCTGCGCGCTGGCGCACACGCCCGCGGCGTCCACCGCCACCAGCGCTAAGAGCGAAAGTCCCAGGAGCGTCTTCATGACGATCGATTGTGGGGCGATGCGCATCATTGCATCCCGATCGCGCGCTCCGCGACCTCCTCCTCCTCGACGCCGAGATAGGCCGCGATCACCCTGGGATCGTTGCGAATCTCATCCGGCGTGCCGTCTGCGATCTTTTGGCCATGGTCGAGCACGACGATGTGGTCGGAAATCTCCATCACCACGGTCATGTCGTGCTCGATCAGAAGGATCGAGGTCGCATGCTCGTCCCGGATCTTGTGCAGATAGCGGCCGAGCTCGGCGCTTTCATTCGGATTGAGGCCGGCGGCCGGTTCGTCGAGGCAAAGCAGCACCGGGTCCGTGCACATGGCGCGGGCGATCTCGAGCCGTCGCTGGCCGCCATAGGGCAATTCGCCGGCCGGATCATCGGCACGGTCGGTGAGAGCGGTCCGGTCGAGCCAGTAGCGCGCCTTGTCGATGGCGGAGCGCTCCGCCCGCGCGTAGGAGCGCAGGCCCAGCGCGCCGAGCACGGTAAATCCGGACGCCCACATGAGGGAATTGTGCTGGGCGACCAGAAGATTTTCCAACACGGTCATGCCCTGGAACAGGCGGATGTTCTGAAACGTGCGCGCGACGCGGGCCCTGTGCGCCACCAGATAGTCGGGCATGCGCTCGAGCAGAAACAGCATGCCGTCCCCGCGCGTGACGCTGCGCGTGCCGCGCTCGGTCAAGGCGCTGAGCTCCTCCCACACGCCGGGATCACCGAATTGCAACGCGATGCGTCCCTCGCTCGGCTTGTAGAAGCCGGTGATGCAGTTGAACACCGTCGTCTTGCCGGCGCCGTTCGGCCCGATCAGTGCGGTGATATCGCCCCGACGGGCCGCGAACGAGAAATCGTTGATGGCCACCAGGCCGCCGAAGCGCATGCTGAGGTGTTCGACGCGCAGCACGGGCGTGAGGTTCGAGGGTCGAGCGGTCCCGCTTGGGCGCGCACCGCCCGCTGCCGCGTCGTAGCTAGCGACGCTCATCCGTGATGCTCCCGCACGAGCGAGGCCTGCGTCCCCTCGCTCTGCCGCTCGCGGGAGAGGAAAGCGTTGCGCGCGTTGAGGAATGTCGAGGGTTCGCGCGTCGCGATCAGCCCGCGCGGCTTCCACACCATGATCAGCACCATCGCGAACCCGAACAGCAGCATGCGATATTGGGTCGGATCGAAGTTAGTGCCGAATATGGCCTTGAGGAAGTCGAGCTCGCGCATGATCTCGGTGCCGCCGATCATGATGACGGCTGCGATCGCCACTCCGATCAGGCTGCCCATGCCGCCGAGCACGACGATGGCGACGATCACCGCGGATTCCATGAAGGTAAAGCTCTCCGGCGAAATGAATCCCTGCCGCGCCGCGAAGAACGATCCGGCAAAGCCTGCGAACATCGCGCCCATGGCAAAGGCGGTGAGCTTGGTGTTGGTGGTATTGATGCCGAGCGAACGGCAGGCGATCTCGTCTTCGCGCAAGGCTTCCCATGCCCGCCCGATCGGCAGCCGCCGCAGCCGCACCGTCATGGCGGCGGTGATCAGGGCAAGCGCGAGGATCAGGTAATAGAGAAAGATGGTGCGGTAGATCGGGCTGAACTCGAGCCCGAAGCGCGCAGCAAAGCCTTCGTCCGAAGCATTGAACGGAATGCCGAAGAAAGTCGGCCGCGGGATGCCGCTGATTCCGGCATAGCCGTTGGTCACGGGCACCCAGTTGATCAGGATGAGCCGGATGATTTCGCCGAAGGCGAGCGTCACGATGGCGAGATAGTCGCCGCGCAACCGCAGCACGGGAAATCCGAGCAAGATGCCCCAGAACGCGGCGAGGCAACCCGCGACCGGAAGCAGGATCCAAAATGACAGGCCGAAGGCGTTCGCGAGCAGGGCATAGGAATAGGCGCCGACGGCGTAGAAGGCGACATAGCCGAGATCGAGCAAGCCGGCGAGCCCGACCACGATGTTGAGCCCCCAGCCGAGCATCACGTAGATCAGAATTTGGACGCCGAAATTGTCGATCCATTTCACCGCGCCTTGAACGCCCGTGATCGAGAGCACGAGCGGCGGATAGACGATCGCGAAACCGAGCGTAAACGGAACGAGCCAGCGCGCGAGCCGCGCGCGGGGGGCGTGCTCGGGCCGCGGCCGCAGGGCGCGACGTGCGAGCCAGGGAGCGATCAGCAGCGCGTGGAGAAAGCGGCCGCCGGCGATGATTGCGACCAGCGCCGCGAGCAATGGCCAGCGCGTCTCCAGGATGAGCTCGTTGTGGATGTTCTGGACGGTGTTGAAGCCGATCAGCGGGAGCAACAGGCCGAATGCGATGAGACCGGTGATCGCGGCCTGGCGCAGCGCGCGAACGACGTCGACGCGGGAGGCGAACTGTGACGCCTCGTGCGCCATCTCACACCTTCTCCACGTCCGGCCGGCCGAGGATGCCCTGCGGCAGGAAGATCATGGTGATGGCGAGGATGGAGAAGGCGGCCACATCCTTGTAGTCGGTGGAGAAATAAGCCGACCACATGGTCTCGATAAGACCGATCAGCAGGCCGCCGAGCACGGCGCCCGGGAGCGAGCCGATGCCTCCCAGCACCGCGGCGGTGAACGCCTTCACGCCCGGCACGAAGCCGTCGGCAAAGCTCACCACGCCGTAATACATGAGGTACATGGTGCCGGCTACGGCGGCGAGCGCGGCTGCGATCACGAAGGTGATCGAGACGGTGCGGTCGACGTCGATCCCGAGCAGCGCCGCCATCTTCTGATCCTGCTCGCAGGCGCGTTGCGCGCGCCCGAGCGCGGTCTTAGTCACCACGAACCAGAAGATCAGGAGCAGGCCCGCGGTCACCAGCCAGACCACGATCTGCTTGTAGGACACCGCGACGTCGTAACCGCTGCCCGACATCAGCACGATCACCTCGTTGAAGAACGGCGGAATCGATTTGACGCGCGGGCCCTGGGCGACCTGCACGAAATTCGAGAGGAAGATGGACATGCCGATCGCCGAGATCAGCGGCGCGAGCCGGAACGAGCCGCGCAGCGGGCGGTAGGCGACGCGCTCGATCGCCCAGTTGACGAGGGAGGTGAACAGCATGGCGACGATGAGCACGATCAGGAGCGCGACTACGAACGAGCCGATGCCGAGCCAGGTCGTCAGAAGCAGCAGCGTAACGAGCGCAATGAAGGCGGACACCATGAACACGTCGCCATGGGCGAAATTCACCATGCCGATGATGCCGAACACCATCGTGTAGCCGATGGCAATAAGACCATAGATCGAACCGAGCGTGATGCCGTTGATGAGCTGCTGGGTGAAGACTTCCATGCCCGCGCGCCTGGTGCTGAGGCGTCCCCCACGATCCGGCAACCGGTGAAGCTCTACCAGGGGGCCGCACGACCAGCAACGGCGCCGACCCTTCTTCCACGTGCCCTGTGGGCAGAAGAGGCTTGTTAGGGCGAGAGGGCTAGGAGCCAAGGTTCCGCGCGTGCGTTGTCGGACCGATCACTGGACGGATGATTAAGAATGGGACGTTACCTGTTGCTATGGCTTCTTGGCGTGCCGATCCCGATTCTGCTGTTGATCTGGGCGTTCGGCGGGCTTTATTGAGCGGTCGGTGCGGCGTTTGGCCGGCCCCGTGGGCTAGGCTTTCAGGTCCACTCGGGCGATAAACGAGGAGGCCGCGCGCTTGCGGCCCCCTCGTTATTTGCCGCCGCCGATGCACCTCGAGGACCTGATTCGCATCTGCGCCTTCGCCATCGTCTTCGCCGCCATGGCGTCGTGGGAGATCGTTGCCCCGCGCCGCGCGCTCGCCGTCGGCCGGCGGCCGCGCTGGGCGAGCAACCTCGGAATCGTCGCCGTCGACGTGCTCGTCGTGCGCATCCTCATTCCAACCGCCGCGGTGGGAGCCGCGCTGTTCGCCGCCGGCCGCGGATGGGGGCTCCTTCAGCTCACGGGGCTGCGGCTTTCGGTCGCCGCGCTGCTGGGCTTCCTGGTGCTCGATCTCGTCATCTATGCGCAGCACGTCGTGTTCCACAAAGTGCCGGTGCTGTGGCGGCTGCACCGTATGCATCACGCCGATCTCGACGTCGACGTCACGACCGGCGGACGCTTCCACCCGTTCGAGATTCTCATTTCCTCGGCTGTCAAGATCGCGACCGTCGTCGCCTTCGGCATTCCGGCGGTGGCCGTGCTTGTGTTCGAAGTCGTGCTCAATGCGACCTCCATGTTCAACCATTCGAACGTCGCAATGCCGCCGTCGCTCGACCGCCTGCTGCGCCTTCTGGTCGTGACGCCCGACATGCATCGCGTGCACCATTCCATCCTGCGGCGCGAGACCGACAGCAACTTCGGCTTCAACCTGCCGTGGTGGGACCGCCTGTTCGGGACTTATCGCGCGGCGCCGGAAGCGGGCCACGCGGGCATGACGGTCGGGCTGACGATCTTTCGCGACAAGCGGGAGCTGCGCATGGATCGCCTGCTGACGCAGCCGTTCCGCGACGATGTTGCCGGCGCGGCCTAGGGGGATGATCGCAGATGCCATCGTGGCGATCGTCAAGCGTCGAAGTCCTGACGGGCGCGCCCGAACGGCGCCGAGCGCGCCGGGGGGCACAAGGGACAGGGGAAGACTCACGCGTCAACTTCCAGCATGGTATGGTCGCGGGTGATCCCGACGTCGGCGCGATTGATCAGTGTGTCGCCAGCGGCGGACGCGTCATCTGAGACGCGAGGAGCCGCCGTCGCGAGCAAAGCGCGCCGATGCGACGTGCGGAAGGAACCCTAGTGCGATGAAGTCCGAGGACGTCATAGCTGCGAAAGGACGGCCGTTCACGGGCGCGGAATATCTCGCCAGTCTACGCGACGGGCGCGACGTCTATATCTATGGCGAGCGCGTCGACGATGTGACCACGCATCCGGCGTTCCGCAACGCTGCGCGCTCGATCGCGCGGCTCTACGACGCCTTGCACGACGCCAAGACAAAGGACCTGCTCACCTGGCCGACCGATACCGGGTCGGGCGGCTACACCCACAAATTCTTCCGCGCCGCACGCTCGCGCGAAGAGCTCATTGCGCAACGCGATGCCATCGCCCAGTGGGCGCGCATGTCCTACGGCTGGATGGGGCGCTCGCCCGACTACAAGGCCTCGCTGATGAACACGCTCGGGGCCAATCATCGCTTCTACGGAAAGTTCTCGCCCAACGCGAGGGTGTGGTACCGGCGCGCACAGGAACACGTGTTGTTCATGAACCATGCGATCGTCAATCCGCCGGTCGACCGCGCCAAGGCGGCGGACCAAGTCAAAGACGTGTTCATCACAATTCAGAAGGAGACCGACGCCGGCATCTACGTCTCCGGCGCCAAAGTGGTTGCGACCTCGTCCGCGCTCACCCACTACAATTTCCTGGGCCAGAATGCGGCGGTGCCGACCCACGACACCGATCTCGCGGTCATGTTCATCGCGCCGATGAACGCGCCGGGCGTGAAGCTCGTTTGCGAGAACGACGCCATTTTCATATTCGACAATGCGTTCGTCCCGTGGGAGGACGTGCTCCTGCACCGCGATCTCGAAAAGCTGAAAACCTTCTTCCCCCAGTCGGGCTTCCTCGCCGGCTACCAGTTCCAGGGCTGCACGCGGCTCGCGGTCAAGCTCGACTTCCTGGTGGGCATCATCGCCAAGGCGCTGCGTACCACGGGCGCCGACGAGTTCCGCGGCAATCAGGCGATGCTGGGCGAAGTGATCGCTTGGCGCAATCTGTTCTGGGCGTTGACCGACGCGATGGCGGCAGAGCCCACGCCCTGGGTCGACGGCGCCGTGCTTCCCAACCTGCAATCGGGCTCGAGCTATCGCGTCTTCGCGGGCGAAGCCTACGGCCGCGTCAAGGAGATCGTGGAGAAGATCATCGCCTCGGCGCTGATTTACCTTCCGTCATCGGCCAAAGACTTCAAAAATCCCGAGATCGACAAGTATCTGGCCAAATACGTCCGCGGTTCGCACGGCATCGATTACAAGGAACGCATCAAGGTGATGAAGCTGTTGTGGGACGCGATCGGTACCGAGTTCGGTGGCCGCCACGAGCTCTACGAGATGAACTACGCCGGCAATCACGAAGACATCCGCATCCAGGCGATGTGGAACGCGCGCACCAGCGGCACGCTCGATGGCATGATCGCGCTGGCGGAGCAGTGCCTTTCCGACTACGACGAGAACGGTTGGCGCGATGCCGCCTGGCTCGACTCCGATGACGTGGCTTATCCGGGTCTCGCCGGCGTCAAACGCGCTGCGGAATGAGCCCAATGAGCTGGATCGACCAACGGCCCGATGATGCGATGGATGGCGCCTTCACGGCGGTGGGACCGGAGCCCGTGCGCACGGTGGAGCCCGCGGTCTTTCGCGAAGCGATGAGCCGGCTCGGCGCGGCCGTCCACGTCATCACCACCGCTGGTCCGGGCGGCAAGGCCGGCGCGACGGCAACCGCGGTTTGTTCGGTTTCGGACGCGCCGCCCACGCTGCTCATGTGCCTCAATCGCCGCAGCCAGACCAATCCGGTCGTGGTGGAGAACGGCGTATTTTGCGTCAACACGCTGGGGGACGGTGGCGCGGAGATCGCCGACATATTCGCGGGCCGCACCGGCATCACGGGCGGCGATCGGTTCGCGCGCGGAGATTGGCTGACGCTGTCGACTGGCAGTCCCGTGCTCGCCTCGGCCGTGATCGCGTTTGATTGCCGCATCGTCGAGGTCAGATCGGTCGGAAGCCACAACGTGTTTTTCGGCGCGGTCGAAACGGTGCGCGCCGGGCCCAACGGTCCCGCGCTCGTCTACCACGATCGTGCTTACAAGCGGGTGTGAACCGGCTTTCAATCCGCGGCGGAACTTTGGCGAAAATTAGCGCTGATATCGATGCGTGTTTCGCACGCAATCGGCCGTTTTGCGTCGCAACTTTCTGCGGTTCCACGCGTTGACGTCGGGGCTCTCTGGGGCAACCAGTAGGCAGGAGAAAGTACATGAACAATCCGAACCAGCCGAAGCCGAGCCAACCGCAGCAGGGCAATCCGCGCCCGGGTCAGCAGCAGGGTGGCGGCGGGCAGAAGCCCGGTCAGCAGCAACAGGGTGGCGGCCAACACAAGCCTCCTCAGCAGCCGGGACAAGGCGGTCATCAGGGAGGTCAGCAAGGCGGCATGGACCGCTGAACTCGACCTGTCCTTTGTCACGGATGGCCCCGCCCGCGCGGCGGGGCCATTTATGTGTGGGATTGATGTGTATGGCGCCGTCCAACGCATGCGGACACGTTTTCTCTTCGAGCGAGCTGGCCTATGATTTTGCATGGCCACGGCTGCGCTCCCGCTCTTCCATCTCTACGGCGATCCGCCTGACGATCAGGCCTTCGACTTCATTCACATCGAGACGATCGCATCGCGCTCCTCGATTCACGACTGGACGATCCGAGCCCATCGCCACCGCAATCTGTTCCAGATCCTGTTGATCGAGCGCGGCGGCGGCGAGATGACCTTCGAAGCCGCCACGATTGCCTTCGATGCGCCGTGCGCGATTCTCGTGCCCGCGACCATCGCGCATGGATTTCGCTTCCGCCCGGCGCTCACCGACGGCTGGGTGATGACTTTTACCGAGGACGTCGCCGAGGCGATGGGCGATCGCCGCGGCGAAGCGCTCGCACGCCTCAAAGGGCTCGCGGCCGAGCCGGTCGTGCCGCTCGGGGAGGTCGAGTGCGGCCGTCTGTCGAAGCGGGCCGTGGAGCTGCATGAGGAGGGGTTCCTCGCCCGCGCCGGCTTTCGTATCGCCATGCGCGGACTGCTCGCGCTGATCGCGGTCGAGGTAGCGCGACTTGCGGCCGGCCGCGCCCGCGGCAGCGCCGATGCGATCGCGCTCGAGCCGACCGGCGCAACCGTCGACACGCTGCGCAAGCTCGTCGAAGAGCACTTCCACAAGGAGCGGCAACTCGCCTTCTACGCCGACAAGCTCGCAATGACGGTCGACCGCCTCAACGATCACGTTAGGCGCGCAACCGGCGTCACCGCCGGCCACCTGATCCGCCAGCGCGTGCTCACCGAAGCCAAGCGCCAGCTTGTGTTCACCAGCCAGCCGATCCACGAGATCGCCTACGATCTCGCCTTCTCCGATCCGTCCCACTTCGCCCGCTTTTTCCGCAAGCAGACCGGGACCACGCCGCACGAGTTCCGCGCGGCACGGGGAGGGTAGCCGGAATCGGCCCCGCAAACTCACTGCACCCGAGGTTTGTTCTGGCAGGTGCACCGAGCAGAGCTAGGCGGATTTCCCGAGTTCCTCGAGCACCTCGCCGGCTTGACGAAAAGCGTGATTACCAACCGGCACGCCGCAATAGATCGCTTGTTGCAGAATGATTTCCTTGATGTCATCGGGAGAGAAGCCGCCTTCGACCAGCGCTGCACGCAGGTGCATGCGGAATTCCTCCCACCTCCCGATCGCCATTATGGTGCCGATGACGAGCACGCGGCGCGTGCGCTCGTCGAAATGCGGTCGCGTCCAGATCTCGCCCCAGGCGCAGCGGGTGATGAAATCCTGCCACTCGGCGTTAAACGAATTCCTGTTGGCATCGGCGCGATCGACCCAGGCATTGCCCAAAATCTTGCGGCGGGTGTTGGCGCCGCGTCGGTAACGCTCCTCGTGGTTCATCGCTTCGCTCCGCTCAAGGTATCGGCCAGCAAAAATCCCAGCACCGCATTGGTGTAAGCCTCCGCCTGCTCGACATTGGAAATATGCGCGGCGTCGAGTAGCGCGAGCCGTGCGCCGGGAATGTAGTTCTTGATGTACTCGTTTGCCTCGGGCGGCGTCGCCGGATCATGCTTGCCGGCGATGACGAGGGTGGGCGCTTTGATCTTCGGCAACAGGTCGCGGTGGTCCATGTCGCGCACCGCCTCGCCGCAGGCGATGTAGCCTTCGAGCGGCGTCGCGGCGAACATCTGCTGCAACCACGCGACGGCGTCGGGCGAGCGCTCGCGGAATCCCTTGGTGAACCAGCGCTCCATGTTCGCTGCGGCGAACGCCGGAATGCCTTTCTCGCGCACGAGCTTGAGACGGTCGTTCCAGGCGGTCTTGTCCGCAAAGTGGCTAGAAGTGTTGGTGAGCACGAGCCGCTCGATGCGCTCGGGCGCATTGGCGCCGAGCCATTGCCCGACCATGCCGCCCATGGAAAGGCCGCACCAGTTGATCCTCTTAAGGCCGAGCGCGTCGAGCACGGCGAGCACGTCGCGGCCGAGGCGCTCCATCGTATAGGGCCCCTTGGGGACGCCGGATCGGCCGTGACCGCGCCGGTCGTAGCGCACCAGGCGAAAGTGCTGCGTGAACGGTGCAACCTGGCGATCCCACATATGTAGCGTGGTGCCGAGCGAATTCGACAGCATCAGCACGGGCGCCCGTTCCGGCCCCTCGACTTCGACGTAGATCGGGCAGCCGTCGGCGCTGATTACAGGCATGGGTGCCTCCCTCGACGATTTCCGGAGCCTGACACCTTTAGCTGCCTACAGGCGGAGCGCCAACCCCGACGACATTCACGCAAGCGCAATGCCGCGCCGTGGCGAAAGCGCTTTCCCCATTGCCTGCCAGCGCTTTATATCAGGACATATCAGGACGCCAAAAATGACGGAGAAGGCCGATGGCGATGACGATGAATGGGCAGGTCCAGCTCGCTGCCAACCGCGAGGTGGTCTGGGCCAAGCTCAACGACCCCGAGGTGCTCAAAAGCTGCATCCCCGGCAGCGAGCAGTTTGACAAGATCTCGGATAACGAATTCCAAGCCATCGCCACCGTCAAAGTCGGGCCGGTCAAGGCGCGCTGGAAGGGCAAGGTCCGCCTCTCTGATCTCGATCCGCCGAACAGCTATCGCATTTCCGGCGAAGGGGAGGGGGGCGTTGCCGGCTTTGCCAAAGGCGGCGCCAAGGTGTCGCTCACCGACAACGACGGCGGCACGCTTCTCACCTATGACGTGGAGGCGCAGATCGGTGGCAAGCTCGCCCAGCTCGGGCAGCGTCTCATCAACAGCGCGGCGAAGAAGACCGCCGACGATTTTTTCGTGAAGTTCGCCGCGGCGGTGACGCAACCGGGGTGACGATGCTGCCGGGATGACGATGCCGGCGACAGGCAGAGTCGCAAGCCCTATACCCTTGACCGGCCGTGCGCCGCAGGTTCAGAGTCGACTTGTTCCAATCCATGTCCCGGGGCAAAATCGACCCGATTTTGACCCGATCCACCGCCGGTCTCGCCGGTCGGTGCGAAAAACGAGGTCTTTGGCCGGATTTTCGAGGAGGAAAGCCATGTCCGCCGTCGCACTGACGGTGAACGGCAAAGCCGTCACCGGTGACGTCGATCCGCGCACTCTTCTGGTGCAATTCCTGCGCGAGAACCTGCGGCTAACCGGCACCCATGTGGGCTGCGACACGTCCCAGTGCGGTGCCTGCGTGGTGCACGTGGACGGCAAGGCGGTCAAAGCGTGCACGGTCTTCGTCTGGCAGATCGAGGGCGCGAACGTCACCACCATCGAAGGTCTCGCCGATCCCAACGGCCCGCTCCACCCGATGCAGGAGGCGTTCCGCGAGCATCACGGGCTGCAATGCGGCTATTGCACCCCAGGTATGATCATGACCGCGGTCGACATGGTCAACCGCAAGGGCCACGACCTCGACGATCCCACTATTCGCCACGAGCTCGAGGGCAACCTCTGCCGCTGCACCGGCTACCACAACATCGTCAAGGCTATCGCGGCCGGGGCCAAGGCCATGGCGAAGGGGCACGCATAACACCAAGCTTAACGGAGCACGGGCGAAGGCGTCAGCGAGGAGATCGCCATGAGCGCGACCGGAATCGGTGCAGCGGTCCGCCGCAAAGAGGACCAACGCTTCGTGACGGGCAAAGGCCACTACACCGACGACGTCAACCGTGCCGGCCAGTGCTACGCCTACTTCCTGCGCTCGCCCCATGCCCACGCCAAGATCAAGACCATCGACAGCAAGGCCGCCGCCGCGATGCCGGGCGTGCTCGCGGTGCTGACCGGCGCAGAGCTTGCCGCCGACAAGATCGGCAATCTCATTTGCGGCTGGATGATCACGTCCAAGGACGGCTCGCAAATGAAGATGGCGCCGCACCCGGCGATCGCCCACGGCAAGGTCAATTATGTTGGCGACGCCGTTGCGGTTGTCATTGGCGAGACGCTTTCCCAGGCGAAAGACGCCGCCGAGAAGGTCAAGGTCGACTACCAACTATTGCCTGCGGTGGCCGATGCGGCCAAGGCGCAAGGGCAGGGCGCGCCGCAAATCCACGAGGTCGCCGCCGGTAACACCATCTATCAATGGCATCTCGGTGATGCGAACCCGGTCGAGGCCGCGTTTAGGGCCGCAAAGCGCGTCACCAAGCTCGACCTCATCAACAATCGTCTGGTGCCCAATGCGATCGAGCCGCGCGCGGCGATCGGCGAATACGATGCCGGCTCGGATAGTCTGACGCTGTGGAACACCACGCAGAACCCGCATGTCGCGCGTCTCGTGATGTCGGCCTTCGTCGGTCTCGCCCCCGAGCACAAGCTGCGGGTGATCGCGCCCGATGTGGGCGGAGGGTTCGGCTCCAAGATTTTCATTTATCCGGAGGAGGTCGTCTGCCTGTGGGCGGCGCGCAAAATCGGCCGGCCGGTAAAATGGGTGGCCGAGCGCTCGGAGGCATTCCTCACCGATGCCCATGGCCGCGACCATGTCACGCACGCGGAGATGGCGTTCGACGCCGACGGCAAGATCACGGGTCTGCGCGTCAAGACCATCGCCAATCTAGGCGCCTATATGTCGACGTTCTCGTCTTCGGTGCCGACCTATCTCTACGGCACGTTGCTCTCCGGCCAGTATGAAATCCCGGCGATCTATTGCGAGGTGGATGCGGTCTATACCAACACCGTGCCGGTCGACGCCTATCGCGGTGCCGGCCGCCCGGAGGCGACGTTCGTGGTCGAACGGCTGATCGAGGTCGGCGCGCGCGAAATGGGCGTGGATCCGGTCGATCTGCGCAAGAAGAATTTCATCAAGAAGTTCCCGCATCAGACGCCGGTGATCATGACCTATGACGCCGGCGACTATCACGCGTCGCTCAAAAAGGCGCTGGAGATCGCCGACTACGGGGGCTTCGGCAAGCGCAAGCGCGAGTCCGCCCGCCACGACAAGCTGCGCGGCGTCGGCTTCTCCACCTATATCGAGGCCTGTGGAATTGCGCCGAGCCAAGCCGTCGGCTCGCTCGGCTGCGGCGTCGGGCTGTGGGAATCGGCGGAAGTGCGCGTCAATCCCACCGGCTCGGTCGAAATCCTCACCGGCTGTCACCAGCACGGCCAGGGCCACGAGACCACCTTTGCGCAGGTCGTGTCCGAACGGCTGGGCATCCCGCTCGACAACGTCAGCGTCGTGCACGGCGATACCGACAAGGTGCAATTCGGCATGGGCACCTATGGCTCACGCTCGGGCGCGGTCGGCATCTCCGCGATCGTGAAGGCGCTCGACAAGATCGAGGCCAAGGCGAAGAAGGTCGCGGCTCACATGCTGGAGGCGGCCGAAGGCGACATCGTTTTCCAGGACGGGAAGTTCACGGTCGCGGGCACCGATAAGTCGGCGGCCTGGGGCGAGGTCGCGCTCAACGCCTATATCGCGCACAAATTTGCCGGCCAGGAGCTGGAGCCGGGATTGAAGGAAGGGGCGTTCTACGATCCCACCAACTTTACCTTTCCCGCCGGCTGTCACATCTGCGAGGTCGAGGTCGATCCGCAGACCGGCGAAAGCGAGATCGTCGCCTGGACCGCGGTCGATGATTTCGGCACCGTGGTCAATCCGATGATCGTCGAAGGCCAGGTTCACGGCGGCATCGCGCAGGGCGTGGGCCAGGCGCTGCTCGAGGGCGCGGTCTACGACAAGGACGGCCAACTCGTCACCGGCTCGCTCATGGATTATTGCATGCCACGAGCCCATGACCTGCCGGCGCTCAAGGTCGATATGACCAAGACGGCATCGCCGTCGAACCCGCTCGGCATCAAAGGCTGCGGCGAGGCGGGTGCGATCGCGGCGCCGGTGGCCGTCATCAATGCCATCACCGACGCGATCGGCACCGAGGATTTGGCAATGCCTGCGACCGCGCAGGCGGTATGGCAGGCATTGCAGAAGGCCAGCAACAGACGCGAGGCGACATAGGAGCAGTCACGATGTACGCATTCACCCAACACCGGCCGGCGACGGTGCGGCAGGCCGCGAGCCTGCTGGCCAAGGAAGAGGAAGCCAAACTGCTCGCCGGCGGCCATACCTTGATCCCGACGATGAAGCTGCGTCTGGCCGGGCCCAAGCATCTCGTCGACCTGTCGAAAGTCGAGGGCCTGACCGGCATCGAGATGAAGGGGCGCTCGCTTATCATCGGTGCGATGACGCCTCACGTCGATGTCCAAACCTCGCCGGTCGTCAAAGAGAACATTCCCGCCTTAGCCGAGCTTGCCGGCAAGATCGGAGATCCTGCCGTCCGTCATCGGGGCACCATTGGCGGCTCGACCGCCAACAACGACCCCAACGCCGACTATCCGGCGGCCGTGCTCGGGCTCGGCGCCACCATCATCACCAACAAGCGGCGCATCCACGCCGACGAATTCTTCAAGGGCCTGTTCGAGACCGCGCTCGAGCCGGATGAGATCATCACCAAGGTGCAGTTCCCGAAGGTCAACAAGGCGGCCTATGTGAAATTCCCCAATCCGGCGTCGCGCTATGCGCTGGTCGGGGTGTTCGTGTCGAAGCGCAGTTCGGAGATCCGCGTGGCGGTGACCGGCGCGGGCGCGAATGGCGTGTTTCGCGTGAGCGCATTCGAGCAAGCGCTCAAGAAGCGCTTCGGTGCGAAATCGCTCGAAGGGGTGACCGTGCCAGCCGACGGCATGGCGAGCGACATCCACGGCAGCGCCGAATACCGGGCGCACCTCGTCGGCGTGCTGGCACGGCGGGCGGTCGCGGCGGCGGGGTGACCATCGGGGCGGGGTCAGCAGTCGGCGATCGACCTCATTCCTGACCCTTGACGCCTGACCGCTGAAAGCGGCCCACGTCTGCGTTCTTGGCAGGACAAGCCCGGCGAGGTCGGGCTATAAGTTCGGCGCTATGAAACCGACGCCGCGTTCGTTGCCCGCCTCGATCGATGCCACGCTCGATCTGCTCGCGGCGGCCGATTATCTCGCCGACCGGTCGCTCGCGACCGTGCTCTTTCTCGCGCTCAAGATGGGCCGGCCGCTGTTTCTCGAAGGCGAGGCGGGCGTCGGCAAGACCGAGATCGCCAAGGTGCTCTCTTCGACGCTCGCCCGTCATCTCATCCGGCTGCAATGCTACGAAGGTCTCGATGTCTCGGCAGCGGTTTACGAGTGGAACTATGCCGCGCAGATGATCGCGATCCGCGTCGCCGAGGCCGAAGGCGCCCACGACCGCGAGCGGCTCGAGCACGACGTATTCTCCGAGCGCTTCCTGATCAAGCGACCGCTGCTGCAGGCGCTCGAGCCCGATCCGGCCGGACCTCCGGTACTGCTGATCGACGAGCTCGACCGCGCCGACGAGGCTTTCGAGGCATTCCTTTTAGAGGTGCTCGCCGACTTCCAGGTTACGATCCCGGAGCTCGGCACGGTTAAGGCCGCGCAGCCGCCAATCGTGGTGATCACGTCAAACCGCACCCGCGAAATTCACGACGCGCTCAAGCGCCGCTGCCTCTATCACTGGGTCGGCTATCCAGTCGCGGAGCGCGAATTGAAGATCGTGCGCGCCAAGGTGCCGGGAATCGGCAAGATTTTGTCCGAGCAGGTCGTGCATTTCGTGCAGGCACTGCGCAAAGAGGATCTGTTCAAGGCGCCGGGCGTCGCCGAGACGCTCGACTGGGCCGCCGCGCTCGCCGCGCTCGACGTCGCGACGCTGGATCCCTTGACCGTTTCCGACACGCTTGGCGCGCTGCTCAAATATCAGGACGATATCGCGCGTATCGAAGGGGCAAAGGCGAAGGAGCTCATCGACGAGGTCCGCGCGGAGCTGCGCGCGGCGGAGTAAACGTGCGACGGAATCATGCATCGATTTTTTTCCTTCATCCCTCGACCGGTTTTCGCAGCGGATCATGTCCGCGGTTCGGATCACCTCCGCGCTCAAGGAGAGAGGGGTAGCGGCCGTCTTGCCGAAAACATCGTCCACTTCGCCCGCGCCTTGCGCGCGGCCGGCATTCCGGTCGGTCCCGGAGCGGTGATGGATGCGCTCGCGGCGGTCGAGGCGGCGGGCGTCGGTACGCGCGACGATTTCTATTGGACGCTGCATGCGGTATTGGTGAAGCGCCACGAGCACTCGCTCATCTTCGACCAGGCGTTCCGCATCTTCTTTCGCCGGCGCGGCATGCTGGACAAGCTGCTCGCGGCCATGCTGCCGCAGGCGCCGCCGCGTGAAGACGAGAAGCCGCCGCCCGGCGCCCAGCGTATCCAGGAGGCATTGTTCTCGAGCCTGGCCGAAGCAGATCGCAAACCGCCGGAAGTCGAGGTCGACGCGCGTCTCACCGTGTCCGACCGCGAGGTGTTACAGACGAAGGATTTTGCGCAGATGACGGCGGCGGAGATCGCGGCCGCCAAGGACACAATCAAGCGCCTGGTGCTGTCACTCGACGAGGTGAAGACGCGACGGCTTGCACCCCACCGGCACGGTCATCTCGTCGACATCCGCCGTACCCTGCGCGCAAGCCTGAAAGCCGGCGGCGCGGTGATCGACCTCAAATATCTCGGGCCGCGGTCGAAATCGCCGCCGCTCGTGGCGCTGCTCGATATTTCCGGCTCCATGAGCCAGTACACGCGGCTGTTCTTGCATTTCCTCCATGCGGTGACGGATGCGCGCAAACGTGTCCACACGTTCCTGTTCGGCACCCGGCTCACCAATGTGACGCGCGCGCTCAAGGCCAAGGATCCCGACGAAGCGCTCGCTGCGGTCGCGGCGACCGTCGCCGATTGGTCGGGCGGCACGCGCATCGCGAGCTCGCTGCATGCCTTCAACAAGCTGTGGGCACGCCGCGTGCTCACGGAGGGCGCGATCGTGCTGCTCATCACCGACGGGCTCGAGCGCGACCCCGACGACCGGCTCGCTTTCGAGATCGACCGATTGCAATCCGCTGCTGCGCTTCTCGGGTTTCGAGGCCAAGGCCAAGGGCATTCGGACGATGTTGCCGCACGTTGACGAATTGCGGCCGATCCACAATCTGCAGTCCATGGCGGACCTGGTGCGCGCGCTCTCGGCCACGGGCGGCCGCGCCGGCGATCCAAAGGCTTGGTTGGACAAGGTGGCGTGATGGTCATTGCCGGTCGTGCTCCGGCGATCCATCTAAAGGCATCGAAGGGGAATGAATGGCCCTCGGGGCGAGCCCCGCGGATGAGGCCGAGACGATGGAGGAGAAAATGTTCGCGCGCGATGAAGACATCCTGCGGGCGGCCGAGGACTGGCGGGCGAAAGGACGCGGGGTCGCGCTCGCGACCGTGGTCGAGACGTGGGGCTCGGCGCCGCGGCCGGTAGGTTCGAACTTGGTGATCGACGATCAGGGCAATTTCCTCGGCAGCGTCTCGGGCGGCTGCGTCGAGGGCGCGGTGGTGACCGAAGCGCTCGACGTGATCGAGAGCGGCAAGCCCAAGACGCTCGAATTCGGCGTCGCCGACGAGACCGCCTGGAAGGTCGGGCTCTCCTGTGGCGGCACCATCCGGGTCTATGTGGAGAAGGTGGAGTAGGGCGGGGTGCGAATGGTGAATGGCCTCCTTGTTTTACTAATCGCTATTCGCCATTCGCTACTCGCGGTGAGCTGGCATGAAACTCGACATTCTTAGAGCCCTCAACGCCGAACGCGCGGCGCGCCGCGCCGCGGTCGTGGTCACCGATATGGCGAGCGGCGAGCAGCGGCTGGTCAAGGCCGCCGACGTGGCGCGCGATCCGATGAAAGACTTAATCGAGAAGCACATCCGCCGCGGCAAGAGCGGCATGGCGGAGACGCCGGCGGGCAAGGTCTTCCTCACCGTGCACGTTCCGCCGTCGCAGCTCGTCATCACCGGCGCCGTGCACATCAGCCAGGCGCTGGCGCCAATCGCGAGGCTTCTGGGCTATGATGTGACCATCGTCGATCCGCGCACCGCCTTCGCTTCGATCGAGCGTTTTCCCGACGTGAAGGTGATCGCCGAGTGGCCCGACGTCGCGCTGCCGCCGCTCGGCATCGATCGCTATACCGCCTTCGTCGCTCTCACCCACGACCCCAAGATCGACGACCCCGCGCTCACCCATGCGCTTGCGCGCGACTGCTTCTACATCGGCGCGCTTGGTTCGAAGAAGACCCACGGGCGTCGCGTCGAGCGGCTTAAAGCGCAGGGCCTGTCCGATGCCGCGCTCGCGCGCATCCGTGCGCCCATCGGTCTCGACATCGGCGCGGTCTCGCCCTCCGAGATCGCGGTCGCCATCATGGGTGAGATCACGGCGCAGCTGCGACAGTCTCCGGAGCAGACCTCATGAAGTTCGGCGCGGTGCCGGTGGCCGAGGCCGAGGGCTCGGTCGCGGTCCATTCGATCCGCCAGAGCGGCCTGGTGTTGAAGAAGGGCACCTTGATCGGCAAGGCCGAGATCGCCGCGCTTAAGGCTGCGGGCATCGCCGAGATCATGGTGGCGCGGATCGAACCCGGCGACGTGTCGGAGGACGCGGCCGCGGCCGAGATCGCGGCGACGGTCGCGGGCGAAGGGGTGCACGTCGAGCGTGCCTTCACCGGCCGCGCCAATCTCTTCGCTGAGACCGCCGGTGTGCTGGTGGTGGACAAGGATGCGATCGACCGCCTCAATCAGGTCGATGAGTCGATCACGTTTGCGACGCTGCCGGCCTACAAACCGGTCGTCGCGGGCGAGATGATCGCCACCGTCAAGATCATTCCGTTCGCGGTCGCGGGTAACGAGCGCGATGCCGCGCTTGCGGTCGCCACCGCCGCGCGCCCACTGGTGCGGATCGCGCCTTACCGCATTCGCAAGATCGGCGTCGTGTCCACGCTGTTGCCGGGCCTCGCCGGCAAGGTCATCGAAAAGACCTTGAAGGTTACCGAGGAGCGCCTGGCGCCCGCGCGCGCCAGCATCGTCGCGGAGCGGCGCGTGCCGCACGAGCAGGGCGCGCTCGCGGGCGCGATCGAGGACGTGCTCGGGGAGGGCGCCGAGCTCGTCATCGTGTTCGGGGCATCCGCCATCGCCGACCGGCGCGACGTGATCCCCGCCGCGGTCGCGGCAATCGGGGGGCGCATCGAGCATTTCGGCATGCCGGTCGATCCCGGCAATCTCCTGCTCATCGCCGCAGTGCGCGGCCGTCCGGTGATCGGCGCACCGGGGTGCGCGCGTTCGCCGAAGGAAAACGGTTTCGACTGGGTGCTCATGCGGCTGCTCGCCGGCCTCGAAGTGCCGCGCGCGGCCATCACCGGCATGGGCGTGGGTGGGCTCTTGATGGAGATCGTCACGCGGCCGCAGCCGCGCGCGGAGCCGCCGGCCGCCGGGCACCGGCGGATTGCCGCAGTCGTGCTCGCCGCCGGCCGCTCGACACGCATGGGTGGACCCAACAAGCTGCTCGCCGAGATCGCGCGCCGGCCGCTGGTGCGCATCGTGGTGGAGGAGGCGCTGGCGTCGCGCGCCAAGCCGGTCATCGTCGTGGTGGGACATCAGCGCGCAGAGGTTGAGAAGGCGCTCGCGGGGTTACCGGTGCATCTCGTTCACAATCCGGATTTTGCGCAGGG
>WNGD01000308.1_pt1 | contig 50088 bp, 43 predicted proteins | sample 5400671 | NCBI WGS metagenome assembly WNGD01 (sample SAMN13153369, study PRJNA577476) | soil metagenome | isolation source: 40 cm soil or saprolite under grassland replicate 2 | place: USA:California | collected 2016-06-15 | reverse complement strand
CAACTCCTTGCGCTGCTGCCGATTATAGCGGTGGTAGTCATCCGTACAGAGCACTGAGACATGCTCAGGGCCCAAAATCTTGGCGATGCCTCGACTCAGAGTCGTCTTACCAGCGGCGCTGTCTCCCACGATCCCTAAAATGATAGGGCGCGGGTTCGTTCCAAATGTGACAGCCATATCGTTCTCCAACCTCCTTATGCCGTGTGTCACTGGTCGATCACCCGGTACGACTGACTATCCAAAAATCTGCGCTACTTATCTGGGTTGCGCTATGAGAGAATGATACGTGGTATAATCTATAAGAACAAGGCGCAATTCTCTATACTTTACATAGTTTGGACATTATACATGAAGTTGCCGCGCCTCGACAGTCTCACGCTCCGTCAGTTGCGGGTGTTCTGCACAGTCGCACGACTCCTGAGCTATACGCGAGCGGCGGAGGAGCTTGGCTGCCAGCAGCCCACTGCCTCAGCACTGGTGGCTGAACTGGAACGAACAACACAGTTGACTCTTTTTGAGCAACGAGGTAAACACCTCGCGCTGACGGATGAAGGGCACGAGCTTTACGCCCATGCGCAGCAAGTGATAGCGGCTGCGGATGAAGCCTGGTGGGCTATGACAGAGCGACGTGGGAGCGTGACGATGGCGAGCAGGCCACTCCGGGTTGCAGCCGATACTACGGTGGGGACCTACGTTCTCCCCCGCCTGTTGGGCGATTTTCACCAACAGTATCCAAATGTGGCACTCCAACTGAATATTGCCAACCGCGCTGCCGTTCGTGTCTCTCTCCTGACCGGGAAGGCGGATCTGGTCATCGCTGGCAGACCCCCAGAGGTGGATGGACTGGTGACCGAACCTTTCCTGGCAAATCCGTTAGTGGCGGTTGCCTCCCCCGAGCATGTCCTGGTAGGGCAGACCCAGGTATCGCTGACTCGCCTGGCCGAAGAAGTGTTCCTTCTACGCGAGGAGGGATCAGGAACACGGGCTGCAGTAGAAGAAGTGTTCGAGGTCGCCGGCATACCACTCAAAGTTGGCATGGTGCTTGGGCATGTCGAAGCCATCAAACGGGCCGTGGCGGCCGGGTTGGGAGTGAGCGTGCTCTCAGCCCTGGCCGTGAAACGCGAAGTGCAGTATCACACCCTGGCTATTCTCGATGTGGAGCAGTTTCCTTTCCAGCGGCGCTGGTATATTGCGCGCCTTGCTAGGCATCCCTTGATTGCCAGCGCCGGCGTATTCATCAAGTTCCTGCACGAGTATAGGCAAAATAGCGGTTGAGATAACCTACGCCACAATGCAGACGACTTGAATTTCCACATCGCTAGCTATTGGGAAACTGTCCTGCTTTGCAAGAGGAGCTGCCGGAGTGCTTTCGCCGCTAGTGACAGCCTTCTGCCCTTGACATGCACAACGTACCACTGCCGTTGCAGAGGGAAGCCCTGTACATCCAGCTCGACCAGGTCGCCGCTGCTTAGTTCCAGCGCAACCGACTCATAAGGGAGCACAGCAATTCCTAACTCGGCGGCGACTCCCTCCTTGGTCGCTTCGATGTTGCCCAATTCCAGGCTGGCCGGGATCGGAACCCCTGCCTGAGCAAAATGTAGCTCGGTGGTCAGCCTGGTAACGGACTCTCGCTCGCGCATCAGCAATGTTTCTTCTTGCAGATCATGTAGTGGGATAGCGGAACGTCCAGCTAACCGGTGAAACGGCGAGGCTACCACCAGCAGTTCATAAGGCCTCAACAATTCGACGTCGAAGCGCTCTCGCCGCTCGATGAAACCCATTACCCCCAGATCTATCTTGTGCTTCAGCAGGTCCTCCTCAATAGAGTGACGATGCGCTACAAGCAGCGTGATGTGAATCTGTGGGTAACGGGCATGAAAGATGCCGAGTAACGGTGGTACGACATAGGTCCCTGCGCTGATACTTGCGCCTATCACGACGCTCCCGCGCCTGAGTGTGTGAATCTCATGCACGACAGGAGTTGTTCCGGCGAGTCGAGTAAGGAGTCGATCGACATAGTCCATGAACTCCTGACCCTCTGAAGTCAGCACAATCCCTCTACCACTGCGCGCGAAGAGACGCAAGCCAAGCATCTGTTCGAGCGTCTTGACCTGCTGTGCAACCGCTGGCTGGGAGAGATAGAGCGCCTCGGCGGCTCTCGTATAGCTGAGGTGTTGTGCCACAGTGCGAAAGACTGTGAGCTGATGCACAGTGAAATCAGGGGGTACATTTCCTGGAGTAGAGATGATCCATTCCTGTTCAGACATGTAAATCCTCCCACCGGTGACAGTAGATCTCATACCATTAATCCATTTAATGTATAAAGTATATTCTATGGAATAGATAGCAAACTGCTACTACAATGAATAGTTTTGTCATGCTACACTTCTCTCAATGAACGTCATACCCACGCAATTGTGAGGAGAGAGAGCATGACAACAGAGATAATGTCCCAGCAGAAGAGTCGTTGGGCATCAGGGGTTATCCCCTACGCCCAGATGGGCTATTGGAAGCCCGAGTATGAGCCAAAAGACACCGACATCCTATGTGCCTTCCGTCTTGTGCCTCAAGAGGGAGTAGATCCTATTGAAGCGGCGGCGGCGGTCGCGGGCGAGTCTTCTACCGCCACCTGGACGGTTGTCTGGACCGATCGTTTGACCGCATACGAGAACTACCAGGCCAAAGCTTACCGGGTCGTACCAGTGCCTGGGACGGATCAGTATATCGCCTACATTGCCTACGATCTGGACCTGTTCGAGGAGGGCTCTATCGCAAACCTGACCTCCAGCATCATTGGCAATGTCTTCGGCTTTAAAGCGCTCAAAAGTCTACGCCTGGAGGATATGCGCATTCCACCACACTACGTGAAGACCTTTCAAGGTCCACCTCATGGGATTGTCATGGAACGCGAGTACCTGGACAAGTATGGACGCCCGCTGCTTGGTGCGACGACCAAGCCGAAGTTGGGTCTTTCGGCCCGCAATTATGGGCGAGTCGTTTATGAGGCGCTGCGCGGTGGCCTGGACTTCGTGAAAGACGATGAAAATATCAACTCGCAGCCCTTCATGCGCTGGCGGGACCGCTTCCTTTACTGCATAGAGGCAGTCAACAAAGCCAGCGCCGAAACCGGTGAGATCAAAGGCCATTATATGAATGTCACCGCCGCTACGATGGAAGACATGTACGAGCGTGCCGAGTTCGCCAAAGAATTGGGCAGCGTCATCGTCATGATCGACCTGACGATTGGTTATACTGCGATCCAGTCAATGGCGAAATGGGCACGCAAGAACGGCGTGATTTTGCACCTGCACCGTGCAGGACACGCCACCTACACGCGCCAGAAGACACACGGCGTCTCTTTCCGCGTGATCGCCAAATGGATGCGCCTGGCTGGTGTTGACCATATCCATGCCGGGACCGTGGTTGGCAAGCTGGAGGGTGATCCAATGGCTATTCGGGGCTACTATCAGACACTGCGTGGCATGAAGTATGACGCCGACCCCAGCCTGGGGCTGTTCTTCGAGCAAGATTGGGCTTCACTGCCCGCGGTCATGCCTGTCGCATCGGGTGGGATTCATGCTGGACAGATGCACCAACTGCTGCACTACCTTGGTGAAGATGTTGTGCTCCAGTTCGGTGGTGGCACCATAGGGCATCCTCAAGGCATTGCCGCTGGTGCGACAGCGAACCGTGTTGCTGTGGAAGTGATGATTCAAGCGCGCAATGAGGGGCGTGACTTCTTCAACGAGGGACCGGAGATCTTGGAGAAGGCCGCGAAGTGGTGTAGTCCACTACGGGCGGCGCTCGAAGTCTGGAAGGATGTGACCTTCGACTATACTTCGACTGATACTCCTGATGCTATTCCAACCCCAAGTTATTAAGGAGATACCATTATGGCTTTTCACCTGACACAGGGAACATTTTCCTTTCTACCGCCTTTGACCGACGACGAGATTGGCAAACAGGTACAATACTGCCTGGATAACGACTGGCCCATCAATGTGGAGTTCACCGACGATCCCCACCCACGCAACACCTACTGGAACATGTGGGGACTGCCGATGTTTGACGTGAAGGACCCGGCAGCGATTCTCTACGAGATCAACGCGTGCCGCAAAGCTTATCCAAATCACTATATCCGTGTGGGAGCCTACGACCGCAGCAAAGGTCGCCAAACAATCGCCCTCTCGTTCATCGTGAACCGTCCGAAGCACGATCCTGGTTTCACCCTGGCGCGCCAGGAAGCATATGACCGCGTCATGCGCTACACGCTGCATAGCTATGCCACGGATAAGCCCGCTGGGGAGCGGTTCACCGACTGATCCCAGCGTCCTTATTGCCCGGAAGTGTTACAAAGGAACGAGCGTGGCAAGCTTGAGCGGATGTGGCCTACTCGTACCTGGAGAAACGTATGAACATGATTCCATCGACGCAAGCCGAAGAACCAGGCAGCAGAGCGCATTTAACGCTCGACCCATCGAGTGACGCCAGCATAGATGTGTCGGATGTGCTCGAGGAGTCGCAAGTTATGGAGGTGTTGCGCCAGCTTGACCAGGAACTGGTGGGTCTCAACTCGGTCAAGACACGCATTCAAGAAATCGCGGCTCTGCTCCTGGTTGATCGAATGCGTCGGAGCGTCGGATTAGCATCTCTACCACCATCGTTGCATATGTCTTTTACTGGCCCGCCAGGCACCGGGAAGACGACGGTGGCCATGCGTATGGCGATGATCCTGCACCGGCTTAACTATGTGCGCAAGGGACATCTTGTGGCGGTGACGCGCGATGACCTGGTCGGACAGTACATCGGCCATACTGCGCCTAAAACCAAAGAAGTGCTCAAGCGGGCCATGGGCGGTGTGCTCTTCATTGACGAGGCCTACTACCTTTACCGTCAGGAGAACGAACGTGACTATGGGCAGGAAGCCATAGAAATCCTGCTCCAGGTGATGGAGAACCAGCGCGACGATCTCGTCGTCATTCTGGCGGGGTATAAGGATCGTATGGACACCTTCTTCCAGTCCAACCCGGGCTTTAGTTCGCGTATAGCGCATCACCTCGATTTTCCCGATTACGCACTCGATGAACTGCTCGCGATCGCACAGCTCATGCTTGCTGAGCAGATGTATTGTTTCAGCCCGGAGGCCCGTCAGGCGTTTGAAGCTTACCTCAAAAGGCGTATGCTCTTGCCGCGCTACGCCAATGCCCGCAGCGTGCGCAATGCGCTCGACCGGGTGCGGTTGCGCCAGGCCAACCGGCTCTTTGCCAAAGGGGGGAGAATCTCAAAGACCGATCTGATGACTATCGAGGCCGAGGATATCCTGGCCAGCCGTGTGTTCAGTGAGGCGATGCCGGACGACGAGCAAATGTCCGATACGGAAGAGACCACCGGTATATTATAAGCTGGTAAGTTTTCTTCTGGCTCGTGCCCTGACTCTCAGTTCGAACAATAGCTACACTTTATCTTACCCTGAGCCTCTCCATCACCGCCTCCATCGTCGGAATCGCCCCTATCCCCATATGCTCAATCGACAGCGATGCCACGCAATTCGCGAAATCCATGGCGTGGCGTGGGTTACCATACCTATGAAAATGTACAAGGAAGGCGGCGGCGAAGACATCTCCAGCTCCGGTGGGGTCAACTTCTTGGGCGGAATAGGCGGGGAAGCGTTCGGTAACGCCATGCTGGAAGAGGGTAGCGCCATGCCGACCGTCGGTGGCCACGAGCAGGGGAACTTGCATGCTCCACCTGGTGAGGATGGAATCGGCATCGGTGCGACTGCCGTTGGCAAATGGGAGCAGGTCTTCGTGGCTGAGAATGAGGACGTCGAGAAGTGGCAGAATTTCTTCAGCGGCAGTCCAGGGGGTAGGCCAGACACGCCCATCAACATCCCAGCGTCGTAGCCAGCCCTGGGGGGTAGCTGCGATAACCGCTCCAGCGCGTCGAGGAAAGAGTCTCACCAACGAGGGCGATAGTTCCTGGTTGAGGGGGCCAAGTAAGACAAGAGGGGCAGCACGCCAGGATTCAGGCACATCTTCTACCTGCAACATCTCGGCTCTGGCTCGCAAATATTGGGTGCGAAAGCCTTCGTGATAGAGGTTGATAAAGGCGGTGGTGGCCGCTGAGGGGTGCGCTGCAAGGCCGATTTCTGGTAAACGTGAGGGTAATTCCGCAAGTAGATCGGCATCAGCACAGGTAGCGATTGCTGCGACTAATCCTAAACGGTAAGCGGTCAAGGCGGCAAAAGTTACGGTGCCCCCAAGTGAGAAGGTGCCGTCGGTGTGGATGTCTCGTGTGATGTGCCCGATAGTTAAAAAGTCAGGTGTAGTGATCTTTATGGGATGGAGAATGGAAGGCATCTATCAGACCCCCCGCATTATTTATGGGACAACGCACCGCTCGTAGCGATAAAAAAGAAAACAGAAAGGAGGCTCGCGCTCCGTATATAGTAGGGGCGGGGCTTGCCCCCGCCCTCGCCCAGATGCCTCGACCGGCCTTTACTTCACGCCTCTTTGGCCGGGCTTGCCCCTACCCCCTACATCCCCAATTTAGCGGGCGGGACGCTTTAAGGAAATGACTACGCGGCGGGCGTCTCCTTCGCCGATGCTCTCTGTGCTGATATCTTTGCTATCGGAGAGGGCAATGTGGACAATGCGACGCTCGTGTGGAGGCATGGCCTCAAGCGCAATTGAACGACGGTAGTTGCGCACCTGCTGCGCGACGCGCAGAGCAAGCGAACGCAGATTTTCCTCGCGGCGCTCACGATAATTTTCCGCGTCAATGACGATACGCATGCGATGCTTGGTACGATGCCCAACAATCAAGCTGACAAGAAGTTGCAGAGCGGACAGAGTTTCGCCACGACGTCCTATCAATAAGCCCAGATTCTCATTGATACCCTGAATGTTGAGGGTCAAGGGGTCAGTGGAACGCACTTGAACAACGGCGCGTATATTCATGTACTGCAAAATGTGCTGCAGGACATCAACGGTTATATCGACATCCTCGCTGCTGGGCGTCTCGATCTCTTGCATTTCGCCGTCCACTGCACTGACATCACCAAGGTCAGAAAGCATATCCGAAGGATATTTTACAGTACCTGCAGGAGCGAACGAGGGAATGAGTTCCTCATCTAGTTCGCCTTCTTCATACTCTTCCTCCTCGAATACTTCTTCCTCGTCTTCGGCAAACTCTTCCTCATCAAACTCGCCCTCTTCCTCCTCTTCGACATACTCTTCTTCAGGGCCAAGTATGGCATCGGCCATTTGAGGTGTTATGATCGCCCCGACTGAACCAGAGAGTACTGTGACACGCACACGCGCCTCTTTATTTCCTAAACCAAAGGTTCCGCGAGACGGCTCTTGTAAGACGGTTATTTCTACTTCGTCACGGCGTTTTTTGAGTCTGGCCAGAGCTTGTAATACCGCATCATCAACACTTTTGCCACTTGCCTCGATGCTTTCCACTGTTTTGTTGCCTCCCTTTATTTCAATCCCAGACGAGAAGCCGACGCTTCTATTCAGCTTCGTGAGACATTTTTCTTTGGCGTATTTCCACGACGGCGCGCAGATGCGCTGCTGTTGCGCGAGCGACGACGCGCAGACGATGAGCCACTCGCGGATGTCCTGGACTTTGAGCTACTTTCCCCGCGACCATTACTGCTTACAATCTCTGTTGTTGGCTCGTTACCTTTTTTCACCAGTTTTGTTTCTTTTCCCTGGTCATCAGTAGAAGTCTTGCTACCTCTATTATCTTGGCCCTCACGCTTCGGCAAGAGATTCTGCAGGAATTCCGGCATGACCGTCAATGATCCCCAACCGGTTACAAAGTATTGCTGCACCATACTGAAGATGGATGTCGTTGTCCAGTACAACGCCAGACCTGCTGCAAATTGCCAGGAGAAGAAGATGGTAATAACTGGCATGATGTACTGCATGATCTGCATCTGCTGTGTCATTGTATCTTTGGCGCCAGACCTGGTCCTGGGTTGGGACATGCGCAACTGCAAAAACGTTGCTACACCAGCCAGTATTGGCAATAGAAATATGCCTTGGGCAGCATTGGTTTGGGCAAGGTTAATTGCTCCGCCAAACCAGGGCATTAATACACTCGGCGGGGCAGTTAATTTGGGCAAGAATGGGTAGATAAAATTATTAATGATAGCGAGGTTAGTAGCGGGATGTTTAGCAGCGTTGAACACAAAATTCAACGCAAAGAACAGGCCGTAGAGGACGGGCAATTGAACCAGCAAGGGTAGACAACCCGCTGCCGGATTGACTCCATATTCTTTGTAGATGGCCTGCATCGCCGCGTACTGTTCTTTCTGGTCCTTGTACTTCTTACGCACATCGGCGATCAATGGTTGAATAGCCTGGGTCGCCTTTGTTGATTTGAGTTGTTTGAGGGTGAGCGGAAACATTGCAAGCCGCACAATCAACGTCAGGACAATGATTGATAGGGCCAAACTACCAAAGAGGTTATATAGCAACATCAACACATTAAAGATGGGTTGTGTAAAGATAATTTGAAAGATCTCGCCTATTTGACTCACGAGTTATCTCCTGTCTTCCTCGATCTAGTCAGCCAGGCGTTCTGGGACTGGATCATATAGATTGCCATGATAAAATGGATGGCAACGTCCAATGCGTTTTACTGTCAACCACCCTCCATGAAAAAAACCAAAACGCTGAATTGCATCATAACCGTATTGCGAGCATGAGGGAGTAAAACGGCACGATGGAGGTAGTATCACCGACAGGGTATTCTGATAAAGGCGAATAAGAAAGAGTGCGATATATTTCAATGTCGATGTCCTTTGTCTTCCCTCAATAATGCGTATCTACTTCAGGTCTGGCTTCTAGCAATTGTGCTTTGCGCAACAGAGTCAACATATCTTGTTCAAGCGTGTGCAGATCAGCCATGCTTGCTTTTTGCCTGGCGCTGACTACAATGTCTAATCCCGTTGGAAGCCTGGGCAAAAAGACCCGCATAGCTTCACTTAGTAGTCTCTTAATATGATTACGATCAACAGCACGTTTTGAGATACGTCCGCTGACCACAAATCCTACACGAATTTTTTCTACATCATTGGGCATCCATGCAAGGATAAGCAACGGAGACATAATACTGCGTCCCTGCTGCCTTACCCGCTGAAATTCGTTATTTTTCCGCAGGCGTACTGCACGGTTGAGTGCCACGACTAAACTGTAAGTCTCCAGCGCCCTTTGGCGCGGCGAGCTTTGAGCACGCGACGGCCGTTACGGCTCGACATGCGCTTCATAAAGCCATGTTCACGTTTGCGCGGAATGCGCTTTGGTTGCCATGTACGTTTCATTGAACCCTTCTTTCTCCTCCACTTGGGATTTCTTGTAGATTATAGCTGTTATCCCTACAACCTGTCAATCTCGGAGGCAGAAGGTAGGGTCATCTGTCATATTTACGCTTCCTTGAAGCGCAAGAGTACACGGCCAAGCTTGATTTCATCGTTGTCATGCAGAGGCGTTGGTGTCTTAGCGGTAAGCTTCTGCCGATTCAAAAACGTGAAATTGGTGCTATTCTCGTCCTCCAGCATGTACTGGCCATTCTCGACAAAAATGCGAGCATGCATACGCGAAACGCCGCCTTCTTCTCCACCATGCGGAGTCAAATCCACATCGGGAAAGATATTGCTCACTGCATCCTCGCGGCCAATCAGGACAATATCTTTGCCGCTCAAGTCGAATTCTTGGTTATCAGCCTCAACGATCAATCGCGCACTTACTGCTGCTGGAGCTGGAGCGGAAGACATTACCGGAGCAGCGACTACCGGGGCCGCAGCAGGAGCAGAAGCCCCCGTTGCTGCAGCCGTTGCGCCCAGCATGCTACCACAGTTTGAGCAGAACGATTCACCTGCTGGATTGAGCGATCCGCACGAGGGACACACTTCACTACCTGCCGGTGCAGCCGCAACTGACGGCGCGGGTTGGGGAGCAGCAGACACTGCCGCAGGCGCAACACCTGACAATGGCTCGCCGCACTCATCACAAAAAGCGGAACCGTCGGGATTTTCATGACCTAAAGAACACTGTACTGTCATGGTTCTCTATCCTCCTAAAAACAATCTTTTGTATCTAGCTCATCCGAGAGCCAGGAATCCAACGAGCACCAACGCGTGATGCCCTATGGTACGATATCATCCAGGCGTTGCGTCAACTTTCGCGTCTTGTTGCCAATCGATTTTACCTGCTCTTGCGAAATTTGCTGACCCTGGCTAATCTGTTCGAGAGCCGCCTGTGTCTCTTCATCAAGCACACGGGTCACGTTGGGCGCGAGGCGAGTTGTCGCTTTGCCAGTACGCTTATATTCATCCAGAACGCGTGTCACCAGGCGATGGGCATTCGCCTTTTCAGCAAAGTTCATCACGTATGCATTCACAGGTGCTGCCTGGTTCGCATCCGTCGTGAAAGTCACTTTGATATCATCTCGTATCCTCTCACCCTCAACGCCAGTGATGGGAACATCGTAAGAGAGTTCTGCCTGCGTTATGCGGAAGAGACCGGCCGGGCGTGGGTCTATCATCAACTCCACCAGTACCGACTGCGGTTTGTCTTTCTCCAGATCACCCAATGGGATGACTACCTGACGATCTGAAAGCACAGATTGGCCAAGATCGCTGATAATCGGAAGAACTTTTACCGCTTTCTTAGCTGATACACCCACAGGTAAACGCAAGATCAGCGTGGCATTGCGAATTGCAACATCCACAGCGCTTTGCAACTGCTGCTCGAAGATGGTCAGCGCATCCGTAGGATTGCGAATGAACTCTGCCGGCATACCCCCGCTGAGTTGCCCAACGGTATCCAGCAGATCTTCATCCCAGTCAGCGCCAATCCCTAACGGATAAATGGAAATGCCAGCGGCGGCGGCATCCCTGGCAAGTTGGCGACAGCGATCAGAATCACCATAGGTCACGCCATCAGTCAACAGGATCATACGATTGACAGCGTTAGGGATATGCCAGCGACGCAGTTCATTTAATCCCTGGATCATACCCAGAGACATCGTTGTACCACCTGCATCACGAATCTGATCGATAGCCGCTTTCATGCCAGGTTTATCATTGGCTGGCATAGAGGGAATAATAACCTGCGATGTATCGTCAAAAATGACCACTGAAACATAGTCGGTCGGCTCCAGGCGATCAAGTACCATCTTGACCGCTTCTTTAACGTTCTTGAGTTTAGCACCTTTCATGGAGCCAGAATGGTCAAGCACCAGAGCAAAATTCAGTGGCATGCGTACCTGGGCCATCATTTCGGTCGGCCTGGCTTCCACCAGAACATACGCCACCTGGCTACCTCCAGTAACTGGCATGAAATCTTTTCCAACCTGGTGCGCCAGAGTTACCTCACCGGGCATATTATATAAGCTCCTTTCGTGTTAGCTCGACTTAGTATATCACAATAGGCAATTGCGATTATTGAAAGACACGTCTCTGACTCGTTGAGGCGTGATAAGGAATGTATTTTAGCGCACAAAGACAATGACGGCACTGATATTGTCTTCTCCACCATTCGCATTAGCCGCCTCGATAAATTGTGCGCAGGCAGTTTCCGGATCTGGCGCATTATCCAGAATACTTTCAATCTGGGGGTTGCGTACCATTTCCCACAAACCATCAGAACAGCTTAACAGGATATCACCGGGATGTAATTGCTGTTTAAAGATGTCGATTTGTACATGTAGTTTGTCTCCCAGGCTGCGGAAAATCTGGCTGCGCTGCGGATGCGTATAGACATCATCAGGTTCAATCAAGCCACCTGCAACCAGTTGCCCCACCAGGGAATGATCAGTCGTTAGTTGATACAATTGTTTACCGCGCTGCATATAAGTGCGACTATCTCCTACATTGATAATATACGCATGCTCACCCACTACCATAAAGCCTGTGATGGTCGAACCCATGTCGGTTTTGTCAAGCTGATTCTTCTGGCAGAGTGCGGCATTTGCGTCTTCGATCGCGTCTTGAAAGAGTCTTATCAATGCATCTTCGTCGAACTGCTTTACGGGTTCTCCATCCTTTTCGGCTGTAAGCGGTCCGGCTAGCAATTCACGCACCATACGTTCTGCGATGATAGTGATGGTCATGCGACTGGCGACCTGGCCATTATCATGGCCACCCAGTCCATCGGCAACGATAAAGACTCCCGACGGCAATGATATAGACTCGTGTACCCGTTGGAGTAGCAAGACAAGCGTACTGTCTTCGTTTGGTTCGCTGCGTCGTACATCGCCAGCATCGGAGTTAGATGCAGCCACCAATAGCACTCCATTTGGGAATGGGCTTTGCTCGACTTGGGGCTGTTCAATCACATACGTATGACCCTGCTCAATAAACGTATTCACGATCACCCCTTGTATCACATGGGCATCTTCGCCGCTCTGCTCAGTTGAGTATTCGTGCATGACATATGGTACATCAAGCATGCTTGCGCCGCAGTTAATACAGAATTCATCACCCTCAGCATTTTGTTCCGATCCGCAGTTCCAGCAATGCTGAAAGCCCTGGTGGTCGATTACCTGGTAAATATGCTCCTGCGGATCCTCGCTGATGACCTGTGTAATTTCGTAACGCTCGAGCATATGCGTACCAATGGTTAGTAGGGGGAAATTGCTTGTCGGTGCAGCCGCATCCGGCTGATCAGATGGTCTCTGCATGGTTTCACTCTTTTCTTGTTCAGAAGCAACTTCTGCAGCCTCTGTCTTCTCTGTATTAGTTATCTCCGCCGTCTCATCACCTGGGTAAGGGTTAGATTCTTCGTGCCCCATCCCTATTGCTTCGCCCGTCGCGGTCGTTTCCCTGGGAGTTGCTGACGATTCAGCCTGTGGTGGCGCAGGGGGAGGGGGAATATCCTCAAAATCGTTTGCTTTTGGTATATCCATAACGGGTGGCGTGTCAGTAATATCCACAATATCGGCGGCTTGCGATTGCTCAGATGATGCAGGCAAAGGTATGACTCTGGGAATATCTGCGATATCCATTGGTGCTTTAGATTGATCTTGAGGCATTTCACCTACCTGAGCACCGGTTCCCTTGGTATCCATATCATGAGTGCCTCTTTCAGGCGCTCCATTTCGTTCAAATTGTTGTTGCCAGCGGCGGCTGTGGTAAGCAATCATTTTTTCAGGAGTGATAATAAGGGTCGGCTCAAGATCCTCATCATCTACTTCCTCACCCAGAGTGTATTCAGGTTCCTGTGCCTCGACCTTCTCCTGTACAGACAAGGATCTACTTCCTTCCTGTATTGAAGTGGGAGGAGTAGGAACTTGATTACTTATGACTGCTTCAGAAGTGGGCGCCTGTTGCGAATGAAATGACTGACCACAACTTTTGCAAAACTTTGCGTCGTCACGGTTTGGCGTATTACACGATGGACAGTTCATCCTGCCCTCCTTTTATATTACAATTGTTTTTGTAAACGGTTAGCTTCGGCATTATTCGGATTACGCTGCAATGATTCACGTACCATTTGTCGCGCTTCAGCTTTTTTATTTGTCTTCAGATAACAGTTTGCCATCGCGCTGTATATGTCAGAATCTTCAAAATTCCACTGACGCGCCTGCTCTAAAGCGCTCAGAGCCAATTTCCATTCTCTCGCCTTCATATGCGCACGTCCCAACTCATACCAACCCTCCCACATAGCAGGATCAAGCTGAGTGACCTGGCGTAACACGCTGATGGCAGCCGGGGCCTGGTTCATTCTGATATAGAGTCGACCGAGCGCAACGAGAATGAGCACATGATCAGGATTAATTTTAAGACCTTCTAGGAAATAGGCTTCTGCTTCCCGGTCATAGAATTGATCCATGGACACTGTGCCGAGTTGATAATAAATAGCGGAGTCCTTGGGAGAATACTGAAGGGCATTCTTGAATGCGGTGATAGCGCTGACAAAGAGGCCAAGATCATGATAGGTCATGCCCAACTGAAAATAGGCATCCACAGCATCTCGTTTCAGGGCAACAGCTTGCTCAAATTGTTCGGCAGCGAACTTCATATTTTCAGTGAACAGGTTCTTATCTTTGTCCTTGACTGATTGTCCGTACTGTCGGTAGGCACGACCAAGATTGTACACAACATCATACGACTTGTTCCCTGGAACCTGGGCCATCTTGAACTGGTTGACAGCTTCAGCATAGTTCTTACTATTCATGAATTGCAGCCCCAGCCGATAGGCTGCCTGTGAATCAACCGCTTGTGCAACGTTGACAGCAGCATGAGCGGGTTGAACGACCTGCTGAACTGGTCTGGGAGGAAGCTTTGCTTTCGATACGGCCTGCACTGCCACTCGGGGTGGCACAGCAGTAGCGCCCTGGATGAGAGGTTGTCCATCGCGCTTACAGAACTTTGCGCCAGGTCGATTGCGATAGCCACATTTTGGACAGATTAACTCGCCCATCGGTACCATGATTGTAGCGTTGGGTGAGATAGCCTGAATCTGCACTGTAGCCGGAGCAGCGCCATTTGGTAAGCACTGCTGCAAAGCCACGCGCATGGCTTCAGCGCTCTGAAAACGTTTGGCTGGGTCTTGCTGCATTGCCTTGATGATCACCTGCTCCACTGGACAGACGACCCTGTTCCCAATTTGCACGGCACGCAAGCGAGGATTTCTCGCTAAGATACTGCCAGATACAGGCGTCTGGATAGGGTCAGGCTCATGATTGGTCAGCAAGTGGTACATGGTGGCCCCCAGTGAATAGATGTCGGAGCGAGCATCGGTTTGCACCAACTTCCCAGGATTCTGCGCGGAGCGTTTTTGTCCTGGAGCAGTAATCGATCCGAGATGTTCAGGTGAAGCGTACGAGATCGTACCCAGATTCTCCGTATTCGTGCGCTTGTTGGGATCAAACCTACGCGCAATACCAAAGTCGATCAGTTGCACATTGCCATCAGGCGTTACCATAATATTGCCCGGTTTGAGATCACGCAGGATAATAGGTGGTGTACGCGAGTGAATGTAACTCAGTGCTTCACAGACCTGCATCATCCAGTGAATGACCTGGTCCTCGTCTAATGGCGCTTTGCTGTCCTCGAGTATCTTTTCCAGAGTGCGTCCAGGGACAAACTCCATTACGAAGTAATAATTCCCACGCTCCTGGAAACTCAGGATCAATGAAGGGATGCGTGGGTGTTTGAGATTAAACAGCAGATCAATCTCTTTATCGAAGCGCTCTATGGCAGATTTGCGTTCGTCTGCAGGCGTATCAGGACTGATGAGCAATTCCTTTACCGCCCGAAAGTAGCCGGGCTTCCCGACCTGTTCAACTTTGTAGACGGTTCCCATACCCCCTTCACCGAGCACCTGCACAATTTTGAATTTTCCATCCAGGATAGTACCTAATGGGAGTGGCATTCGAAGGTCCTTATCAATCGTCTCGACCCGCCTGGTTAGTGTATCTGTACGAGTACAGCAGTGATATTATCTTCGCCGCCGTTGGCATTAGCCAGGTCAATCAAGATATCGCAAATTTTTTGAGCATCATTATTTTCTTTGAGCACTTGAAGCAATTCCTCGTTCCGTACCATTTCCCACAAACCATCGGAACACAGTAACAAACTATCACCAGAACGCAAGGAGGTGTGAAAAACATCCGGGTCAACACTTTTGTGCCCTGCTCCCAGCGAGCGATAGATTAAGTTACGCTGTGGATGTGAATAGATATCATCTGGCTCAATCTGTTTTGCTTCCACCAGCCTGTATACCAGGGAATGATCTTTTGTTAGAGGTTGAAGAGTACCTTGGCGGTAAAGATAGATGCGACTATCGCCTATATTCGCAAGAAATGCCTGGTCGTCCTGAATGAGCGCAGTAGTCACCGTGCAGCCTAGCCCGCGAGCAGAAGATTGCTCTTCGCCATAGGTGAGAATAGCTTTGTTTGCCTGGCGGATAGCAGATTTGAGTTGTTCTTCTACATTTTTCGTAACTGGCGTCTCTGGCAACTTGCGTGTTTTGCGTTGCTTTGCAGTTTGCTCGCCGGTTGGTACAGGATTCAGTTTGATAGTCTCTTGCTCAGATAGTGGTGCCAGCTTAATTGTGGGTTGCTCAGATACAGGCACCAGGAAACTTTTCAGGGCTTCGCTGATCTTTTGCACAGCAAGTTTACTTGCCACTTCACCCGCCTGATAGCCACCCATCCCATCGGCAACGATAAAAAGGCCTCGACTACCATCTTCTGAGATACGCATATATGGGCTATCTTCGTTTTGCTCGCGTTGCTTCCCCACATCGGTTTTAGAAGCACCGGTAAGTTTTATTGACATTGTTTTATTCCTCACAGTAACAATTTTTACCGCCATGTATTATGCTCAATATAACATATAGAAGTATTACGTGACAATTGATATTAACTGGCTTTATAAGGCTTGTGAATGCTCCTGGCAAATCTTCACACCAGAGACATCCACAAACCCCTTAGTATTGATTGATATAATCTACAAAATATACGTGGTAAGGCTAAAAAGGTTGTGAAGCACGTGGCACCTACAATGAGGAGCCGCGTTGGAGGCGTTCAATGATGTCTTTGAGCCTGCGAGTTTCGGCTGCATGTTGTTCTCGCATGCGAGTCATCTCCTGGTCCAGTTCAAGCTGCATCTGCTCCATGCGGTCTTTCATGTGCAGAATTGCTTCAACGCCTGCTAAATTGACGCCCAGGTCTCGCATCAAGCGACGAATATGCATCACTCGTTCAATATCGTGATCCGAATAGAGACGTGGGCTGTGTGGACTATCGCCTTTGCGTGCGGGTGAGATCAACCCAAGGCGTTCATAGTGGCGTAATGTTTGCTCATGGACTTCAGCTTTGACTGCTGCGACACTTATGACATACCATGCTCCGTCGCCTTTTTCGCTCACGATAGATCTCTCCTTTTCCTCATGAGTGAACTTTGGCTCCACGACTGCGTGCCAGCTGCTCAAACAAGCTACGCTCATCATCGGTGAGGCTCATTGGTAGCACAACTTTGACACGCGCAAAGAGGTTACCATTGCCTTCGCGACGCAAGCGAGGCATACCTTTATTCGCCAATCGGAACAAGCGGCCATTCTGGGTCTCTGGCGGTATAGTCAACACGAGTTTGCGGCCATCAGGTATTGGCACAGGAACTTCGCCTCCTAGCATCGCTGTGACCAGATCGACATCTATATCGACATAAAGGTCATCGCCTTTACGTTCATAAAGTTGATCAGGTTTGACACTGATAACCAGATAGAGATCACCTCGAGGGCCGCCACCGCTACCTGGTTGCCCTTCGCCTGCTACACGAATCTTTGAACCATTGTCAACTCCTGCCGGAATCTTGATCTGAATGCGCTTACTATGAGCAAGCATGCCCAGTCCGCTACAATTGGCACAAGATTTGCCAGCGACTACCCTCGTTCCACGACAGATCGGACATGCTTCAGTTGACTGAATGTTGAACGTACGCATCCCTCCCGTATACGCCTCCTGCAGGGTTACCTCAACATGTTGTTCAATGTCTTCTCCTGTACGTTTGGTTGCGGTTGTGGGACGGCCAAAAAGGGCCTCGAAGAAGTCGGAAAACCCTGTAGGTGAATCATAATTTAAGGGCGAGCTGCGAAAGTTGGAGGAGCGCCTCCCGGCAGCAGAAGAGAAGCCAAATTGATCTTGCCAATTTGGGCCGAGTGTATCATACTTGCGCCGTTTTTCAGCATCAGAGAGAACTTCATAGGCCTCATTAATCTCCTTGAATTTCTCTTCTGACCTCTTATCACCAGGATTTACATCAGGGTGATATCTGCGGGCCAGCTTGCGAAAGGCCTTTTTAATGTCGTCCGCACTGGCGTTTTTTGCGACACCCAGCACTTTGTAATAATCTTTATAATCCATTACTCGCCCCTCTTTGCAGTCATCATTGTGTCCAGGACCCTATACGGGAGCCTCTACATTTGTGCCTGCTTGTTTCCTGCGCTTACCTTGACACGAGCCGGACGCAGGGTCTCGTCGCCTAATTTATAGCCTTTGAGTACTTCTTCAAGAATCGTGCCTTCGGGTTGATCGCTTCCCTCAACAGCCTCTATCGCTTCATGTACATAGGGATTGAACACCTCGCCAACAGTGGGAACTGGTGTTAATCCCTCACCACGCATTACTTCGTTCATTTGCCACATGACCATGCGCAACGCCTGCTGTAACCCCTGGCGATCCATGGTATCCTGATAAGCCAGCGCTCGCTCGACATTGTCCATCACGCCGAGTATTTTCTGAAACAGCTCTTTCTTCTCGCGCTGTAAACGATCTGTGGCTATACGCTCCTGCCGCTTGCGGAAATTATCCATCTCCGCGCGTTCGCGCAGGTATTTATTCCAGTTTTCAGCCGCCGCCTGTCGCGCCTGCTCGAGTTGCGCTTCCAACTCTGCAATCCGATCGCTCTCTGAAGAGGGCGCACCTTCCTCTATCACTTGCTCTTCCTGCATTTCTTGGGACTCTTCCATATCAAACGTTTCTCCTTGAGTGGGTTCTATCAAAAACAGGGGTGTTTCTGAGTTTTATTGTCATTACAGTATAAAGTTTGAGTCAAAGCCTGTCAAGTTTTTGGGGATGCGTGAACGCCGACAGAGGGCGACGCAAGCGTCCCCTACGCGCTGTACTCTAATTCTTCTTCGCTTACTTGCTCAGTTTCATTCCAGCGATTGCCACGCTCCAGGAGGATAGGGCTGAAGAGAGTGGTTTGTTTGACACAAATGCGCTCGCGCTTCCAAAGTTCTAGCACAGCTAGAAAAGTAACGATGATTAACAGGCGGGAATGTTCGTTTTTGAGCAGTTCAGAAAGATGGACACTGGAGCGCACATGTAATAATTCGACAATTTCGGTGATACGTTCACTTACTCGCACACGCGCCAGGGGTATGAAGGCGCCATTGTTTGCTTCATCTCGCATATGTAGTTCAAGCAAGCGTTGAAAAGCTGATGCCAGCGTATCGATCTCAAGCCCTAAGAGTGTGGGTGGCGACCATGCTAGCTGAGCCTCGATACCCGCCAGCAAACCAGAACGCGCGAAGGTCTGCAAGCCCTCTTCTTCGCGGAGGCGCAGATAGCTCGCAATCTCCTTAGCCAACTTGTATTCAAGCAGGTGTGTACGCAGTTCATCCGCCATAGCAGCAGCATTTTCTATCTCACCTGACCTCTCCTCTTTAGATGTGTGCGGTAAGAGACTCTGCGATTTGATGTAGAGGAGACGGGCCGCGATGGAGATGAAAGCTGCTATGTTGTCCAGGGGCATACTATCTGGCTCTTGCCATTGTTGCAGGTAAGCCAGATACTGGTCAGTTACAGCTACAAGAGAAATGGTGGTAATCTCCATCTGCCGCTTTTCAATCAAATGCAGTAAAAGATCCAGCGGTCCCTCGAAAACAGGCAGGTGTACAACATAATGAGATGGTTGGTCATGACCGTTTTGCCCAATGGCTTCGACACTGTTTGAAAAATTCTCGCGGATACTTTGGTCTGTTTGATCGATCATAACTATACAGCCTCATCTACCAGATGTAACTCAGCAGCCGGACCGCCAGGCTGGTGATGTGTGCGAATATAAAGGACAGCCTTTTCCGATAGACCGGCAGCTGCCGCCAGTTGCGCTCCGATTTCGGCATGCCACCAGCCATTACTAAGGGCGCGCTGCCAGCCAGGTATCGTTCTACTCTCATAAGGATAAACGGTCAACCTCTTCAAGAGTCGCGGCGCAAATAACTTGCCAAGGACGATTGCTGGTCGTGTCCAGAAAGGCACACGGCCCTGTGCCTTGCCAACATCATGTAACAATGCTGCTGCGAGCAAATCTTTGTCTACGCAACCTCGCGAAAGTAGACCTTGACAAACTCTGAGTGAGTGCCGTTGATCGGCAGCGGACATCGTTTGAAAAAGGGGCAATGCAGAGGAAGGAAGCCATTGCGTCACCTGCAAGTGCTCTTCAGCCGAAAGTGGGGCAACGAAACCAAGTTGTTGACGCACTTGCCAGAGACGATAAACAAATGTATGCAATTATATCCTCATGAAATCAAGTGAAGCATCAGCTAGCTAAAATTTGTAAAGCAAATCAATACCAACAGGGGGGACACCCGATACGAATCCAATCAAATAATAGGATGCCAGCAGAATGTATGCTGGAATATGAAAAAGGAAAAAGCCACCAAGTCCTGCAATTTGACCCAGGAAAGGTAATAAAAACAAAGCTGCCAGGATAATAAACGGTCCATAGGGAGCAGATTTAGCAAACTGCACTGCCTGGCGACTGGGCAGCAATGTATAGACAATCTGGTATCCATCGAGCGGATAACACGGGATCACATTGAAAATGGCCAGGCAAATATTTACGCTCGCAAAGACCGTTATCAATTGGGGAATGCGCAATGTAACGCCATTGTTCCCTAAGCCAGGGGGAAGGAAACGCAGCAAGAAAGCGAAAAGCAATCCTACAACCAGGCTCATGAATAGGCCACCCAGAGTCACTAATAAGGTTCCGAAATTTGGTCCGCCGCGTAGTTTCCAGGGGTCAACCTTGACAGGTTTCCCCCAACCAAGCCCCACCGGACCAGCAGCAATCGGGAAAAAGGCCAGAATGACACATAGCAGTGTTCCCACGGGATCAAGGTGCGTACGTAAGCTGGGGCTTAGCCGCCCGTCTTTGCGGGGAGTTGGATCGCTTAATAGCGTAGCCACCAGAGAATGGCCAACTTCATGAATGATAACTGCCACTAAGAACGAGCCAATAATCATCAATGCCAGTACAACATTTATCATAGGTATCCTCACATAGTGGCATTCCTCGCAAAATGCCTGCTAGTATAACAAGCGCCCCATAGGAGCACGCCAGGTATTATAAAAGATTTATTACCATGCCTTCAGATGCAGAATATGTATTTGCAAAGCGTGCTTGGGCTTCCGCTTGCATAGCATCCAGTTTATTGTCGTCGTAGGTCGGTTCATGATGAAACAAGATCAACTTGCGAACCTGGGCCTCAAGAGCTACGTCCGTTGCCATCTCGATAGTGCTATGACCAAATCCCTGTTTTGCTTCTTGATACTCCTCGGGAGTGTACTGCGCATCGTGTATTAGCAAATCCGCCCCTGCTACAAACTCGAGAAATCCCGGGTCGCACTCTTCTCTCCATTCTACATCTGTAGCAAAGACTAGTCGTCGACCGGCATATTCAATACGATAAATGACTGCGCCATCCAGAGGATGACTGTTTGTTAGCCTGGCAACAACTTGTATTTCCGCTTCTAATGGCCCCTTACTATCATTAATGACAGTAGGCTTGATATCACCATCGTACCATATGATTTGCTCCTCGCCGGAAATTGTATGAAATGTGCGATGCGACGGTAATTTGCGCATATCTACTGGAAAATACGGTGGAGACATCAGTGGGGTTACAAGTTGCTCGATACTCAAACCTGCAAGGTCTGGACCAAAGAAGTCAATCGAGGTGCGTTGATCGTACAGTGGAGAGAAAAAGGGAATACCAAGCAGGTGATCGCCATGACCGTGCGTTATAAATAGCGCGAGGTTGAGGGGCTTACCTGCTGAGCGACGTAACAGGTCATTGCCAAGGCGAATGATGCCGCTCCCTGCATCCAGAATCAAGGTGTGTGTCCCTGCCGCTACTTCAACACAAGCAGTATTTCCTCCATAGCGGATTGTATGCGGTCCAGGTGTGGGATAGCTGCCCCGCACTCCCCAGAAGCGGACCTGAAAACGCTCTGTGTTGATCATGGAGTTGCTCCTACATATGCTTTAACTAAACGTGTTGACTGGACTTATTATATCGTGCAAGCAAGAGATTGAAAAGTCCATTGCTTTACATGTATTGCGTATAATAGCCTCGTAAGGAGCGAGGAATACGACCGGCAATACATGTACCCTCGGGTCGATGTTCCTCTCGCTCTACACGTCCACGGCGGTGAAAGAGCTCAACCAGTTCGCTTTTATCATAAGGAATAATCACCTGTATTGCTTCCATGCTTGCGGCAAGAACCTGGGCGATTTTTTCAAGCAGGGCATCCAAACCAATTTTTTGCAGCGCGGATACTGCAACAGCATTAGGGTAAAGTGATGTATCGACTTCTGACGGATCATCCAGTAAATCAATCTTGTTCAGAGCTGTGACTCGCGGCTTCTCGTGGGCCTCCAGGTCATGAAGGACTTCGTTCACAGTCTCACTCTGCTCGACTGCGTTTTCGTGGCTGATATCCACTACTTCCAGCAGCAAATCGGCATCAATAACTTCTTCAAGAGTTGCGCGGAAGGCAGCGATCAATCTGGTGGGCAGTTTCTGGATAAACCCCACAGTATCAGTAAGCAGAGCTTCTTGATTTCCTGGCAAAGTGATGTGGCGAGTAGTAGGATCAAGTGTAGCAAAGAGCTTGTTTTCCGTCAGCACTTCGGCTTCGGTAAGCGCATTGAAGAGCGTGGATTTTCCGGCATTAGTATAGCCGACTACGGCGACGACGGGAATGACCTGTGCCGCACGCTGTCTGCGGTGTACTTTGCGTTGTTCGCGTACCCCTTCAATCTCCTCACGTAGCTCTGCGATGCGGCTACGAATACGCCTGCGATCAATTTCCAGTTTTGTTTCACCAGGACCACGCACGCCGATAGCGCCACCAACACCACCGGCTCCGGCACTACGCGAACCACCGGCTTGCCGTGAAAGCTCTACGCCACGTCCAGCCAGGCGAGGTAAGCGATACTCTAACTGTGCCAACTCCACCTGTAAGCGGCCTTCGCGAGTGCGAGCATGTTGGGCAAAGATATCAAGAATCAGAGCAGAACGATCAATCACACGCGCATCGAGCATTTTTTCAAGGTTACGCTGTTGTGAGGGAGACAGTTCGTCATCAAAAATGACGAGATCAACACCCAGTTGTTTCTCTGTGTCACAGAGTTCTTGTGCGCGACCTTTGCCAATGTAAGTCGCGACATCCGGGTGGCGCATATGTTGGACCATTGTGCCAACAACCTCGGCACCTGCGGTACGCGCCAGTGTTCCCAATTCGCTCAATGAGTCTTCAACACTCCACACACTGTCACTCTCGTCTTGATCTACAGCGACCAGAAAGGCATGTTCATGCCTCCCAAGAGAGAATGGATCAATAAGTCGATCTTGTTTTGTCGTAAGTTATTCCCTTCCATATTGAATGCTCTACCATGGGTTGTCATCCTGAGCACAGCGAAGGATCTCAGGTCGTAAGTCGTTTCCTTCCATATTGAATGCTTTACCCATGGATTGTCATCCTGAGCGCAGCAAAGGATCTCAGGTCGTAAGTTATTCCCTTCCATATTGAATGCTTTACTCATGGATTGTCATCCTGAGCACAGCGAAGGATCTCAGGTCGTAAGTTACTCCTTCCATCTGTATGCTTTACACTGCCAACTAGATCTTATTTTAGCACTCAACTATGAGAACGCAAGAACCTACTTCCAACTCAAATGCGGCAGTGCAGGTAACTCTTTAATAAAAAAGCTGTTGACTCTCGCAAAGAGACTGTTGTGCACGGCCTGGTTATATGCATCACGCCAGGACTGGTAGTCCTGGACTTTGATATTGAAACCGGGAATGACCTGATTTCCTGCATGAATAGCATCCTGGATATTTTGTAAAAATTTGCCTAAGAAGAGTAATACAATCAGCCATATAAGCCAGGCTTCGAAAAGCCCGATGGCTCCACCAAGCAGGGAATCGCCGAACCCAAGAATGGGTATTGCTTTCACAACTCCTCGCATGGTTGTACCAATAATTTGTATCACCAGGATTGAGACGAAGAATAGCACCAGGTATGAGATTAAAGGTGAGATTGACAGGCCGTTGGTTGCTAGAAACAGTGCGAATGGCTTCCCAAAAAAGTAAGCCACGCCAATAGCGATGGGAATGCTGAGCAGATTTATGAGGCTAAAGACAGCGCCATTACGCAAACCATTGAAGATGAGCAGAACAATAGTTACAAGAAAGAGCAGGTCTATCCAATTGAATGGCCCGATCATAGGTTTTTTCCTCCAAGCCAGGATTCATAAGTTTTTGTTTTCATACATATATCTAGTATCTACTATGCATAGACGTTGTGAAAAGGGCACATGTAACACATGTTTTGTTAGGTTGGTCACACACGACCGGAGGATTCCTGGCAGGACTACTGGTTCCAAGTCCAGCGAAGGCAAACTTGGGGTAGGGTCAGAGTAGAGAACGCTGCTTTGTAGCTGCTGCTTCAGGTTGCCAACAGATTCTAAGCCCCTGTTACGCCCGTAAAATGAAAGCTGCTTATGCGTAGCGCGGGAGCAATGACCGGGATATAGTCACGGCATTGAATGCATTCGCTTCCTATTGCTTGTACATCACGCAAGGCATCCAGGATACTCTGCGTAAAGCGGAAGTTCTTAACCGGGCTGGTCAATTCACCATGTTCGATCAAAAAAGTCCCGTCGCGTGTCATGCCGGTGAAGAGTGATTTGACCGGGTGTACCGTGTTCGAATAATGGAAGCGCGTCACATAAATTCCCCGGTCGACTGCCCGAATCAGCTCTTCAAGGCTCGCATCTCCCGCCACCATCATCGTATGTAGCGGTAATGGTCCCCAGGGATTTGGCGCGGGTAAAGCATGGCCAGTATCTGGTTTCCCCTCACGAAATGCCGTGTATGAATCGTATACGACGGCGCTTGCTACACCACGATCGAACATCACCACACGTTGTTTAGGCACACCTTCGTAGTCAAAGGCCTGCGGCAAGCCTGCCGGATCATGGCCATCGTCATAAATGGTCACAAGAGGGCTGACCAGTTGTTTGCCAAATTGACCATTCATGAAACTGCGTTCTTCTTGCACTGCTGTGGCAGAGAGACCCATGAATATCAGATTTTGCAGCATATCCGCCGTAGCGTAAGTATCAAGAACAACCGGATATTCACCGATTGGGCAATCAATGGGATTGCGGCTACGTTGAGCCTTCTCTACTGCCTTGCGTGCCATCGCTTCAAAGTCAATTATGGTAGCATCGGTAACAAGACGCTGGGTATAACCGGAACCCTGCGCATCCGCCATCACAACAGCGTGACATTCGGACTCTGTACGCGGTTCATATGCAAAAATGCCCAGAGAGTTCGCAACTGCAACCTGGCTCGTTTCGGTTGAAAAAGCTCCTGCTGACTCTAACCCACGCTCCTTTGCTAGTTGTACAATAATTCCAACGCTTCTGGCTCGCGCCTCTGCGCTATATGAAGCGGTACGTTCGCTAAAACCAGGAGCAGGCACAATTGGTTGAGGCTCTGGCAGCGAGTGGAACTCCGGGTTTTCAGGCGAAAGGCGCGCAATCTCCAATGCTTGTTCCGCTACTCGCTGAAGTGATTGGTCGTCCAGGCGATTAGTCGTCGCTACACCCGTTCTTTTGCCTGAGACAGCACGCACGCGTAATTCATGGTTGCTCTCTGCAACGTTCTGATGAATAAAATTATTGGCGAAACGGGTAAGGGCACTCTCAGTACCGAAGTAGACCACTTCGGTTTGTTCTGCTTGAGAATAGCTCAGCACCTTTTGCAGTAGACCCTGCACACTTTTTTCATCTGAATACATTTCTTAATTCTCTCCATTCGTTGAAGGCTCCTGTAATATTACCAGCGGCCTACACCTACCTGGACATTACGAAAACGCGCGGGGGCTGCTCCGTGTCCTGTGCGCATTGTCTGCACCGGTTCGCCTTTGCCACAGTTAGGCGTGCCCCAAACTACCCATTCGTCACGATTGCAAATGGCATCACACGATCCCCAGAATTGCGGTGTGATTCCCGTGTAGGTGGCATTCTTCAACATTCGCCCCAGTTTGCCATGCTTAATTTCGTAGGCGAGTTCGACGCCAAATTGGAAGTTTAAGCGTCTATCATCGATACTCCAGCTTTTATTGATGCTCATATAGATTCCATCATCTGTATCGGCAATCAGGTCATCCAGCGTCCATGTTCCCGGCTCCAGACTCACATTCGTCATACGAATCATTGGTAAACGATTCCAGCTATCAGCACGCACACAGCCGTTGCTGGTCAGTCCAAGCATAGGAGCAGTATCGCGAGACATCAGGTAACCGCTGAAAATACCATTGGTAACAATGGATGTTCTCTGCGCTGGAACACCTTCATCATCCCATCCAAAGGTTCCCAACCCACCCGGGATGGTAGCGTCCGCGGTCAGATTGACAATGTCCGATCCGTAGCGATAGTGTCCATTTAACTTATCTGTTGTCAGGAAACTCTTACCTACAAAGCCAGCCTCCATACCCAGCACGCGATCCAGTTCGATAGGATGGCCGCATGACTCGTGTACTTGAAGAGCGACCTGTGGGCCATCGAGAATAATGGTTGTTACATTGCTAGGACACTGCGGAGCGGCGAGTAACTTGACTGCTTCTTCACCGATCCTCGCTCCATGATCGACCAGGTTCATCGCCTCGATAAATTCATAGCCCAAGGTGCCCGCTTGCCTGCCAAACGAATTGGGATATGAGCGTGTCTGTATCTCGCTATTTATAGGATCAACGGCGCTGGCATCGATAGCAGCACCCACATCATAGAGTTCTTGCTCGACCTCACTTCCCTCGGAGTTGACGAAAAGTTTGTGCTCTCGAGCGTATTCCATGTTGCTGTTTGTGAGTGAGATACCCTGTACCGAGCGCATAGCGGCATCGGCATCGAGCAGTAATTGCACTTTCTGGTTAAGCGGAACGGTGAAAGGGTCTTTATGCATGGGAGTTCGATAGAAGCCGTGTTGAGGGGCAAGTGGTGAAAGGACTACCGGCTTTCCCGCTACGAGAGCGCTTGCTCGGGCTATCTGCATGGCCTGCCTTGCAATTCGGTCAGCCTCAGCATCGTCCATAGTAGCGCTGCTGGCAAAACCCCAGGCACCATCAACAATCACACGCACATTAAAACCGCTACTGATTCCGCTGGAGATACCCTCCACACGGCCATTTTTTATGTTAATACCCTCAGTGGTGCGTTCCATGACACGCACATCTGTGTAGCTGGCGCCAAGCTGCTGGGCGATATTCAACGCTCTATTCGCTAGATCACGCATGTACTGTTTCTTTCTGTTCCCTTGCTGAAAGAGAAAAATCACTACCCTCTCTGCTCTGAGTTGGAGAAGGTACTTTGTAGTTGTCGTCGGATAATATTGTACGTGCTTTGAAGCGGGGTGTCTAGAGCGTTGGGCAATTCATTCTTGTTGCCTTTCCCCGTACAAATTGATACAATACTGTTGACCTCAATCATGAATCGACAAATCGAGCCATGTAGCAAAGGTGGGAATAGCGCATGCCACTAACAGAAATATTTCTGACTACCATCGTAGAGAAAGTCTTCAGCTATGCCCTGGATCAAGGCCAGGGCGTCATTGAAGACTGGGTAAGAAAAAAGCTCAACCTCGATCCCAAACAGCAAGCCTTCAAACGCGCACTCAAGCGAGCATATAATAAATTCGAGAAGAAATACCCGCAATGGGCAGCCGATCTCTTTAACGCCAGCTTCTTTGAGCACGAGGGAGCGCCGATCCTGGCCCAATTCCTCGTGCGGGATGGCCATCCCGATCCCAGTGAACTTGCAACATACTGGGCCGACTCTTTGAACATACGCAACTCCGAACGCCACACGACTCTTGTACGAGACCTGGAGCCAGCAGCCACCGATTTTCTAGACTACCTGGCTCAAGAACTCAAGAAAGAGCCAGAACTGAGCGATCTGAACGACAGCCGCGCATTCGAGCAGCTTGCCAGGGATTTGAAAGCCATTCGATACAAACTAGAAGCAGAGCAAGCTACCCCTGGCACACTTAAGGACTACCTGCTTTGGTTAATCGAGCGTAACCTGTACCTTGACCCAAGGGGTACGTACCAGACACAACGCCAGGTACAGGTGAAACTTGACGAAGTTTACATTTCTCTACGGGCGCAGCGTGATAAAAGCCCCGGCGAGGTAGATCGTCGTCTACTCGAACAGGAAATGGCCCAGCTTGAAGCGAAAAGGGCGCGCGGCAATCTTAGCGCCGAGGTAATAGAAGTAGAAGATCAACGCGAACATCTACTGGCCCGTCTTGACAACCACAAGATCGATACAACAAATGCGCCAGGTGAGATATTAGAACTGGCTGAAGTTGTCAATCGTCATGAACGCCTTGTCATACTGGGCGATCCGGGCAGCGGGAAAAGCACCTTGTTACGTTACCTGGCTCTCAAACACGCCCAGGCTCTCTATGCCGGTCGAAGCAAGGCAGTTTCAGATCTTGGTGAGGCCCGTTTCCCCATCCTGATCCGCATTGCTGACTATGCCGAGCATGGCATGCCGAATGGAAAATCGCTGAGCAACTACCTGGCAGACTACTATAATATGCACGAGTGCCCAAAGTTTGGTTTAGCTGACCTGCTGGCAAATGAGTTGGCAGAGGGAAACTGCCTGGTCCTGCTTGATGGGCTGGATGAAATTGTGAGCGCCGACGACCGGCGGAAAGTAGTCGAACGCATCGAGGATTTTATACGCTACCACGACAATTGCCCCAACCGCTTCGTGATCACCAGTCGTATCGCAGGATACCGTAGCGCTCCTTTAGGTGACCCTTTTGTCCAATACACAGTGCAAGAGATGGACGATACTCAGATTCGCCGTTTCCTGGAACGCTGGTGTACAGCAGTCGAGGCGGCTCAGACACCAGAGCTGTCGCAAGAAGCTCGAGATGTGGTAGCACGGAGAGAGATTGACGGCATTATGCAAGCGGTGCAAAGCACTCCTGGTGTACACCGCCTGGCTGCCAATCCATTGCTTCTGCGCACTCTGGCACTGATTCACCGCACAGGCGCTCAACTGCCGCAGAAGCGCATTGAACTCTATAAGCTGGCCGCGGATACACTGGGGCGCACATGGCGCACTGCGCAAGGCGTACCCGAATCAGCGCTAGTAGATGATAGATATCTAACGCGATTACTTGGCAGGCTCGCTTACTGGTTACACGAAAACAAGTCCACAGGCACTGCTTCCGAGCAAGAAGTCTATAGAGAATTGGGGCAAGAGTGGGCACTCATTAAAGGATTAGATTGGGAAGAAGATAACCCTGACATTGAAAACGAGGTCAAAAAATTTCTTCAGGCAGTTCGTGAACACACCGGCCTTTTTGTGGAACGAGCACCAAAGCTTTACGGCTTCATGCACTTGACTTTTGAGGAATACTACGCTGCTCGTTATCTAGTTGCACGCAGCAAAAATCGGGCAAAACTAATTCGCGAGTATCTGCATCAGCCGCGATGGGAGGAGCCGATTTTGTTGGCGATAGGCTTCGTGGGGTTAGATTCGCCAGAGGATGCTGCCGAGTTGTTAGAGACGGCTATTATGGCAGAGGGGGAGGAGGCAAAAGAACTTGGCTTTACTCCAAGCCCATATGAAGAACTTCTAGGACGAGATTACCTCTTCGCGCTGCGTTGCCTTGGGGATAATATTCCTACCCGGCCCAAGTTTATGCAGCAATTGGTGAAGCGACTGGCTGATGAATTACTGTATCAAACCGGGCCTGCCAAGTTTAATCGGTATCAGCAGATATTGGAGGAAAGAGTTGAAAATTTAAAGGGAAATGATTGTGCTATTAGGCTTTCTCTCCATCTCATCTCATCTTTGAGTAGCACTGATCCCAACATACGCCGTTTAGCAGCAGAAAGTCTGGGAAATCTAGGACAGACCTCTCCCAAGGTGATAACAGCCCTGATCAATACTTTGCACAACGATCCTAACGCAGATGTACGCTATGCAGCGGCATCCGATTTGGTGCAATTACCAGAGATTACCTCTGAAGTAGTAACAGCCCTGATCAACGCTTTACATATTGATCCTGATTCCCATGTGCAGGAGAAACTGGGAAGTCTAGGATATTCAGGACAGGTTCCCACCAAAGTAGTAGCGATACTCACCAACACTCTTCAAAATGATCCCAGTTTCAGAGTACGCCTTGTGGTAGCATTGAGTCTAGGAAGATTAAGGCAAGTACCTCCTGAGGTGATAACAATCCTCATTAACACTCTGTATAATGATCCTGACACAGATGTGCGTCGCGCGGCAGCAGAGAGTTTAGGCGGATCGGGATTAGCCTCTCCTGAGGTGATAACAGCTCTGATCGACGCGCTGCGCAATGATCCAGACCGAAATGTACGTCCTGCGGCGGCATGGAATTTGGTGCGATTGCAACAAACCCCTCCTGAGGTAATAACAGCTCTGATCGATGCTCTTAACAACGACTCTAGCTCTCAAGTGCGCTACGCAGCGGTATGGAGTTTGGGGAAATTGCAACAAACCCCTCCTGAGGTGATAACAGCCCTGATTGACGCGCTGCACAATGATCCAGACCCTGGAGTGCGCCGTGGAGCGGCTAAAAGTCTAGTAGGCCTGGGACAAGCCTCTCCCAAGGGAGTAGCAGCCCTGATCAACGCTCAGCGTAATGAAGCTGACTCTGATACACGTCTTGCGGTAGTGGAGTATCTAAAAGATTTAAAGGAAGACTCTCCCGAGGTGATAACAGCCCTCATCAACTCATTGCATAATGACGCTGACTCTGATGTGCGTCACGCGGCGGTTCGAACCCTCAGAGATTTAGGGCAAGCCTCCTCTATAGTGATAAAAGCCTTCATCAATGCCTTGTATAAAGACACTGACTCAAAAGTGTGTCTCTCAGCGATACGGAGTCTGGGAGGATTAGGACAAGCCTCTCCTGAAGTGGTAACAGCTCTCACCAATGCTCTGCACAACGATCCTGATCCCGACGTGCGCTATGCAGCGGCATGGAATTTAGTAATACTGCTGCCTGCATCTGCAGAGGTGACGAAAGCCCTTATTAAGTCCCTGGACAACGATCCTGTCCCTTTCGTGCGCCGCGTAGCAGCAAGAAGTTTGGAGAGATTAGGACAAGCTTCTCTCGAAGTGGTAACAGCTCTTACCAACGCTTTACATAATGATCCTGATTCTGAGGTACGCAGTGAGGCAGCTATGAGCCTCGGAAAGTTGGACCAAGCGCTCTCCGAAGTGATCCCTATGCTCCTCAATACTATATACACTGCTAAAAGTTGGTCTATCCGTAGTGCTTCCGCTTTTCTCTTAGGCCAGATTGGTCAAAGCGACGAACCAACTGTTCAAGCCCTCTGGCATGGACTTCTAGATACAGATAACGATGTACGTACTGCATGCGCCCAAGCATTGGCACAGTTAGGGCAACGTTTCCCTAATTCTGCTGAAACAATTGAAAGGAAATTAGTCCAGGCTATTGTAAACCCGGAGTTTGATAAGCTTGACTCGATGTCTAGGCGTTCTGGACATGATTATGCCTACGATGGTTTGTGGTTATTGGTGGTTGGCGGCGAGATTGAAGCACCTTAGAGAGGAAATGTAGATTTTCAGATGAGAGATCCGGACAATAGCCACAACTCACCTCGACATCCTCGCCGATTAACCAAACGTGGGCAAATCGTCCTGACGATAGTGCTCATCGTCGTTCTACTGCTGGCTGGCCTCCTCTATAGCCAGCACCAACAGATTCACCTGTTTATCCAGTCTTTGAGTGTACCAATGCCTCAACCTGTGCATATCACGCCGTTAACGCTTCCGCCCAGCACAGTGACTGCGACTCCTGTGCCAACGACCGGCGCCGATTGGACCATGTACCACCAGAACATCGCGCGCACCGGGTTCGTCGTGGGCGTTCCTGACCCTACCCATCTCATGAGCCTCTGGAGGCAACATCTCGACGGAGCAGTCTATGCGGAACCACTTGTGATTGGCGGGCAGGTCATTGTGGCGACGGAACATGATACGCTTTATGCCCTTGATGCGCGTACCGGGCAGATAAAGTGGCATACGACCGTGGGAACTCCTGTACCACTCTCAAATTTACCTTGTGGCAATATTGATCCCCTCGGTATCACTGGTACACCGGTCTACGATCTGCAAACAGGTCTGGTCTTCGCTGTGGCAGAGATCCAGGGGCCAGCGCATGTGCTGGTTGGCGTCGATAGTAAAACAGGACAGGTCAAAGTCCGTCGCATTGTGGATCCCCCTGGTGCAGACCCGCAAGTCCACCAGCAACGTGCTGCCCTGGCCTTGTATGGGGGAACGATCTATATTGCTTTCGGTGGGCTGGACGGCGACTGTGGCAACTACCACGGCATGGTTATCGCCTCGCGCACCGATGGGACGGGACCTCTACTCACATACCAGGTGCCGACTCCACGTGAAGGAGGGATCTGGGCTACTCCGGGACCAGTCATTGATGCCCAGGGGAACCTCTATGTGGCAGTCGGGAACGGGGCAGTCACGCAAGGGAACTGGGATCACAGCGACTCGGTCTTACGCCTCTCACCATCGTTACAGCTTGAGGATGCCTTTGCACCGCAGAGCTGGCAGAGCGACAACGCGTCTGATGCTGATCTCGGCTCGATGGGACCTGTTTTTCTGCCCAATGGATTGATCTATGCCAATGGCAAGACGGGCCAGGGCTATTTACTACGAGCGGACCACCTGGGAGGAGTAGGAGGACAAATTCAGACGATTACTTTGTGCAGCGCCTACGGTGGAGCCGCTGTCAGTGATCTATCTCTCTTCATTCCCTGTATCGACGGGCTGCGACAGCTCCAACTCGCATCAGGGACGAATCTTGTCCCTGGATGGCAGGCTCCTCAGCAAGTGACCGGCTCACCCATCGTAGGAGGAAATACGGTCTATAGTCTTGATTCTGCTGACGGTAAGCTATATGCCCTCAACGCCGCAACAGGTGCGCTGCGCGCTACACTCTCTGTCGGCGCGACATCACGCTTCGCGACGCCGACGCTCTACCAGAGCAGCATCTTCGTCGGCACCTTGACGGGCATTGTTGCGGTGGGAATTTTATGAGCATCTGCCTGAGATCTACAGGATTCTGATTGGGGCCTGCTGGCGTGCCAAACTGCCCTCTTTTGGGTGGAACAAGAAAATTATACTCATCCATAAAGTGCCGCTCATTTTGAGCGGTATGTGAGCGCTATTTATAAATTAGTGGCACCACTTACACCTTTTCGCCACCTGCCTGTACCTTCATGGCACCGGAAATGGTCAGGCCTAGCGCGCTGAGGCAGATGAGGCCGGTTGTACACATGAGGACGGCCGCCCAGGGATGAGAGAACACAAACATCGCAGTGACCTGGGGCGCCGGAATATGCAGTAGTCCTCCAAAGACCAGCAGGCCCACGGCCTCGTTGCTGCCAACCTGTCCGGGTGGCGTCGGCAAGATGTAGAACATGTTGTACAAGGAGTATCCAAATAAAGCCATTCCGAAGGAAATGTGGAAGCCTATTGTCCAAAAAGCAAGCATGGCGAAGAGGCCATCAAAGACAACGGCTACAATGGTAAGTAAGATAGCCGGAAGAAAAATGCTGGGTTGGCTCGCTCCCATCAAGAGAGAGTCAACAAAGCCGGTGGCGAAACCTTCGACCTTACTGGCAATAGCTTTCGGGAGCAGGCCGGTTAACTTCTGGAGCAAGTGGATAGCCGCATCTCGTTTCCAGGCCGATAGGAAGACAAAGAACAGCAGGCTAAAAAGGATCCCACCCACGAACCACAGCACGAACCAGAGCTTGATATCCATCTGCACGCCAAGCAAGGGCACGATTGCCATGATAAAGAGCGCTGGCATCAAATCCAGCGCTTTATCCATTGCTACCGTGGGAAGTGACTTGCTGACGGGTATATCTGAATTGCGTTTGAGCATAAAGCACTTGGCAACTTCGCCGCCGCGTATCGGAAGCAGAAAGTTCAGGAACACCCCAACCTGGTAGAGTGCAATGGCTTGAAAAGTGCTGACTTTGCCGACAGGATTTAAGAAGAGTTTCCAGCGCACGCCACGAATAGACCACGCTATCAGAAAAGCGCTACCAGCAAGCAGGGCCAGGGCAATGCCTTGTGGCGTCGCCAGGTGCGTACGAAGTATTGCAATAGTTACAGGTAAATCTACGAAACGAGTAACAAGCAGCAGCAGTCCAATGCCAATAAACAGGCCGATTGTAACTTTGGCGGCAGGAGTATTGAGCAATGCTTTCCAGCTTGGTTGCGCTTTCTTTATCTCTGGCGTGATGATGGGTGTTATCACAGGTGCTCGAGGCAAAATGCGGCCAAATGGTTCGCGCCCGTAAAGGTTTGTTACTGGCAATGGGCCTGTCTGCTGAATACCATAAGGCCAGTATCCTTCTTCATCATCAGGGCTGACCTCTTTAAATATGCTTTGAACGCCATCAGGAGTGGTCTGTTGGGGCATGCGAACTGCCCGCATCATGCCACTGAGTTGCATCAGGTTAGCTGTACTCTGGCTACTGATATCATCAAGTGGATGCGTGGTTCCTTTCGTATTCACACCATTTGATGGAGGTATTTGAAGAGATCTTTTGTCCACTGACTCTGCAAGTTTCAAGGAACGTGTAGGCTGCAAGGCAACATCGCCAACAGTATAGCTTTCTACTTTTGTATTCTGCGGTACGGGCGTATCTGTTTTTCCATTGCTCATACCTACCAGGCGCGTTCGCACTGGACGCGGACGAACAGGCGGTGGCAGTGAATTAACTGGATCGAATTGCATCCATAGCCTCGACTCTAGGAGATTATATTTCCATGCATTCAGATGAGAAAGATGCCTCCTTGCGTTCTATCTGACCGCAGGTAGATGCGGAGCATCGTTGACAGAATGTATTCCAAGTCCGGCCGAGTCTTTCTCATCTGAATGCATATGGGCATTGGTGAGCAAGATATTGAAACGCATTTTGCAAGCAACGCTACGCATGCCTCATACATATGAACGCTTTATACTTGTGAAGTTAACTACTACTCATAAATACCCATGCTTGTGGTACCATTCGGCTGTATTTTTCATACCCTCTTCCAACTCTACCTTGGGAGTAAAACCTAATTCAGTCTTCGCTTTGCTGGTATCATACACACGGCTATGCGTAAGAAACTGGACGCGACTACGTGTGAGTGGAGCATTTTCGCCTCTCATCCCTGGTACCAGGGAGAAAATGTCCGAGGCAAGATTGGCCAGCCAGAGTGGAATACTGCCATCTGGTAGTTCCTTATCTAGAGAGTGTGCGATGGCTGTTGCCAGTTCGCGAATGGTCACGGGACGCTCTCCGGCGACATTATAGCTATGTCCAATAGCCTCTGGCCGCTCTGCACAAAGAAGAAAGGTAGTCGTCATATCATCAATGTAGATTGGGTGTAGCAGCGCCGTCCCACCATCGATGACACGAAACAAGCCTTTTTTGATCGATGAGAAGAAGCCTAGTAAATGCAGATCTCCAGGACCATACACCAGCCCGGGCCTCGCAACGCTTACTGGTAAGCTGTCTTCTTGATACGCCTTGAGCGCGAGCAGTTCGCCCTGGAGTTTAGTAGCTTCATAGGGATTAGTGGGAGCAAAGGGAGCATCTTCTGCAGCAGGCGTTTTGCCTGTTATCCCATGCACGCCAGTAGTACTACAATGCACTATGCGCTGCAATTGCTTCTGCCCCTTGCAGGCATTGAGCAGGATACGCGTGCCCTCGACATGAGTGTGTTGATAGAGTTCTGCCGGTACGCTGGGATGATAGAGGCGGCCCACGAGATGGTAGATGATGGTCGCCCCATCAACTGCACGCTCTACCTGCTCAACATCCGTAATTTCGCCGCGAATGGTCGTGACTGCTTCACCAAATTGCGTGCGCGCTTGTTGCTCGTCGCGTGCCAATATGCGCACCATCTGTTTTCGCTTTACCAACTCGGCCACCAACGCCGAACCTAGAAACCCCGTCGCGCCCGTTACTAAGATAGTCATATCATCCCTCCTGATTTTTTTCTACGTAAAAGTCGACCCGCTAGCGTCGTTGGAGGGAAAGATTTAGAGCAAGTCACAACTATTGCCGCGCTCCCGAATATCCTTTCACGCTGATAGCCTTCTCCGGACAAGCCTCATAACAGAGAAGGCAACGTTGGCAGGTTCCATAGTTAACTTTCAAAGTCTTGAGGTCGATCACATCTGGCAGGGGACAGGTTTCTACACAGACACCACAGCGGGTACAATTTTCTTCTTTGATTTGCGGGCGCGTGCCAACCAGCCCCGTGCCATAGAGGGTTGTGCAAAGATGCTTGCCACGCTCTACAATCCAGGTATATGGGTAATCCAACGGGTACATCATCCAGAAGATAAAGCGATAGAGAGCTTTCTGCTGTGGTAGGCGAAATTTCTTGATGACACCGACATTTTCACCAGCCAGTTTCCACGAAGGTTTACCTAGCTGTTCCAGGGCCAGTTTCAGATGTGGAATATCGCGTGGCTTGACCCCAACAATCTGACAGCAGACCAGGTCAACAGCCAGGCTATCGCGCCCGGCCACAAGTACTTGTAGATCGGCTTTATCACCATAGAGCGGCCCCTCACCATCCTGTCCGACGCTGCCATCGACAATCGTCAGATCAGGCTTAATGCCGAGATTCATATCAACGATGCTCTGGTCAATACCGAAGGTATGCATCGAGCGGCGGTCGGGTCGCGGCAAAATGCCCATTGGGTTTTTCATGCCAAGTGTCATGGTTGAGACAACATGCGTTTTAAGGACTGGCAAGTTAATTAAACGTGCCTCACTCAGAATACGCGGTATGTGAAAATGGCGCAGGCGCTTCGCGCCTTCCGGTCGCAGTTCTACCCAGTCTTGCTCGCCTCCCTCAGGGTCTACACGTACAATGCGAATACCGTTTTCGGCACAGAATTTTTCGACACCTAGAATGGTATAAGTGGCCTCACGGTCAAACTCTGTCCCTGGCGTTTCGCAGAGGACCGGCTCTGCGTCACAGGCTCGAACTTCTTCTGCAACTGCTTTGAGAAGGGCAAAACTGGTAGTTGAGCCTGTCTCGGCGCTTCGACCAGCCACAAAGTTGGGTTTCAATATCGCTATTTTCGCTCCACGCATGACTGAGTCCATGCCGCCAATTTGTTCGATGATGCGATGAGCCGCCTCTTCAATGCCATCGAAAGTGCGTGTAATCGCTATTGTGTCGGTATCTGGTCTCGTTGCTAGCATGTATATAGGTTCCTTATCTAATATGCATATGTTGTATTAAATTGATAAGCGGAAGCTTCCTCCCATCCCTTTTCCTCGTACCCCTACCCGACAGATTAGCTATTAATAATCAACCAGTGCCGGACATTGGGACAGAGTAGACATTGGACGGTGAATTGTTATGAATTACCTGGTAAACACCTACCACAATTTGCAGATTATGGTCGTCCGCACGGAATTCTGCGCGTTGTACTGAGTTCTTGTACGCTTGCTTAATGATATCCATCTGGCCGCCGTAGGTTTCGATATCATGTAGCATCTCGGAGTCGGCCACAATGTAGTCGATGCGATCTGAGTTGTTATCCAGGGCCTGCTGATGCAGCTCTGGATCATAGGCTACGTTCCAATAGACTTCCGCGTGAGGAAACGGCGCTGCATCTCCGATACCCTGACCACCGGGTACACGTAAATCCAGGTATAGGTAACTGTTAATAACAATGAATGAATTGTGCGGCACATGTGCGCGTATCCATACCAGCGCTTGTTGTTGCGCTGAGGTGGGGTGCTGGTAGAAACGGAACCCCGTCTCCTTCAAGTCGTAGGGAATAACGGCTACTATCACGATTACGAGCAGAATAGCACGCACAACATCAAAACGCACCAGTTTACCTGGCCAGCCCAGAATAGTATTGAAGGCTATCGCAAAGTTTATAGCAACCAGGGGAATAAGTGGAATGATATAGAACGAGAGCACCTGTCCACCACGCACCAGTAATAGCCAGAAAGAGATCGCGAGCAGCGAGATCAGCAGATGTCTGTCTACTACTCGAGTAGCATCTCGCGATCTTAATTTGTGGCGTGCCTCCTGACTAAAGAATCTAAAGGGAGGCAACGAGAGCAGCAAATATAGTAACAAACGCCTGCGGCTCCATAAGCCATAGATCAGATTAAAGAGTGGAGCGGCCACACTGCAAACGATGAAAAATGTATCATTTTCAAGCCAGGTGTCCCAACTAAAATTGAAACTGCCGCCGGTCTGGCCTCGTTGGGCCTGTCCAACAAAGGTATCCAGCATGCTCAAATGAGGATGCGTATCCCAGGGTAGGTGCCACGTATATGGAAATAACTCATCCTTTAATACTGCCATCAACACGAAACCTGAACAAACGGCAATCACTATATAGATGAATGGCACGAGCGTAAATTTGCGCTGGAACCTGGTGGTATGCAACCAGGCAGCATATATCATCGTAGGAAAAACGATGATATATACCTCTTTTGAGAGGATGGAGATGCCAAATGAAATTCCTGCTAAAACAAGATAGAGCAGCCGACTATTGCTTACGGCGAGCAGATAGAGCGAGAGCAATAACCAGAATGTAGCAACATTATCTAAGAATATCTGGCGTTGATATGTGATGCTGAGTGGTGAGAGTGAGAAGATCACCAACGCTAACAAGGCAGCACTACGGCTTCCACTCCAACGGCGCACAATCAGGTAGACGAGTAACGCACTCCCCACTGCATAAAGGAGCATGAAGACACGTCCACTATTAAGCGCATTGCCAAAGGTAAAGGGTCCGCCGCTAAGTTGCATCCAGGCAGCAATTTGCATCCAGGCCAGTGGCGGGTGTCCATAACCATAAGGGTAAGGTGAAATAAGCCCCTGCGTAATTGCCCACGCATTCGACATGTAGGTACCTTCATCCAATTCATAGCGTGGGAAGTTGAACATGTTATAGGCATGAGCGACAAATGTGCCGACAAGGCTCAAAACGACTGTTATTGCCTCCAACCACGCAGGTAAAGGTATAGCCCTTGTCTGTTTGGTAGTGTTCAACGTAACACTCGGCATCAGATGAGTATTGCTGTCCGCGATACGTGTCTCTTGATGAGGCATTACTTTTGGCATGACTGTGGTATTGCCGGTTGGTTTGCGCAACGGATTCTGTCTTAGCCCGGGACGATATGCTGTGCGTAAGAAGAAATTTGGACGGCGATATAGAATGACATTGCCATTCTCAATTTCCTGCTGAGCAGCTCCGTGCCTGTTTGTGATTTGTAGGGAGACATCCCGCCTGAGAGAGGCTTGCCTTGTAAGGGTACCGCCCGCATTAGCCTTTTGCTCGTTTGGATTGTTCGAGCCATTTGTTCCGGCAGGCTGTACCTCACGCTCTGGTGCAGGCATAATGGACTGGATAAATGGAGCCGATTTGTGTGATGACCCAGCGCCAATATTGAGAGCAGGAGGAGAGGCTATATGAGGCTGGAAATAATTACGCTTTGATTCGACATTGTTGCCCGGTTGGACATTGCCTGCAAGTCCGACAGGAAGATTTCCTGGCGATTTCCCCACAACTTTACGTCGAATCGATGACGGTAATTGTTGCGGATTCGCCGCAGATTCTCCTTGCGGCCCGGCTACAGGACTCTGCGATTGCTGATCCATAAAGTAGCTACACTCCCATTCAAGCAGTTGCTCTGCTGCGATGCTGCCCGATATGCGCAGTCTTCTCCCAATTTGATGCGCCTTTTATCGAACGATAAACTGCTCGTAGAGCGCCGATGCTCAATATCCATTGGTAGGGAAAAAAGGCCAGCACCAAGATCAACGATTCACGCCACCTCCACTTGCGATTATGCGCTTTCAAGAACTCGTGCAACCCTGCCAGGTCTAAAAAGACAGCCAGAACAAAACAGTAGAGCGGTAAAGAAGTGAGCATAGCAAGCCAGAGTGGGAACTTTACGAAAATGAACATATAAATTGCAATGGGTACCATGATGGCAAATAATGCCTGTACTTCTGGTAGAATGAGTACATAGAACGCTAGCAATCGCTGGGAAAGCTTTTCCAGTTTCAACCATTCCCATTTGAAGAGGATCTGTATGAAGCCTTGATTCCAGCGGGTGCGCTGCCTAATGAACTGTTCAATGGTATGTGGTGTCTCCTCGCGTGTGACGTATTCATCTTCGTAGATGATGCGCATACGCGCATGTGCGAGACTGAGGCGAATACCGAGATCCGCATCTTCAGTCAGACAGTTTTCATCCCAGCCACCTAATTGTTCCATAAGTTCACGCCGCACAAACACAGTATTTCCCCCCAGTGGAGTAATACCGATACGCGCGAAGAAGTGCATAGACGATTTAAACCAGAAGTAATATTCAAGAACGTTCAGGAAACAGAACCACTTCGTATTGTGGTTCATAAGTTGTACACCGCTTTGAACTACATCTATGTCCTCATCAAGCATACTCGTATTAATAATATTCAGAATATCGGGGTGTGGCTCATCCTCGGCATCGAAGATGGTCACAACATCGCCACGCGCTACCTGTAACCCCAGATTCAATCCATGCGGTTTGCTGATGGGATAATCATTATAAATAAGTAGTTGCACGTTTGGATCACCAAGTTCGTCGATTTTGGCCTGAGCCTCAGAAATGGTGCCCGGATCATCCTCGCGACAGATGGCTACGATTTGCAGCAGCTCTTTGGGATAGTTGAGATCGTACACCTTTTGGATAGTCTCGCGGTAGACATCCTCTTCGTTTTTAGCAGGCAAAAGAATAGTAAATGCAAGACAGGGATCACGATAGACTGTCGGCGCGTGATTGAACCATGCATGTTCCGGCTTCTCCCAGATAAAGAGGCGCAAGCGTATATTGAAGACTGCTTGAAAGACCATAAACATGATGAGAAGCAGATAGAGTATTAAAAAGAATTGACTAATTACTGTTAAAATCACTAGTTCCCTCAATTTGCAATGATTTGGCTCCATCTTTTAAAGAGATGGAAAAATTTAAGAAATGCTCCAACACAGGGAGCTACAAGCGTAGTACCCATACCGAGTTACCGGATCTTGTGCCCCTAAGAATGTCGTTAACATGGTACATCGTATCCAAGTGCATCGGTTTTGTGGCCGCATACCGTTTGCTTCAACAGATTAATGGGGCCGTCATTGGTACGTGGAACAATGAAGCTAACAGCTTCAGCACCACTACCACGGTGCAAGGTTACCAGTACTATGCTATAGGCCGCGATACTGATATCCTGGGTGTGCCAGGGGCTAAAACCGAAAATCTGGTCTTGAGGGCTTACCTCCGCATATTGATTCGCACCCGATTTATTAATGAATAAGAGGCTGACAGCCTGGTGCGCTTCATCCTGAGTTGCAAAGACGCTAACAGGGTCGTGCTGTATCTGTAAAGGGATTAGATAATGTTGCAAATGCGAGAATACCTCCATCGCCCGATACATGGCTGTTTGTGAGTACGAGGCATCAGCAGTGAATAGCGGATAGGGTGGCTCGACACCCTCTGCCGAGAAAAAGGCCACGAAGTCGGCTTGCTGGTTCATTAATGAGCCAAGCGTATCAGCCCACCAGAGTGCGGCCTGCCCACGTGTCGGTACCTGGGAATTAGGATTCGTATTGATCTCTGTAATGGCGACTGGCAAATCTCGCCCCATCGTCTGTCGAATGAGTTGGCGTAATGTCGGGAGCAGGTAGTCCCACTCGTTAGGGCTGCTCATTAACAGGTAAGGAGAGGTGCGAGCATCAGTGAACGGGTAGCGATGAAATGATACCCCATCCAGCAGGTGAAATTTGAGTTCGGGGTGAGCCTTCTCGTATTTGGATATACCCTCTAAAAATCCCTCCATCCAAAGTGTTCCCATTGAGTCTGTTGGGCCTACACCAACACCATAGAACTGACTAATTTCTGGACCAAAAACCTGGATAGTCGGATTATTCTGATGCATGGCAATTGAGTAAGCAATAAAGTCATTAACATACGCTGCAACTGTGAGTGGTTTTCCGGGGTGGTCTGGGTCCTTAAGACTATCTGGCTCATTACCTACGGACCAGAATTTTATTGGATGGATCGGCACATTAGCGAATTTGCCCTTGCGTAAGTCGCTATGCGGATTGCTCATGAAGTCTACCCAACGACCTGCCAGATTGGCTCTTTGCGCCAGGCTGGCGACATTGCCCAAAGCATCAATTGGATTGGAGAGGCGTGCCTGTATTAAGCCATCGGCCCCTACCTGATAAAGCAGCGTACTAAATTCATAAAGCTGATCATACGATAGGATGTGATTCTGAAGTGGCTGATCCTCACCCCAGCTTCCACCCGGAAAGCGCAGGAGCTTGATATCTGCGTTCTTCAGACCATTGACTATCTCTGGACCATAAGACATAAAGCCTGTAAAGTTGCCATCTACTGAATCAATCGAGGTTGTCCCGACTTCTGGAAACACATTGACGCCGAAGAGATAGGGGCTAATTGGAAGACTCTGCCGCAGATCTATTAGTGCCTGCTGCTGATCTCCAATTTTTAACATTAACTGGTCATTGCTATCGCTTGCAACACTCGTCACGCGCACAGCAGATAGGATCAGCAACACAAGTAAAAGCATGCTCAGGATAGCGAATAAACGACGGCGATCCTTCTTTTCTGATCTCCGGGGAGGGGACACGATCTGCGTTCCAGATGCCTTCCAGTCCTGTGCAGCAGGTACTCTGTGGGCATCATATTGAATTGGACTTACAGCTCCCTCTCGCTTTACGTCGTTATTGACAGTCATACTACTCACTTCCTATATAGGGGCAATTAACTGCGGTTGCCCAGTATACATAAAGATTGAAACCTTTTTTCAGATATATCAGCATTTCAGATGGGATGAGCCTTGCTAGAACCTGATACAATTTAACTTCTAACTGTTCAAACGCACAAAGAAAAGCATCTGCACTAAATCGATGTTTTATTAGGACATTTGTCAGGTTAGGAACCATGGTTACCAATAACCCAATCATTCAATCCCGTAAGGACAATAGTATCAGCAAAGCTAATCCTTACAACCACCCTTGTCACGACGCCTTTCATCGGATAGACTACTACCAATGAATAGAGGTATTCGTTCGCTAATCAAAGCATATTTGACTACATTTTGAAAGGCAGTCAGTGATAGTGTCTAGCAGTCTGAAAGTCGTGAGCACATTCCCATTTACTTCTGCATCGCTGCAGATTCTCAAGGAGGCCGCGGGTACTGAGATTGTAGTTGTAACAACCTCTGATGAGCTTTCTGTTTATTTGTCCGATGCAGAAATCTTATGCAGTTATACGGTCCCAGCAAATTGGCACACTCTGGCACCTAAGTTGCGCTGGCTACAATTTCCAGGGGCGGGCGTCGACTCCCTTGCGTCAACTGGTTTACTCGAGGCGGATAGCGGTGTCATTGTGACCACAGCGGCAGGCATTCATGCAACAACTATCAGTGAGTACGTTTTTGGCAGCATGTTGATGTTTAACTGGAACTGGCCACAGATGGTACGTCTCCAGGATGAGCATATGTGGGCCCGGAGCGCGACCTGGTATCACCTGGGAGGTCATGAATTAGCGGGACAAACTCTGGGCATTGTTGGGCTTGGCAGTATTGGTCGGCGGATTGCACATCTTGGTCGCGCCTTTGGCATGCGTGTGCTGGGCATCCGGCGCTCAATACAAAATCAGGGAGATCAAGAATTGGATGTGGATCAGTCCTTCCCTCCAGAACAGTTACATGAATTGTTACATCTGAGTGATTATGTGGTTATTTCAGTGCCATTGACACGCAAAACTGAGAAGTTGATTGGTGAACCTGAACTTCGAATGATGCGCCGCAACGCTTATTTGGTGAATATTGCGCGGGGACGAGTCATCGATGAGCAGGCGCTTGTGCGCGCGCTGCGTGAGGGATAGATAGCCGGTGCAGGGCTGGATGTAACAGAAGAGGAGCCATTGCCTTCCGAAAGTCCCCTATACTCGATACCGAATGTGATTCTGACACCTCATATTTCTGGGAACAGTGCTCATTATGATACTCGTCTCGCTGCATTGTTTGCTGACAATCTCAAGCGATATAGCGTTGGTCAGCAACTGCAAAATCAGTACGATCCTTCGCGGGGGTACTAGTAGAAGTAGTATGATTCACTCACATATAATTGAGGGAGTTGCCTTGATTGTATCCTCTGCAGGCAGTGATGGAGGTTTAACATGAGTAGAGACATGGGCCTCGTGGAAATAGTGGGTGTCGAGGCTATTGGCCAGGCTGGTCAACGTCGTTTTCGTTTGTTTGCCCTTGTACGTGATATCTCAGTTGCGCTATGGATGGAGAAGGAGCAGCTCAATAACCTCTCTATTGCCCTCGACCGCATTCTGGCACAGCTTACTGAGGGACGTATCTTGCGCACAGAAGCTCAAGCTTCCCCCCAACCACCTCCAGAAGGAGCGCCAGCCAACTTTCCTGCTAAACCAACCTATGAGTTCCAGGTGGGTCAACTGCGGATCAGTTACGATGAGAGGCGTAATTTATTGGTGCTGATCAGTGTTCCTATGGAAATAGTTATGGAACCAGGGCAAGACCCCCAGGTAATCCTGCGTGAAGATAATAGCCTCTCTTTCCGTTTTACATTGCAACAGGCACACTATCTAACCAGTTCGATTACAATACTAGTCAGTAGAGGAAGGCCTGTATGTCCACTCTGCAAGTTGCCGCTTGATGGTGGGCCGCATGCATGTGTCAAACAGAATGGCCATCGTGAGTTAGAGCAGGTGCTGGAAGATGAAGTAGAGGATATTGAAGACGAGTAAAGGCCAGATTGATTGCGCCTTTTTCCTAGGCGTGATCAACCTGGCCCTTACAGAATTGATTAATCAGTATAAAGATACTTGTTCGCCTTTTGCAGGTAGTGCTCCTCGTTAGCTTCAATCATTAACTTGTGAAGCACGACGACATCAGCGTCAGGCAAACATTCTACAGGTTGCACGCACAAGCGCATCACCGCTCGACCGTTCTCGATGACCTGAACATAGCCCCTGGCACGCGGCACACGATAAACACGTTGGGCGGTTGTAGGACTTGGAACTTCCAAATAACCACGCCACATAAGTTGACGACATTGCTCAGGAGTCAGTACAGCATGCAGAAGCCCGTTCGCCCTACGTTCAGCTGGCGAAAAACTTTTGAAATATGGCTGAAAGATCAACCAAATCATTGGAGAAATCGCCAGCACTAAGACAATCCAACCCAGGGTGGTAAGCACCTGCTGAGTGATCAAGATCATCCGCCAACGACTCGCGGGACAAGGACAATCTGTTCGGCTGTTCGGTCAAATTCCTCGATGCGCTGTGCCGGTTTACCAGGATCAATTCGGAAGGCCGTTGCACCTTTAGCGCGTTCTTGCTCAAAGATACGTTCTGCCTCACGAATAGCAGCAGATGCTTCGGGGTCTCCCGCCAGAACTTTCTGCTCATCCCAGGTGACACGGTCGTCACCACGCCGTGACATCACCCGTAACATTCCCACAGTCGTTCCTCCTTCGTAGTCATAGCCAGTGCCGGATCTCCAGCAGGGACATCCCGACACGCTCGAAAAAGATGGCTACTTGCGGATACCCACAAGGGGTACCTCTAGTGATGGTTTCTAACAAACAACAGGCGATTACAAAAAACGAACTACGTGGTTAACGGAACCTGGTACCTCACTCAAAGGCACCATTACTCAGAGACACTTCTCGCTCTGACAACTACTTTTGACATGGGTAAGGAAGGTAGTTTACTTCCAGATTCCCATGTATCTATTGTAACTTGACACACGTTGAAACGTCAATGGCTACAAGAACTTTGTTTGGAATGCGGATTACTTCCTTTCCTTTTTTCCCGAGCGTAATAGATCAGTCTTGCCTGGCTATAACAATAGCAATAGCAGCTGTACCGGGGCCGGTGTGAGTTCCCAACACAGCGCCAAGCTTATAAATAGGAAGTTCACCTGAATAAACAGTCTTGATTACCTCTGCAAGTTGTTGACCGAATCTCTCGGTTGATTCTGCAATAGAGACATACTCTATCTTACCCATTTCTTGCAACAGTTCAGCGACACGGGCATAGGCTTTGCTGCGCGTGCGTGGCTGCTCTACAGCGATTACTTCGCCGTCTTTCAAAGAGATGATCGGCTTGACACTGAGCATATTTCCTAAAAAAGCCCTGGCGCCGCCAATGCGACCCCCACGCCTTACATACTCCAGAGTATCCAGAACACAAAGAATACGAGTGCGAGCAAGTTCGTCAAGCAGATGCGCTTTGATCTCTGGAAGACCCACTTCCTCTCTAGCTTCTTGCGCGACTCTGAAAATTGCTCGCGACATAGCTATACTGATATTTAGCGAATCGATGATCTCAATGGGAATCTTTTTTACAGTATCAGGCAACGTGTCCCGAGCGGTACATGCAGACTGGTAAGTACCACTTAGCTTCGAAGAAAGATGGACCGAGAGAATCGCATCAGCTCCTTCGTTTATCAGACGGATGTAAGCTTCCTGAAAAGCTGCAGGTGAGGGTTGCGAGGTGCGCGGCAGATCCTTGCTTGTTTGTAGTTTTGTGTAGAAACTATCGCTATCCAGTTCGACACCATCGAGATAAGCTTCGTCGCCAAAAAAGACAGTGAGCGGCACGACGGTTATCCCGTTATCTTTCGCTTGATCTAGTGGAATGTCTGCGGTGCTGTCAGTAACAATGCGAACAGTCATGACTCCACCTCCTATTCTACAGAAAGAATATATGCATAGTGAGGTTGACCTCCATCCACGACTTCAATTTCGAGATGAGAGTGTTTTTCTTTGATACTTTTGGCAGTCTTTTCTGCTTGCTGCGGGGTCACATCCTCGCCAAAATAGAGGGTGACTATTTCGTAGCGTTCAATATTCATACGTTGCAGCGTCTCACGGATGACATAATCCATATCTTGCCCGGCAATTACCAGGTTCCCATTCACGAGACCAATGAAATCACCTTCACGCACACGCACTCCGCCAACCTGCACAGAGCGAATGGCAGTAGTAATTTCCGCTGTTTGAATGCTTGTACTAGCTTCAGTCATGGTCTTGCAATTCGACTCAAAGTCAGCCTCAAAATTAAATCCGAGAAGCGCAGCAATGCCCTGGGGCATAGATTCGGTTGGAACAATATAGACTTCTTTATTAGATAAATTGATTACCTGACGTGCGCTCAAGATAACGTTACTGTTATTTGGCAGTAGAATCACCTGTTTAGCATCCACTGCGTCAACTGCTGCGAGTAGCTCCTCGGTGCTGGGGTTCATTGTCTGTCCACCAGGGACGATAGCAGTGAGTCCTATACTGCGAAAGACCTTTTCAAATCCTGGGCCGGCTACCACGGCAACAGTGGCAATTTGTTGGTGTACAGGCGGGACTTCTTCGCCAGCATGTTCAATCTGGCTTTCTGCTGCGTAAGTAAGACTCTGCTCTTGTAAGTTCTCAATATTGATATCCAGCAAACTTCCGAGGCTTACACCATAATCCAGGATTTTACCAGGCCATTCGGTATGTGTGTGAACTTTGAGCATCTTCTCATCGCCAGCCACAACAGTGGATACTCCACCCATATCGATAATGGTCTGGCGAATACTCCCAAGATCAAGTTTATCGCCGCGCAGCAAAAAAACAACTTCGTAGCCGAATTCCTCTTCAATAGTTACTCGTCCCTTTTTAATACTGGTAGCACTGGAGGACGTTGTAGAGCTTGTAAACGCAGTAGCTACCTGGCCCGATTCACCTCGCACATAACGCCATACGCCCTCCAGGATAGTGCAGAAGCCTTGACCGCCAGCATCGACTACGCCAGCTTGTTTGAGCGTGGGAAGCAGTTCAGGAGTACGAGTTACAGATTGCCTTGCAGCTATAATCGCTTCTTGCATCATAGCAGTAAGGTCGTCACCACGCTTAGCACTTGCCATTGCTGCTTCGGCGGTTTCACGTACAACGGTTAGAATGGTTCCCTCGACAGGTTTAATGACGGCACGATAGGCAAAACGTTGAGCTTCATCCAGGGCAAGGGCAAGATCAAGAGCAGAAAACGTCTGTTTCTTTTCAAGTCCTTGTGCCAGGCCACGTAAAATCTGCGAAAGGATAACACCAGAATTTCCACGTGCACCCAATAAAGCGCCATGTGCCAACCTGGCCGAGATCACTCCTGCAGTGGTATCCTCACAATTGACGACATCCCGAACAGCTGCCTGAATCGTGGCATACATGTTAGAACCAGTATCACCATCTGGGACGGGGAAGACATTGAGAGCGTTGATGATTTCGCGGTGTTCTTCTAACGATGCAGCTCCTGATAAGACGGCCTTCTTAAGGTCCTGGCCATCAAAAACGCTGATGCGTCGAGGGCGTTGTATGCGCACACCTGGAGTGTACGATGATTGTTCCTGCATAGTTAGTTGCTCCCACAGGTGCCCACTCAGTAAGAGAGCGTCCCTATAGTCCATCCAGTCATTTATTTGAATCCTGGCTAAGTCCCTGGACATTCACATTGACCTGAGCCACAGGTACTCCAAGCATTTTCTCAATAGAGAATTTGACGGCACTCATAATATTGTGAGCTATTTCCGATATACGCAGTCCATATTCCAACGCAACATAAACTTCGACAATGATTTGATCATTGACAATACGAATCTGCACACCCTGGTTAAGATGTTCAGGCGGGAGGAACACAGCCTGTCCATTACGCAGGCGAGGAGCAGTGATACCAACGACTCCATAGGACTCGCTGATAGCCTGGACAGCAATCGTGTGAATCGCGTTAGGTAGAACTTCTATCTTACCAAGAGGATGCGTTCCGTGTTGTGGTTGGACAGCAGGTGTTTTTGGTATACGCATGTCTTCTTCTCTTCTTAATATAAATTCCAGATCTCCCTGGCTATTGCCAATACTAGCAACATCGTGATATACTCGCATGGCAACTTCAGGTTCTCTTTGCATATCATCACGATGAGAGCTTCTCGTCTGAGATTAAAAACGAGATCAAAAGAGATTGAAACATTTGCAGTATATCAAAGGCAGGCTTGATTATCAAGGGAAGCTTTAGAGGCCGTTCAGCTAAGCCCACAATGTGTCATAGAGAGGAAGCGATATATGTCTGGTCGATGTGAAATATGCGAACGCAAGCCGATGCATGGCAATAATGTCAATTTTTCGCAAAAACGCACGCGACGCCGCTTTGTGTTGAACGTACAGCGGCGTCGTATCGAAATCAATGGTGTTCAGCGCACAGTTAATATCTGTACTCGTTGCTTGAGAACCATGCACAAGTTACCAAAGGCGAGATAATACAACCAGCAATAAAGAGCAGAAACCATCCAGAGCCTGGATGGTTTCTGCTCTTTATTGCTGGTTGCGCTTCTTTTCAAAGTGTGTTCTTAATTGTCCACAAGCTGCAGCGATGTCGTCTCCGCGTTCCGCACGAACACTGTTACTTACCCCGTGCTCAAAAAGGATGTTGCGGAACGCACGAATAGCCTTACCACTGGGAGACTTATAATCGGCAGAAGTAGCATTAACCGGAATGCAGTTCACATGAGCAAACTGCTTGAGAGGGGCAAGTAACTCGCCGAGTTGATGGGCGTATGCTGCTGTATCATTTACGCCCGCTAGCAGAACATACTCAAAGGTTACCTGTCGCCCTGTAGCAGCGATATAATCCTTACAAGCGGCAAGTAATTCTTCTAAAGGGTATTTTTTGTTAATAGGCATAGTTTGGTTACGTAACTCATCGTTTGGGGCATGCAGAGAAATGGCCAGATTCACCTGCAACGGCTCCTGGCTAAGTTTGCGAATAGCCGGAACCAGCCCCACCGTCGAAACAGTCATATGTCGTGCGCCCAGGTTAAAACCATCAGAACTGTTCAGAATGCGCAACGCTTGCATGACATTGTCATAATTATGCAAAGGTTCGCCCATGCCCATCAAGACAATATTGGTAATGTGGTCAATGGGAGCACTCATTTCAGGGTGACCGCGAGGGTCGCCCTTTGCAGACCATGGTGCATCTCGCAATTCTCGAGCAAAGAAGAGTACCTGTGCCACAATCTCTCCTGCAGTGAGATGACGATCAAAACCCATCTGACCTGTTGCG
>WNGD01000842.1_pt1 | contig 50149 bp, 48 predicted proteins | sample 5400671 | NCBI WGS metagenome assembly WNGD01 (sample SAMN13153369, study PRJNA577476) | soil metagenome | isolation source: 40 cm soil or saprolite under grassland replicate 2 | place: USA:California | collected 2016-06-15 | reverse complement strand
GGCGGGCGGCAAGGACGGCGCCGGCACGAGCGGCGGCGCAGCCGCGGGCGCCGCGGGCGGGGCCTGCACAGCCGGCGCCGGCCGGGACGCCGAGGCGGGCGGTGACAGGTCCGCAGGCGAGGCCGACGGTCCGCCGCCGAGGGCAAGGGTCTCGCCGGAGTGGGCTTCAGTCGACCCCGGGGCGCGCACGGGCGCGGACGTCCGCACGCGCGGGCGGTGGTGCCGCGCCCGCGAGGCGACGTACACGCGCACCGGCTTATGGGCTGCGCCGGCACGGTGCACGGGGGCCGCCGCAGCCGTGCGACGCTCGACGACGTCCGCGGCCGCCCGCGGCTTCGCGGGCGAACGGCCAACGTGCGACCGGTGCTCGAGCGGCACTGTCGCGACCGCACCGACCGTCGCGAGGGCCGCCGCCCCGACCGCGAGCTTCGCGGCCCCGCCGCCGAGAAGCGACTTCGCCGGGCCGAGTGTGGAGGTGAGTTCGAGCCCGAATCGCCGCCGGTCCGGCTGCTCGCCGCGCAGCTCACGCGCGAGCATTCGCCGGGCCCGGAACAGCAGCGTCTCGACGGCCGACCGGGTCAGCCCGAGCTCCGCCGCGATCTCCTCGTACGAGAGGCCCTGCCACTCCCGCAGCACGATCGCCCGCCGCTGCCGCTCCGGGAGCCGCGCGAGCGCCGCATCGAGATCGAGCATGTCCGCGTCGTCCGGACTCGCCGCGGGCGCGATCTCCGCGAGCGCCTGCGGATCGCGCGCGAGCTCCACGCGACCCCGGCGCCGGGCTGCGTCGAAGCGCGACAGACAGACGTTCCGCGCAATCGTCAGCAGCCACGCCCGCTCCGCCGTCGGCACGACGCCGCGATGCAGTGCGCGGAGCGCGTACATGAACGTCGTCTGCACTGCCTCCTCTGCCTCGTCCCGCTTCCCGAGCTGGTGCAGGCAGAAGCTGAAGATCCGGCTCGCGTGGCGCGCGTAGAGCCCGTCGAGCGCGTCGGCCTCGGCGGCGGAACCGCCGGGCTCGACCTCTGCGGCACGACCTTTGGACGGGACAGCGGCCAGGCGTATCACCCCCCTTTTGCGGCGTCCTGGCACCCGGAAGTGTCATTCGGCGGCGCCGCGACGGGGCTCCCCCGAAGGGGTGATTTCTCTGCAATGGGCGCAAGTTTCGGCCCGCTCGTCCTTCTCTGGATCGACCGCAGTCGAGGAAAGGGCCGCCGTGTTCCGAAACGCCGCCACGAGAAGCCTGCGCCGACCGGCGCGGGTGCTGATCGTCGACGACGACCCGTTGTTCGCGGGCACCCTCGCGCTGCTCGTCGGCCGGCACGACGACGTCGCCGTCGTCGGCTGCGCCCGCGACGGCGCCGAGGCCGTCGACCTCGCGCTTCGCCTCCGGCCGGACGTCGTCCTGATGGACGTCCAGATGCCGATCATGGACGGGATCGAGGCGACGCGACGCATCGTCACGCAGCTCCGCTCGACACGTGTCGTGATGATCACGTCGTGCTCCGACCCGGACGTCGCCGTCCGCTCCTTCGCCGCCGGCGCAGCCGCGTTCGTGCGGAAGGGCTGCGAGCCCGAGAAGCTGCTCGACGAGATCGCTGCCGCGAAGCCAATCCCGTTGACGATCCACCGCGCCACGCCGCTACCTGCGGGGTAGCCCGCGGATCTAGGAGCGCGCGTCTGTATTCGCGCGTGTCGACCGGTCATTGCAGACGGCCGCGCGGCAGAGCCGCTCGGCCTGAGGGCGGCGCCGCCAAGCGGCGCCTCGGAGCGCGCGTCTGTATTCGCGCGTGTCGACCGGTCGTTGCAGACGGACGTGCGGCAGAGCCGCCGCGTCCTGAGGGCGGCGCCGCCAAGCGGCGCCTAGGAGCGCGCGTCTGTATTCGCGCGTGTCGACCGGTCATTGCAGACGGACGCGAGCCGCACCGGCATGCGCCGCTGTCCCCAGCGGCCGGGCGGGCCCGCGAAGAATCCCGGCACGCGGGTACCGCATGCCTCGCAGCGGCCGTCGTCGCCGAGGCGGTACGCGCCGACGCGGTACCAGTCGCGTTCGATCACGGCGGCGCCGCAGCCGTGGCAGTAGCTGCTCTGGCCGGCGGGATCGACGACGTTGCCGGTGTAGGCGTACCGAACGCCGTTGGCGAGCGCGATCGCGCGCGCCCGGGCGAGCGTCTGCGGCGGCGTCGGCGGCCGGTCGAGCAGCTTGTAGTCCGGATGGAAGGCCGTGAAGTGCAGCGGCACGTCGGGGCCGAGCCGCTCGATGATCCAGGCGGTCAGCGCGTCGATCTCGCGGTCCGAGTCGTTGAGGCCCGGAATGAGGAGGTTCGTGATCTCGAACCAGACGTTGGTCTCGTGCGCGAGATACTCGAGCGTGTCGAGCACCGGGCGCAGATGCCCGGCGCAGGTCCGGGCGTAGAACTCCTCGCTGAAGCTCTTCAGGTCGACGTTCGCCGCGTCCATGTGCGCAAAGAGCTCGCGACGCGCGTCGTCGCAGACGTAGCCTGCGGTCACCGCGACGGCCTTGATCCCGTGCGCGCGGCACGCGTCCGCGACGTCGATCGCGTACTCGAGGAAGACGACCGGGTCGTTGTAGGTGAACGCGACGCTGGCGCACCCGAGCTCCGCCGCGGCGCGTGCGATCCCTTCAGGCGACGCGGCGTCCGCGAGCGTGTCGAGCTCACGCGACTTCGAGATGTCCCAGTTCTGGCAGAACCGGCACGAGAGGTTGCAACCAGCGGTCCCGAACGAGAGCACGGGCGTGCCCGGGAGGAAATGGTTGAGCGGCTTCTTCTCGATCGGATCCACGCAGAATCCGCTCGAGCGCCCGTACGTCGTCAGCACGATCTCGTCGCCTTCGCGCGCACGAACGAAGCAGAGCCCGCGCTGGCCCTCGCGCAGCCTGCAGGCGCGCGGGCAGACGTCGCACTGGACGCGCCCATCGTCGAGGCGGTGCCAGTAGCTCGTCGGAACGGTGGACACTGCCCTCATTGTCGCTCGCGCGCCGCTGGCTTGAGGTCCGCCGCAGGCGAACAAGCATAGGTGGAGTTCGTCTCATCCCAACGATGGAGGCGCCGTCCACCGATCTGCGCGATCCGCCGAAGACCTGGATGGGCGCGCTCTGGCGGTATCACCCGCGGCTCGTGGTGGCGGCCCTGCTCGTCGTCTCGGGCCTCGTCGCCTGGCGGCTCGCCGTCCACTACACGAGCCACCCGCCGGCGGTCACGCGGTCGGCGGCCGAGCTGCAGATCGACGTCTCCCGCGCCACCGGTGCCCAGCGCGAGCCCGTTGCGACCGCGGGCGCCGGCGGGCTGCTGGCCGCGTCCGAGGACGACTCTGGCCGGATCCGCGTCTACCGCTCGAACGGGGACGGCCGGGGGTGGAGGTCGACGCTGCTGCCCTCGCCGCTCCGGTGCGCTCAGGATCCGGCGGTCGCGGCAGGCGGCGGCCGCGCTTACGTCGCCTTCGTCGCCGCTCCCCGATGCCCGTCACCGGTCGGCGGGTTCCCGCTCGCCGGCAAGCTCGTGCTCGCCGGCTCCGGCGGCGGCGGCTGGAAGCTCGCCACGCCCGTTCCCGGCGTCGCTCGGGAGCCGGCGCTCGCCGTGGACGAGCGTCCCGGCAGCCCGCATCGCGGGCGTCTCTACCTGAGCTGGGTGCGCGGCGCCGGCGACGACGACCGCGCGCTGCTCGTCTCGCACAGCGACGACGCCGGGCGCTCCTGGTCCCGGTCCGGCCGCGTCGCACCGGCCTTCAACAGCCCTTCGGAGGCGAGCCTCGCCGTCGGCACAGGCGGACGCCTCTACCTCGCATTCGCCGACGACGACTTCAGCGGCGTGTGGGTGACGCGCGCGGAAGGGGCCGCGTTCGCGCGTCCGGAGCGGGTCGCGCTGTATGCGTCCACGCGCTTCATCATCTGCATCGACCGCGGCAAGGCGGCGATCGTCGCGCAGCCACTACGCTGCGTCGGCCCGAGGCCGACGATCTCGGTCGACCGGCGCGGCGACGTCTACGTCTCGTACGCCGCGGACGAGGCGAACCGCACGCAGGGGGTGTTCGCCGCCGTGTTCTCACCCGGACTGCGCTGGATCGTCCGCGACCCGCTCACGAAGGCCGGGGTGCGCATCGGCCAGAGCGATCCGCTCGGGCGGAAGTCCGACCAGTTCCTGCCCGTCTCCGCGCTCGGCGCCGATGGCAGCTTCTGGGCGTGCTGGTACGACACGGCCGGCGACTGGTCGCAGAAGCAGGCGTGGTTCACGTGCGCCGTCTCGCGCGACCGGGGCCGCAGCTGGTCGCGCCCGTTCCGCGCAGCGAACCGGCCGTCCATCGAGTTCGAGACGTCGCGAGCCGGCTACGGCGACGGGGCCGGGCTCGCGATCCTCGGCGACACGGCGCACCCGCTCTGGACGGACACGCGGCGCGTCGCGAGCCTGCGCGAGGAGATCTACGCGACCTCGCTCGCCGCCCGCGAGCTCCGTTAGTCTAAGGTCTAGGTCTCGGCCTCTGCCGCCAGGCGGTGCCGCTCGTCCTCGTCGCGCAGGCGGAAGACGATGCCGCCGACGACGAGCAGCCCGACCTCGACGATCGTGATCGCGACGCGGTTCAACACCGTGGCGCCGAGCGCCGCCCCCTGGGAGGTCACCGCCAGCAGCAGCCCGTACATCGAGGCCTCGCGCGGGCCGAGACCGGAGGGCGCGAAGATCGAGAGCACGGCGACGATCGCCCCGACCGCGCTCGTGCCGCCGAGAAACGGGATCGTGGCCGGATCGGGGTCACCGCCGACCGCGCGGACGAGGAAGAAGAGCGCCGCGCCGCCGACGAGCCACGTGAACGCGTAGTAGACGAGCAGGCCGACGAGCGTCGCCGAGCGAAGCGGCGGCACCTCGCTGCAGCCGAAGCGGCGCAGGATCCTCGTGGCGAGCGGCTGGAAGATCCGCGGGTGTATCAGGATTGCGACAACGGCTCCGAACGCGAGCAGCGGCAGCAGGGGCGCGTCGACCCCCTTGACCCAGCTCAGGCTGATCACGAACACGATCACCCCGGAGACGGCGGACAGCCCCGCCTCGAGAAAGATCGAGGCCGTCACGAGCCCGGATTCCGTGATCCCCGCGCGCCGCGCCGCGACGACGCGCGCCGCGGGAGTCCAGACACCGCCCGGGATGTACTTCGCGAGCATCGAGACCATCTCCGCCCGCAACGCCGTCCCGTAGTGGATCACGATCCCCCAGTCGCCGAGGATCTTGATCCACCCGACGACGAACAGGAGGTAATAGGCCGCAAGCACGCCGCAGCCGACCAGGAAGTCGATCGGGCTCGCCTCGCGCAACCGCCGGCCGGCGTCGGAGAAGTCCCCGTGGACGGCCCACGCGGCGAAGCCGAGGAAGACGGCGAAGGCGAGAACCTGCGCCGCCGTGAGAGCGCGGGGATGGCGCTTCGTGAGCGCCACGACGGACGCCAGGCGGTCGGCCACCACCTCATGGTGGCACGCGCGTCTAGGTCAACGCGCGCTCGAGGGCCAGATGGCGCTCGAGCCAGCCCGCCGCGAGCCGGTAGGCGCGCAGCTCGTTGCTCTTCCGCGTGAAGCCGTGCCCCTCGTCCTCGAAGACCTCGTACTCGACCTCCCGGCCCAGCTCGCGAAGCCGCTCGACGAGCTGATCCGACTCCGTCTGGACGACGCGCGGGTCGTTCGCGCCCTGGATCACGAGCAGCGGCGCGCGCAGATCCTCGATGTACGTGAGCGGCGAGCGCTCGAGCAGGAACTCCTCCTCGCTCTCCGGGTCGCCGACCATCAGGGCCATGAACCGGCGCCACGTCGGCGGGACGGCGCGCGCGAACGTGACGAGGTTCGACGGCCCGAAGATGTCGACCCCGGCCGCCCAGTACTCGGGCAGCCGCGTCGTGCAGCTGAGAACGGCGAAGCCTCCGTACGAGCCGCCGAAGACGGCGAGCCGTTCGGGATCGATCCAGTCCTGGGAGCGGAGCCATTCGGCGGCGTGGCGGAAGTCCTCGACGTCGCCGCCGCCCCAGTCGCGATGGATCAGCTTCTGGTAGCTCTTGCCGTAGCCGGTCGAGCCGCGGATGTTCGGCGCGAGCACAGCGATCCCGCGGCTGCGCAGGTACTGGTAGAGCGGCCGGTAGTTCGGCCGCTCCTGCGCCTCGGGGCCGCCGTGGATCGCGAGCACGACGGCCACCCGGCCGTCCTCCTCGGGCCGGTAGAGCCACGCCGGGATCTCGCGATCGTCGAACGTCGGGAACGTGACGAGCTCCGGCTCGCCGAGGTCCTCGTCGCGCAGGCGCCCGATCCGGCTGTCGGTGAGCTGGCGCACCGAGCCCGTCGCCGTCTCGACCACCCAGATCTCGGGCGGCCGGCGCGGCTGCTCCCAGATCAGCGCGTAGTGGCTCCCGTCCGGGGAGAAGGTCAGCCCGGAGCCGAAGACGAAGGTGCAGCCCCGGGGAAGTTTCGGCTCGGGCAGATCCTCGCCGCGCTCGAGGTCGCGGACCCGGACGCGCGCCCAGCCGTCGACGTTCTCGATCCAGGCGAGCAGCCGGCCGTCCGGCGACCCGCTCAGCTCGTCGACGTCGTGCTCGGGCGTCTCCACCCAGCGGAGTCCCGCCGCGAGGTCGTAGAACGCGAGACCGACGTACTCCCGGCCCTCGTCGGTGGCGAGGTAGAAGCCAGAGCCATCGCGGGCCCAGGGGCCGGGTCCGTACTTCGCGTCGTCCTCGTGCGGAGTCAGCTCCCGCGCGCTGCCTGTCGCGAGCTCGAGCAGGTGCACGGATGAGTTCGTGTTCGAGCGCAGCTCGAGTGCGACGAGGTGGCGGCCGTCAGACGACCACTCGCCGGGAACGGCGTACATACCGCGCCCGAAGACGGGCCGCGCCTCGTGCTCGTGGTCGCGGATCCAGATCTCCATGTCGGCCGGCGTCCGCGCGTTCGCCGCGTACGCGAGCTGCGACCCGTCCGGCGACCACGGGGACGGGCCGAGCAGATGCTGCACCTCCGGGGCCGCGGTCAACGCCTCGGGCCAGCCGCGGCTCGGCCGGATCGCCCACAGCTGCGTGAACTCGTCGCCGTCAGTGTCGGCCGTGAAGATGATCGTTCCGTCCTGCGGCCGCAATGAGACGGCCCGGACCGTGCTGTCCGTGAACGGCGTCAGCTGCCGCGGCCAGCCGCCCTCGACGGGAACCTTCCAGAGGTTGAACTGGCCGGAGATATTGCTCGAGAAGAGGACGCTCCGGCCGTCGGCCGCGAAGGCGAGCGTGGCCTCGAAACGGCGGAACGCAAAGAACTGTTCGAAGGTCGGGCGCTCGATCACGCGGCGGAGGGTACCGCGAGCACAGCGGCGCCGCGCACACCCCCGGCGCGCAGCCGCCCGAGGGCCTCGTTGGCGGCCTCGAGGGCGTACGTCTCGACCTCGGTGTGCACAGGCACCTGCGGCGCGAGGGCGAGGAACTCGGTGCCGTCGCGCCGGGTCAGGTTCGCCACCGAGCGGACGACGCGCTCATGCCAGAGCCGCTCGTACGGGAACGAGGGGATGTCGCTCATGTGGATCCCCGCGCAGACGACGGTTCCTCCGCGCGCCGTCGCCCGCAGGGCGGCGGGCACGAGCTCGCCGGCCGGCGCGAAGATGATTGCGGCGTCGAGCTCCTCCGGGCCCGGCTGCAGCGAGTCGCCCGCCCAGTCGGCGCCGAGCTCACGGGCGAACGCGGCCGCGCGCTCGTCCCCGCTGCGCACGAAGGCGAACAGGCGCCGGCCCTCGTGCCGCGCGACCTGCGCGACGATGTGCGCCGAAGCGCCGAAGCCGTACAGGCCGAGCCGCTCCGCGTCGCCGGCGAGCCGCAGCGACCGGTAGCCGATCAATCCCGCACAGAGGAGCGGCGCCGCCTGCAAGTCCGGGTAGCCGTCCGGGAGGGGGAAGCAGAACCGCTCGTCGGCGACGGCGTACTCCGCGTAGCCGCCGTCGAGGTCGTAGCCGGTGAAGCGGGCGCGCTCGCACAGGTTCTCGCGGCCGGTCGTGCAGAAGCGGCATTCGCCGCACGTCCAGCCGAGCCAGGGAACGCCGAGCCGCCGGCCGTCCTCCGCCGTGCCGACGATCTGGTGCCCCGGAACGAGCGGCAGCTTCGGTCGCGTCAGCTCGCCGTCGACGATGTGCAGGTCGGTGCGGCAGACGCCGCAGGCGAGGACGCGCAGGAGCACCTGTCCCGCCGCCGGCTCGGGGATCGGTAACTCCTCGAGGCGAAGCGGCTGCCCGGGCGCGTGCAAGACCATGGCCCTCACGGCCATATCGTCTCACCGGCGAATCGCCCCGGTAGATTCTGCTCCGTGCTGAAGACGCTGCCCTGGGACTGGTACACCGAGCCGGACATGCTTCGCCGCGAGCAGGAGCGGATCTTCCGCTCCGCGTGGCAGTACGGCGGCCACCTCGGCCGGCTGGCCGAGCCGGGGTCGTTCTTCACGACGACGGTCGGGATGACGCCGATCGTGGTCACGCGCACGTGCGAGGACGAGCTCCGCGCGTTCATCAACGTATGCCGGCACCGCGGCTTCCCCGTCGCTCGGGGCGAGGGCCGGCGCGCCACGCTCCAGTGCGCCTACCACGCCTGGACGTACGGGCTGGACGGCTCCCTCCAGGCCGCGCCGCGCTCGGACCTCGAGCCGGGCTTCGACAGGGAAGATCTCGGGCTCGCCACCGCACAGGTCGGAACCTGGGGTCCGTTCGTCTTCGTCAACGCCGATCCGGACGCCCCGCCGCTTGAGGAGGCGCTCGGCGAGATGCCCGCGCTCGTCGCGGAGCTGCTGGACGTGGACGCGCTTGCGTTCAAGCTCCGCAGCGAGTGGGAGCTCGAGGCGAACTGGAAGGTCGTGTGCGAGAACTTCCTCGAGTGCTACCACTGCCAGGTCGCGCATCCCGGCTTCAGCGAGGTCGTCGACGTCTCTCTCGACGCGTACCGCCTCGAGGCGACCGGACTGGTGTCGAGCCAGTTCGGCCCGGTGCGGCAGAACGGCCGCGACCACTTTCCCCTCGAGGGCGCGATCGAGCGCAGCCAATTCCACTTCCTCTGGCCGAACACCGGCATCAACATCTTCCCGGGCCGGCCGAACCTGTCGATCGGGCCGATCAACCCCGTCGGCACGGGCCGCACCGCCCGCTTCCTCGACTACTTCTTCGCTCCCGGCGAGGATCAGGCGTGGATCGACGAGCTGCTCGATTTCGACGACCAGGTCGGCAAGGAGGATCGGGAGCTCGTCGAGGGCGTCCAGCGCGGGATGGCCGCCGGCGCGCTCCCGGACGGGCGCGTGCTCGAGCGCAGCGAGCGCCTGATCCGTCACTTCCACGAACTGACGGCCGCTGCCCTCTCGTAGGGCGGCGCCGGCAAGCGGCGCCTAGGAGCGTGGGTTTGCCTTCGCGCGTGTCGACCGGTCATTTCGGACGGACGCGCAGGAAGCCTGCGCGTCCTGAGGCGGCGCCGGCAAGCGGCGCCTAGGAGCGTGGGTTTGCCTTCGCGCGTGTCGACCGGTCATTTCGGACGGACGCGCAGGAAGCCTGCGCGTCCTGAGGCGGCGCCGGCAAGCTGGGTTTGCCTTCGCGCGTGTCGACCGGTCATTTCGGACGGACGCGCAGGAAGCCTGCGCGTCCTGAGGCGGCGCCGGCAAGCGGGCGCCTAGTCCCCCGCCCGGTATCGCGGTACATTCGACGGACCCCGTACTCGAGTACATAGGAGGGTCTTCTCGTGAAGCGTCTGCTTCCGGTCCTCGTCGTCGCGGCGCTTGCGACGGCGTCGGCCGCATCAGCCCGTCCGTCGGCGCCGCCGACGATGCATGCGGGCACACTCACGGTCGCGTTCGGCGATCCCGCTGTCGGCTTCGCATCAGGCACCGTGCGCGGCAGCAAGGTGTCGAACCCGCGCGGCTACGAGGTCGACCTCGCCAAGGCGATCGCGGCCAAACTCGGCATCCCGAAGATCAACTGGGTCTACTCGCCGTGGAACAGCCTCTTCGCGCCCGGCGTGAAGAAGTTCGACATCTCGTTCCAGGAGGCGACGATCACCGCGCAGCGCAAGCGCACGGTCGACTTCTCGACCTCATACTTCAACGCGAACCAGGGTGTGCTGATCTCGAAGCAGGCAACGGCGCCGAAGAGCCTCGCCGACCTCAAGAAGATGCAGACCTGCGCCCAGACCAACACGACGGGACTGGACTGGATCAAGACGCAGCTCCACCCGGCCAAGCAGGCTCTCGCCTATCCGACCACGACGGCCGCGTTCCAGGCGGTGCAGATCAACCGCTGCCAGGCGCTGATCCTCGACGTGCCGATCGTCGCCTCGGAGAAGAAGGCTCGCCCGTCGAAGTACGGACCGGTGGCGGCGCAGGTCGTCACGCACGAGCAGTACGGCGCCGTGTTCCAGAAGGGCTCGAAGCTCGTCGCGCCGGTCGACGCGGCGATCAAGAAGCTCTGGTCGAACGGGACGATTCCGAAGCTCCAGAAGAAGTGGTTCTCGATCGACTTCACGAAGATCCCCGCATTGCACTAGCGGCGTGCACGCTCTTCGCCAGGTCCTTCACGCCTTCTTCAACCCGCACAGCTTCCGGCTGGCGTTGCCGGACGTCTGGGCGGGGTTCCAGGTGAACATCAAGATGATGGTCATCGCGGAGGCCCTGGTCCTGGTGTTCGCGCTCACGCTCGCCATCGTCCGCGGTCTGCCGGGGCGCGGAGCCTTGCCGCTTCGCGCCCTGGCGATCGCCTACACCGACTTCTTCCGCGGCACGCCGATCATCATCGTCGCGTTCATCGTCGGCTTCGGCGTCCCGGGCCTCCAGCTCGGCTTCGTCTCGAACCAGTCGGCGGTCGTGTACGGGATCGTTGCGCTCACGCTCGTCTACACCGCGTACGTGACGGAGGTCTACCGCGCCGGAATCGAGTCCGTGCACCCGAGCCAGCGCGCCGCGGCGCGGTCACTCGGGCTCTCGTACTCGCAGGCGATGCGGTACGTCGTGATCCCGCAGGCTGTCCGACGCGTCGTCCCGCCGCTCTTGAACGACTTCGTCGGCCTGCAGAAGGACACGGCGATCGTCTCCGTGATCGGGGTCGCCGAGGCGGCGTCGCTCGCGCAGCAGTTCTCCACGCAGAACGGCGACTTCCCCTCCTACGTGGTCGCCGCGGTCTTCTTCATCCTGATCACGATCCCCCTCGCGCGCTTCACCGATCATCTCGTCGCCGACCGCGAGCGCCGCGAGCGCGCCCAGGCGTTTTAATGCCCACCGGCGCCGACAGCAACGGCTCCTTCGTCCACCTCGCCGGTGTCCGCAAGCACTTCGGCGATCTCTGCGTGCTCGACGGGATCGACCTCGACGTCAACGAGCACGGCGTCGTCTGCCTGATCGGCGCGTCCGGCTCCGGCAAGTCGACACTCCTGCGCTGCGTGAACCTGCTCGAGAAGGTGGACGACGGCGAGATCGTGGTCGACGGGCAGCCGATCACGAGCGGCAAGCTCGACGTGAACAAGCTGAGGCGGAAGATCGGGATCGTCTTCCAGGCCTACAACCTCTTCCCGCACATGACCGTCCTCCAGAACGTAACGCTCGCGCCGCGCAAGGCCCGCCACCTGTCGCGGCATGCGGCCGAAAGGCAGGCCCGCGAGCTGCTGGGCCGGATCGGCCTGCTCGAGAAGGCGGACGAGTTCCCCGACCGGCTCTCGGGCGGCCAGCAGCAGCGCGTCGCGATCGCGCGCGCGCTCGCGATGGAGCCGAAGCTGATGCTGCTGGACGAGATCACGAGCGCACTCGACCCGCAGCTCGTCTCCGACGTGCTGAGTCTCGTGCGCGAGCTCGCCGAGAGCGGCATGACGATGATCATCGCGACGCACGAGATGGGCTTCGCGCGCGAGGTCGCCGACAAGGTCTGCTTCCTCGACAGCGGCCGGATCCTCGAGGAGGGACCGCCGGAGCAGATCTTCTCGAACCCGAACGAGCCGCGCACGCGCGAGTTCCTCTCGCGCGTGCTCGCCGCGGGACGGCCGTGATGCCGCGTCTCCGGTCGCGCGCCCCGGCGGCGATCGCGGCGTTCACGGCGATCCCGCTGTTCTTCAGCGCGCTGATGGCGGCTTCGCTCGCGCTCGAGAAGCCGCGCGTCGTGCAGTGGACGAGCGGCGGCCACCTGAAGACGACGTGGCACGATCCGTCGAGCGCGACCGAGGTGCGGATCTGGCTCTGGGCACTCGTGCCGCCGATGCTGCTGGTCCTCGCCGGTTTCGCCGCGAGCTTCGTCCCGTACGGCTTCTATGTCGTCTGCGGCGCGGCGATCGTCGACGCGCTCGCTGTCACGCACCGGCTCGATCGCTGGACGGCGCACCACACGGCTCGGTTCCCGAACGGCGTCGACCTGATCCCGGCGTCGAACCCCGGCTCGAACAAGTTCGATCCCGGCCAGTGGGAGGGAATGGCGCAATCGACGTCGCTCAGTCTCGAGCACTGGACGATCGGGATCGCGGTCGGGGCGGCCCTGGTCTCGGTCGCGCTAGTCGTCCGGCGCCGCTGGTTCGCGCGCAGGCCGCCGGCGCCCATACCGCCGACCGCCACGACGGGCGGAGCGCCCGCGATCACGCCGCTCCTCGAGTTGGAAACCGCGGACAGCGATCTTGTTCGAGGCGGCCGCCCCGGCCCCAGCCGGTCGCGCCCGGGCCGGTGACCGCGGCCCCGGGCCTTCTCCAGCCCCGTATAGGGGTCCACGCGCGCGTGTAACTCCGGGTCCCGACCCGCCCCCCTCCTGGCGTCGAGCCTAAACCGAGCCGACCACCCGGCGCCAGATGTCCTTCGTGCCAAAAGCGTGACGAACCTTCCCCACCGCTCGGGCGCACCTTTGACAAGATCGACCGCGGCTGAGAGATTTTCCTCCGCTAAGAAAGGGGGAACCCGGTTTGGCTGGCGTAACGTTCGACGACGTAGGCAAGACGTATCCCGATGGCACCATGGCGGTGCACGATCTCGACCTCGAGATCAGTGACGGAGAGTTCATGGTGTTCGTCGGGCCGTCGGGCTGCGGCAAGACGACCGCGCTACGGATGGTCGCGGGCCTCGAGGAGATCACCGAGGGCGTGCTCAAGATCGGCGAGCGGGTCGTCAACCACGTGCCCTCGCGCGACCGCGACATCGCGATGGTGTTCCAGAGCTACGCCCTCTACCCGCACCTCTCGGTTTACGAGAACATCGCGTTCGGGCTCCGTCTCAAGAAGGTGCCCAAGCAGGAGATCGACCGGCGCGTCAAGGACGCGGCGCGCATCCTCGATCTCGAGCCGTTTCTGAAGCGCAAGCCGCGCGCGCTCTCCGGTGGCCAGCGGCAGCGGGTCGCGATGGGCCGTGCGATCGTCCGGGAGCCGCAGGCGTTCCTGATGGACGAGCCTCTCTCGAACCTCGACGCGAAGCTCCGCGTCCAGATGCGCGCCGAGATCAGCCGACTCCAGCACTCGCTCGGCACGACGACGATCTACGTCACCCACGACCAGGTCGAGGCGATGACGATGGGCGAGCGCGTAGCCGTCATGCGCAAGGGCGAGCTCCAGCAGGTCGCCGATCCCCAGACCCTCTACGACCGACCGGTGAACCTCTTCGTCGGCGGCTTCATCGGCTCGCCGGCGATGAACATGCTCGAGGCGACGCTCGAGCACTCGAACGGGACGCTCGCCGCCAAGGTCGGCAGCCAGAGCATCACCCTCGACGAAAGGACGGTCTCGGAGCGGTCGGCTCTACGGGCTTACGAGGGCCGCACGATCGTCCTCGGGATTCGCCCGGAGGATCTCGAAGACCTCGCGCTCGTGTCCGACGCCGCCGCCGGCCACCGGCTGCGCGGCAAGGTCGAGCTGAAGGAGGCGCTCGGCTCCGAGATCATGGTGCACTTCACGATCGACGCGAAGCCTGCGCTGACCGAGGACGTGAAAGAGCTCGCCGAGGACGTCGGCCGCGACGAGCTAACCGGTGAAGCCCCGCAGGAGTCTCTACTGATCGGCCGCTTCGGCGCACGCTCGCGGGTCAGCGAAGGCGAGGTCGTCGACGTGGCGGTGGACACCAGAGCCCTCCACTTCTTCGACGCGGAGAGCGGGCTCGGGATCTACGAGGGGTCGAATACGAAAGGAGCTGCATGAGCAAGGCTCGAGTCATCGCGGTCGCGCTACTGGCGGCCGTCGTCGCAGCGCTCGTCGGGGTCAGCACGGCCGGCGGCGCGCGCCATGCGAAGACGATCGCGGTCATGGCGGTCTGGACGGGCGAGGAACAGAAGTCGTTCCAGGCCGTCCTCAGCGCATTCCAGAAGCAGTCGGGCGTCAAGGTGAAATACACGTCCGGCGGCGACCAGATGCCGACGGTACTCGCCACCGCCGTGCAGGGAGGCAACCCGCCCGACATCGCCATCCTCGCGCAGCCCGGCCTGATGAACGACTTCGTCAACAAGGGTTCCCTCAAGCCGATCTCGTTCGTCGCGGCGACGATGAAGGGGAACTTCGCTCCGGTTTGGCAGCAGCTCGGCACCCGCAAGGGGAAGCTCTACGGGCTGATCTGGAAGGGCGCCAACAAGTCGACTGTGTGGTACAACGTCCCGGCCTTCAAGAACGCCGGCATCAAGCCGCCTGCGACCTGGCCGAATCTGCTGAACGACGCGAAGACGCTCCGCGCGTCCGGTGCCAAGGCGTACTCGATCGGCGGCGCAGACGGCTGGACGCTCACCGACCTGTTCGAGAACATCTATCTCCGCCAGGCGGGACCGGCGAAGTACGACCAGCTGTCCTCGCACAAGATCAAGTGGACCGACGCGTCGGTGAAGGCAGCGCTGAAGTCGATGGGCCAGATCCTCGGCGACTCGGGCAATATCGCCGGCGGCACTGCCGGTGCGCTGCAGACCGACTTCCCGACCTCGGTCTCCCAGGTGTTCACGACTCCGCCGAAGGCCTCGATGGTGTTCGAGGGCGACTTCGTTGCCGGCGTGATCACCTCGTCGACGAAAGCGAAGCCCGTGAGCGGCTTCAACGTCTTCGCGTTCCCGGCAATCGGGAACTCGAAGGGCGACGTCGTCGGCGGGGGCGACACGGCCGTAATGTTCAAGGACAGCCCGTCGGCCCGCGCGTTGATCAAGTTCCTCGCGACACCGCAGGCCGGCACGATCTGGGCGAAGCGGGGCGGTTTCGCATCCCCGAACAAGCGGGTGCCGGCGACCGCCTACCCGGACGCGATCCAGCGCACGACCGCGGTCGCGCTGGCGCGCGCGAAGGTCTTCCGGTTCGACATGTCCGACCTGCAGCCGGCGTCGTTCGGCGGGACGGTCGGCCAGGGTGAGTTCAAGCTCTTCCAGGACTTCCTCAAGAGCCCGAAGAACGTGAACGGGATCGCCTCCAAGCTCGAGGCTGCGGCCGCAAAGGCGTACGCGAAGGGCAAGTAGCAGGTGGCCGGCGGAGCGAGCGTAACGGCGGAGCCTCCCCCCAAGGGGGCTCCGCCCGTCGCCGAGGGAGCCGGCTGGCGCAGCTACGGCGTCGCCGTCGCGTTCCTCCTGCCGGCGACCGTCTTCCTCGCCGTCTGGATCGTCTACCCGACGGTCTACACGATCTTCCGGAGCTTCTTCGGCCGCGAAGGCTTCGGCAACTTCGTCGGGATCGACAATTACAAGTCGATCTTCTCGACGAGCATCCTCGTCACCGCGATCAAGAACAACGCGATCTGGGTCGCCGTCGTGCCCGCGCTCGTAACCGCGATCGGGCTGATCTTCGCCGTCCTGACCGAGCGCATCCGCTGGTCGGTGGCGTTCAAGACAGCGGTGTTCATGCCGATGGCGATCTCGCTGTTCGCGACCGGCGTGATCTGGCGCCTGATGGACCAGAAGGACACGAGCAGGGGCACCGTCAACGCCGTCATCGGCGTCTTCCACGACGCCTTCAAGCCGCCTGGGCCGCTGTCGGACGCAGCGCCGTCGGGCTCGAACATGGTCGGCTCGCCGCAGCACGGGATCGTCCTGAAGACGCCGCTCCACGCCCGCTCGGTCGCGGAGCTCGGGCTGACGGCGATCCCGCCCGAAGACCTGCCATCCACCGCGAAGCAGGCCGTCGTCCCCGCGCCGAAGCCGGATGCGATCACCGGCGTCGTGTGGCGTGACTTCAAGCCGGGCGGCGGCACGCCTGGGAAGGTCGAGCAGGGCGAGCTCGGGATTCCGAGCGTGAAGGTGCAGCTCCGCGACTCGTCCGGCAAGTCTGCGGGGACGGCCACGACCGACGACCATGGCGACTTCACCTTCGACAACGTGAAAGGCAGCGGCTACAAGGCCTCGATCGGCCCGGCCACCTTCAGGAAACCCTTCGGTGGCATCGACTGGCTCGGCTCGAAGCTGATCACGCCGTCGATCATCGTCGCCTACATCTGGGTGTGGGCGGGCTTCGCCATGGTCGTGATCGCCGCGGGCCTCGCTGCCATACCCCGGGAGACGCTCGAGGCCGCCCGCACCGACGGCGGCACCGAGTGGCAGGTCTTCCGCCGCGTGACCGTCCCGCTGCTCGCGCCGGTGCTCAGCGTCGTCTTCATCACGATGCTGATCAACGTGCTGAAGGTCTTCGACACGGCTCGACGCAGACCGACGCGGCCGTGATCGCGGTGCAGATGTGGCGGCAGTCGTTCGGCGGCGTCAACGACTTCGGGCTCGGCTCCGCGATCGCCGTCTTCCTGTTCGTCCTCGTGATCCCCGTCCTCGCGCTGAACGTGCGGCGCTTCAAGAGAGAGGTCTGATGGCCACCGCCCGGGCAGAGCCGATCGTCATCCCGTCGCCGCGCGAGACGCCGGCGGCCCGGATCATCCGGTTCGCGTCGAAGGCGCCGGTCAACATCTTCCTGCTCGCGATCGGCGTCCTCTGGCTCGTCCCGACGATCGGCCTCGCCTTGACGTCGCTCCTCGCCCCCGAGGACTTCAACGCCAAGGGCTGGTGGGCGATCTTCTCCAAGCCGAGCATCACGACGTGGGCGAACTACTCCAATCTCTGGAACCAGACCGACATCCCGCACTCGCTCGTGACGACGGCGGAAATCGCGATCGGCGGGACGGCGCTGCCGATCTTCATCGCGGCGCTCGCCGGCTACGCCTTCGCGTGGCTCGACTTCCCAGGCCGCGACTGGCTCTTCGTCGTGGTGATCGGTCTCCTCGTCGTGCCGCTGCAGATGGCGCTGATCCCGATCTTCACGCTCTACAACAAGCTCCACCTGTTCGACACGGTGTTCGGCCTGATCCTTTTCCACCTCTCGTTCGGGTTGCCCTTCGCGATCTTCCTGCTGCGGAACTTCTTCATCGGGATACCGAAGGACATCCTCGAATCGGCCCGCATCGACGGCGCATCGGAGCTCCGCATCTTCCTGCGCCTGATCCTGCCGCTCGGGCTGCCGGCGGTCGCGTCGCTCGCGATCTTCCAGTTCCTCTGGACGTGGAACGACCTGCTCGTGGCGCTGACGTTCGCGCGGAACACGCAGCCGGTGACCGTGGCGATCTACACGAACCTGCGCCAGTTCGGCTCGAACATCGACATCATCGCGCCGGCCTCGTTCCTCTCGCTCGTGATCCCGCTCGCGGTGTTCTTCGCCTTCCAGCGCTACTTCGTCCAGGGACTGCTGGCCGGCTCCGTCAAATGATCGCCGTCGTGGGGTCTGGGCTCGCCGGCTTCGTCGGCTACCAGACGCTGCGCTACGGGGGCTTCGAGCCGGACGAGATCGCCGTCTTCGGTCTCGAGGACGATCCGGCGGCCGTATGGCGGCGGCGGGCGGCGGCGATCCGGCAGCGCGAGATGCGCTCCGAGAGCGACGGACACTGCCTGCCGACGTCATTCCCTGGACTCGCGGTGCGCGAGGCCCGGCGGCGGCGGACGCTCCGGCCGCTCGTCGCGTCGGTCTGCGACCGCTACAACCCGTCCGTCGACGAGTTCCTCGCGCACGTCGAGGAGCTGCGCGAGCGGAGCGGCTGGGACACGTCGCTGCGCCGGGCACGCGTCGAGCGGGTGCGGGCCGTGGAGGGCGGCTTCGAGCTGGACGGTCAGGGCGTCTTCCGGGACGTCCTGCTCGCTCCCGGTCACCCGGGGCTGCACGTCCCGGAGGCGCTGCGCGCCGATACGCGCGCCGTCCACTCCTATGAGCCTCACGGCTACGCCCGGACGGTGACCGTCGTCGGCGCCGGCCTGGCCGCGGCGACGGAGTGGCTGAACGCGCTCGAGGCGGGCGCCGACGAGGTCGTCTCGGTGCGCCGTCGCGAGCCGCTGCGACGTCCGCTGAACGTGCCGCGGCCCTACTTCTCCCGCCGCGGGCTGGCGGGCTTCCACCGACTCGGCCCGAACGAGCGCGCGGCGCTCCTGCGGTCGCTGCTCGCCCCCTCTTACCCGCCCGGGCGCCGCTTCGACGAGCCGCTCGACCGCGCCGCCGCCCAGGGTCGCTTCCGCGTCGAGGCGGCCGTGAACGGCACCGAGCAAGTGATCTGCGCGACCGGCTTCGAGCGCGGCTTCGACCGCGACCCGCTGCTGCGCCGGCTCGTCGCCGAGCATGACCTCGAGACGGCCGACCACTGGCTCGTGCTCGCACCCGACTCGACCGTACCCGGCCTGACCGACTCGACGCGCACGCTCGCCGTCGCAGGCGCGCCCGCCCAGTGGGCCTTCCCCGGAGCCGACACGCTGATGGGGGCCAAGTACGCCGCCCACGCCTTCCTCCGCCGATGTCATACACGCTGAGAGGCCGCATCGACTCGCGCCTCGCCGCGCTCCTGCCGGTGCTGGCTGCCGCCTCCCTCCTCGCGGCCGCGCTGCACGCCTGGTGGCCGGTCGAGCTCGCCGCGCTGATGATCGTGGTCGGGCTCGCCCTCGACATCCAGGCGTACGACCGCCTGTTCCCGTACCAGCCCGGCTGGCTCGCCGTGCCGCTCGGCCTGCTCGAGCTCGGGATCCTGATGGCAATCGTCCTGCTCGCGGGGATCCGCGCGCCGCTCTGGCCTGCGCTCGCGCTCTACGGCGGCGCCTGGCTGGCCGCCCAGGCGCTCGGACACGCGGGCTTTCCGCTCCTTCGGCTCGGCTACGCGGAGGACGGCGGTGAGCTCGGCCGGGCCGGCACCGCCTCGGCGGCGGTCGTGGCCGCTGCGCTCGTCGGCTCCGCCGGCTTCGCGTACGCGCAGCGCGCGCCGGTCGTCCACCTCTCCGCAGGCGTCCACAAGGGCCCGCTCGTGATCACGAGGCGCGAGATCCTCGAGGGCGAGCCGGGCGCCGTCGTCCGCGGTGGCATCGTTGTCCGCGCGAACGACGTCACGATCCGGGACCTCACCGTAGTCGGCGGCGAGAACGGAATCGACGTCGACGGCGTCGAGGGCGTCAAGCTCGAGCGCGTCTCCGTCTCGGGCGCTGCATACGACGGCATCCACGTCCGCCGCTCGGCGGTGCGGATCAGCGACTGCACCGTCGACGCGCTCGGCAACCCGTACGGACAGGGAATCGACATCTCATACACATTCGACAAGCGGGACTCGAGCGTGACGGGCTGCTCGGTCGTCGGCGGGCTCGAGGGCATCGTCGTCCACTTCTCCAACGCGATGCTCGCGCACAACACGGTCAGCCGAACGACCCTGCATGGGATCGCGATGACCGAGATGTCGATGGGGATGATCGAGCGGAACGAAGTGCGCGACGCACGCGGCGTCGGCATCTTCTGCAACGACCACTCGATGTGCATGGTCGAGCGAAACGTTGTTGTCGACACGCGCCGCGACGACGCGGGCGGCGACCTCTGGCGCGCCGGCTTCGGCGTGCTCGCGAGCTACAACTCCGAGGCTGACCTCGCCGACAACGCGCTCGGCGGGAACCCGCGTCCGGCGGCCGCGGTGCTGGATTCCCGGCTCGAGCGCCGCTAACGGCTCGGCTTGAACTGACCCAGAGCTGTGCGCACGCTCCTCCGCGTGCCCTTGCCCGTCTACCCCTGGACGAGGACGTAGCGACGGTTGTCGAGGCGAATCGCGATCGAGCCGATTCCCGCCTCGGCCATCCACGCGTCGACCGTCGCGAGCACGCTGGGCAGGTCGGCGAGCCGTATGCCCGTCGTCCGCAGCTCGCAGCGACCCGGCGCCTGCACGAGCTCGGAGCCGACGTCGAGGCGGAGCAGGAGCAGCGAGGCCGCTTCCGCGTCCGGCGCCTCGATCCATACCTCGCTCATCGGCCCACCCGGTGGCAGGGTAGCGGCACGCTGCGCACCCGCGCCGGGCGCGAGAACGCCCGGACGGGGGGAGGCGCGGACTCGACGCCTATCGTTAAGCTAGTTAACGATCATGCCGAAGCAGAAGACCGTGGACACCGTTGTGCTCGCCGACCGGCTGCGGCCGGTGCTCCTCCGCGTCGGACGCGAGGTGCGCCGTGAGGCGCGGGCGCTCGGCGTCTCCCCCGGTCAGGTCACCCTGCTCGTGGTGATCAAGTACGCGCCAGGGATCGGCGTCAACGAGCTGGCCGAGCGCGAGCGGATGTCGCCGGCCGGGATGTCCGGCCACGTCGACAAGCTCGTCAAGGCGGGCTACGTCGAGCGGACGCCGAGCGAGAGCGACCGCCGCCGCGTCGGCTTGACCCTCACCGAGGAAGGCCGGCGCCTCCTGCGCAACGTTCGCTCAAGGCGCACCGTCTGGCTCGCGCAGCGCCTCGCGAAGCTGAGCCCGGCCGAGCTCGCCGCGGTCGACGCCGCGATCGAGCCGCTCTCACTGCTGCTCGACGAGACGGAGCGCCCGTGACGGCGGCGCTCCTGCGCCTGAATGCGCGCACCTTCTCCAGCCTCCGCGCCAGCCGCAACTACCGCTACTTCTTCGCCGGCCAGGTCGTCTCGCAGAGCGGGACGTGGATGCAGCGGCTCGCCCAGGGCTGGTTCATCCTCCAGATCACGAGGTCGCCGGTCGCGGTCGGGATCCTCGCGCTCGCCCAGTTCCTGCCGTTCACCGTCTTCGGGCTCTTCGCCGGAGTAGTCGTCGACCGGCTGGACGCGCGCCGGACCGTGATCGCGACCCAGGCGGCGCAGATGGCGCTCGCGGGCGTGCTCGCCGGACTGGCGCTCGGCGGGATCGCCCAGGCCTGGCACGTCTACGCGCTCGCCGCCCTCAACGGCACGCTGCTCGTCCTCGACGCGCCGTCCCGTCAGGCGCTGACCTACCGGATGGTCGGGCCGAAGGATCTGCCGAACGCGATCGCGCTCAACTCGAGCCTCTTCAACGCCGCGCGCATCTTCGGGCCCGCGATCGCCGGCGGCCTGATCGCGGCCTTCGGCGTCGGCTGGTGCTTCGCGCTCAACGCGGCGAGCTTCCTCGCCGTCCTGCTCGGCCTGCTCGCGATGCGGGAGTCGGAGTTCCACCCGCTCGTGCGGAGGGAGCGGCCGACGATTCTGCGCGGGACACGCGAGGGACTGGCCTTCGTCCGGCGCGAGCCGCGAATGCTCGTCGTACTCGCCACCGTAATCGTGCTCAGCACGTTCTGCTTCAACTTCAACGTCCTGCTGCCGGTGCTCGCGAAGCAGACGCTGCACGCCGGCCCGCAGACGCTCGGGCTGCTCTCGGCGCTGTTCGGCGGCGGTGCCCTGCTCGGCGCACTGCTCGCCGCGGGGCAACGCCGGGCGAGCCTGCGGGTGATGCTGATCGGGAGCTTTGCCTTTGCCGGCGCCGAGCTGCTGCTCGCGGCCGAGCGCTCCGTGCTCGCGACCGGTGCATTGCTCTTTGCGACCGGCGTCGGGTTCACGCTCTGGACGTCGAACTCGAACTCGTCGCTGCAGCTCGAGGCCCCGGATCATCTGCGCGGCCGCGTCGTCGGCCTCTACTACTACGCCTTCAACGGGCCCGGGCCGCTCGGGGGCATGATCGCGGGCTGGACGAGCGCCCGCGGCGGCACGCAGCTCGCCTTCCTCGTGGCGGGGATCGCCGGGCTGGCGGCGACGGCGATCGCGGCCGGCCGGCTGCGTGCGCGGCGCCCTCTCGAGCCGCGGCTCGAGCCCTTGCCCGGACCCGGCGCCGGCGCCTGATCTCACCGCACGGTCCGATCCTTCCGGGTTTCGGCGAATACGCTCTCAAGCTTCGCGCGCGCGAGCCGATGAAAGTCTTGTGAGCCAGCCCGGCGCGCCCCGTCTTTCGCCGCTCGAGCCCCCCGTCAGTCCGCTGCCGGGCGGTGCCGAGCCGCCGCCGCCTGCTCCCGCTCCGGCTCCCCTCCTGCGCGCGGCCGAGCCCCTCGTCGTCAACGCGCCGCCCGCGCCGCAGGTGACGATCGAGGCGCAGCTGCTCCGCTTCCGGCTCGTCGCGCCCGACCAGATGTCCGAGGCGATGAAGGTCGAGGTCGAGACCGGCAAGCCCGTCGCCGAGACCGTGGTGGAGCGCGGCTGGGTCTCCCCCGAGAATCTCGAGAAGGTCGTGGCCTCGCTCGAGCCCGCCTCCGCGCCCGAGCCGGCGCCTGTACCCGAGCCGGCGCCCGCACCCGAGCCGGTCGCAGCGCCCGCCCTCACGCCCGAGCCTCCCGCCCCGCTGGTCGCACCGCCTGTCGCCGTCGCGCCTCCGCCTGCCCCCGCGCCCGAGCCCGAGCTTCGGCCGGTGGCCGCGCCCACTCCCCCTTCGCCTGCGCCCATGGCCGCCCCCGAGCCGCCCCAGCCCCAGGCCGTGCCCGAGCCGCCCCAGCCCCAGGTCGTCGCCGATCTCCCCGCTCCCGTCGCCGTCCCCGAGCCTTCCGTCGTCGAGCTGGCGCCCCCGCCGCCGACGCCGGAGCTCGTCCCAGACCCGCCGGCGCCGGCTCCCGAGCCGCCCGTCGCGGCCGCCGAGCCCCCGCCTCCGCCGCCGCCGCCGGCTCCCGCGCCGACCGGATCGGAGACCACGGTCGTCGTCGTGCGCCTGCGGAGCGGCGAGCAGCTCGAGGACGGGACGTTCCCCGATCCCACAGAGGCCCGCCGCCGCGCCAAGGAGCTCGTCGACGAGCTCCAGTCCGAGGACCAGTGGCCGTTCGTCGCCGGGCGCTACGTCGCCCCCGAGGAGATCGACACGATCTTCCTCGAAAGGCGCTAACCCCGAACGCGCCGTCCCGGATCTGGATCCCGGCCCGCCGGTAACGGCCGGAGGCACGATGGAGGTGTACACCTACATCTACATCACGTGATGTAACCGTCAGCGACCGACGTACAGCGTGACCTGCGTGAAGGCCGGCGCCTTCCCGGAGCCCGGTTGCTGGAGCACGACGACGCCGATCTGCGACGACTGCGACGTCTTGCGGTAGATCGTCCGCGACGTCAGCTTCGCCGCCCAGAGCTTCGCGCGCGCATCCGTCGCCTTGTCCCCCGTCACGTCCGGCACGGTCACGGTCGGCTGACTCCCGCCTCCCGTCGAGACGTTCAGGCGGACGGTCCGCCCGGCCGGCACCTTCGTCCCGGCGCTCGGATCCTGGGAGACCACGGTGCCCGATGCCTGGTTGCTCTGCTCGGGGTAGCTGTCCGGAACGAGCCCGGCCGCCTGGGCAGCCGCACCCGCCTCCGCCTGGTCCTTGCCTGCCACGTCCGGGACGGAGACAGATGGCGCGGCGGCCGTGGTCGTCGCCGTCGTCGTCGCCGTCGTCGTGGTCGTCTGCTTCACCGGCGCGACGCCGCTCGAGACGTCGATCAGCACCTTCTGACCCTTCTTCAACTGCGACCCGGCGCCCGGCTTCTGCGCGAACACGCGCCCCTTGGCCGAACGCGAGGGCCGCTGCACCGCGGTGACGTCGAAGCCCTTGTCGTTCAGCCGCTTGATCGCCGCCGGCTGCGAGAGCCCGACGACACGCGGCACCGTCCGCCTGTCGCTGTGACCGCGGACGAGGAAGAGCCAGATCAGGAGGCCGGCGACGACGAGCAGCACGAGGGCCAGCCACGGCCAAGGATTCTCGGCCGCGAGCCAACCGCGGGGCGGCCCCGGCGGCGGCGCAGGAGCCGCGTCGGGGGGCGGCACCGGCGGCTCGCGCCGTCGGATGACGGCGGTCTCGTCCTCGACGGCTCGGCGGCGCGCTCGCACGGCGGAGAGGTTTCCGCCGTGCACCGTTCTCAATCGCCCGCGCCGTCGCGGTAAGGTCGGCGGCATGGTCAGCGCCCTCGTCGCGGCCGCCCTGCTGGCCGGCTGCAAGACGATCGCGGTCTCGGTCTCGATCCAGGCCGCAGTCGATCAGGCGCAATCGTGCGACTGGGTGTTGATCCCGCCCGGGACATACCGGGAGAGCGTCGTGGTCCGCACGCCGAACGTCCACCTGCGCGGCCTCAACCGCAACACCGTCGTCCTCGACGGCCAGCACCGGGTGGGCGCGAACGGGATCGAGATCCTCGCCGACGGGGTCTCGGTCGAGAATCTCACCGTCCGGAACTTCGACCGGGCGAGCCGCGACAGCGAGGTCGGCGGCAACCAGATCTGGTGGAACGGCGGCGACGGCAGCGGCCGGATCGGCCTGCACGGCTGGAAAGGCAGCTATCTCACGACCTACGACACGGGCCTGCTCGGGGGCTACGGCCTCTTCACGTCGAATGCTGTCGGCGGCTCGTGGGACCACGTCTACGCATCCGGGTTCAACGACTCGGGGGTCTATGTCGGCGCGTGCCCCGACTGCCGAGCGACGATCTCGCACGCGCTCGTCGAGCGAAACGCGCTCGGCTACTCCGGGACGAACGCGGGCGGCCACGTCGTCGTCCAGGACTCGATCTTCCGGTTCAACGGCGTCGGGATCGCGCCGAGCTCGCTCGCGCTCGACGATCCGCCGCCTCCGCAGCTCGGCACCTGCGACGCGGCCGCGAACACGAGCCCCACGCCGACGATCCCCTCGACGGGCGTCGCCCGCTGCACGGTCTTCCGCCGCAACCGCGTCGAGCAGAACAACAACATGACGACCCCGGTCAACGCGACGACGCTGCTCCTTCCCTGGGGAACCGGGATCGAGCTGCCCGGGGTCTACGGCGACCTCGTCGCGAACAACATCGTCACCGGGAACAGGAACTTCGGGATTCTCGGTCACGAGCTGCCCGACCCGTTCCCGCCGACGACAGAGACGATCTTCTTCCAGCTCGCCGGGAACCGGATCGCGAGCAACGTCGTCCGCGGCGCGCGCTACGACCTCGCGCTCGAGGGCGGACTGTTCGGAACGAAGCAGTCGGTGAACAACTGCGTCGCGGGCAACCGCTTTCGCACCTCGCTGCCGGCCGACCTTCGGCCGTGGCGGTGCACGAACGCGACGACGCCGAATCCCGATCCAGCAGCGAGCCGGACGCTGCTGACCCTGATCCTCCGCCTCCAGTCGACCACGCGGACGCCGACCAGCCAGCCCGCGCCGCCGCCGCAGCCGACGATGCCGAAGCCGTGCAAGGGCGTCCCGGCGAGCCCGCTGTGCCGGACGTTCTTCACCCAGGAAAGAAAGTGAGCGCCGCGGCGTCTTGAAGTTGGGGTCGGGCGGTGCGCCGCAGCCCGCCCGACCCTCGGGACCTTCGTAGGATCGCGTCCGTGGACGTCTACCGGACGCCCGACGAGCGGTTCGACCGCCTACCCGGCTATGCGTTCGACCCGCACTGGCTCGAGCAGGACGGGCTGCGCATGCACTACGTCGACCAGGGCGGCGGCGAGCCGATGCTGCTTCTGCACGGCGAGCCGACATGGTCGTTCCTCTACCGGAAGCTGATTCCGCCGCTCGCCGCGGTCGGCCGCGTGCTCGCGCCCGACTACTTCGGCTTCGGTCGCTCCGACAAGCCGCTCGACCGCGACTGGTACTCGTACGACGCGCACTACCGCTCGATCGAGCGGCTCGCCGACGAGCTCGACCTGCGCGACCTGACCGTCGTCGTCCACGACTGGGGCGGCCCGATCGGGCTCCGGCTCGCGGTCGAGCACGGCGAGCGGGTCGAGCGGCTGGTGCTCATGAACACCGGTGTGGGCGGCGGCCGCGCGCCGAGCGAGACGTGGCTGCGCTTCCGCGAGCTCGTGCGGGAGCTCGGCGGCGAGCTCGACGTCTCGCGCCTCGTCCAGTCCGGCTGCGCGACCGCGCTCCCGGAGGAGGTCTTGCGCGGCTACGCGGCGCCGTTCCCGACGCCCGAGTCGAAGGTGGGAGCGCTCATGTTCCCCGAGCTCGTCCCGACCGAGCCCGAGCATCCGAACGCGGCGCCGATGCTCGCCGTGCGCGAGGCGGTCTCGCGGTGGGAGAAGCCCGCGCTCGTCGTGTGGGGCGACTCCGATCCGATCTTCGCTCCGCGCGTCGCCCAGTCGATCGCCCGGCTCGTCCCCGGCGCGGGCCCGCCGCAGCTCGTCCACGCCGGCCACTTCGTGCAGGAAGACGCGGGCGTGGAGGTCGCCGCTAGGGTGCGGGCGTGGCTCACGAGCGCCAGCACTACAACGTCACGCTCGCGATTCTGACGCTGGCCGGGACGGCGTTCGCGCTCCAGCAGACGATGGTCATTCCGGCGCTGCCGGCGCTGCAGCGCGACCTGCACACGACGACGACCTGGGTCACGTGGGTCCTGACCGTCTTCCTGCTCGTCGCGTCGGTCGCAACGCCGATGCTCGGCAAGCTCGGCGACCAGTACGGCAAGGGGCGGCTGCTCGCGATCTCGCTGGCGATCTTCCTCGCCGGCTGCGTCGGCTGCGCGGCCGCGTGGAACATCTGGTCGCTGATCGCCTTTCGCGCGATCGCCGGCGCGGGCGCGGCGGTCTTCCCATTGAGCTTCGCGATCATCCGCGACGAGTTCCCGCCCGAGAAGGTCGGCGTCGGGATCGGCCTCGTGTCGGCCGTCTTCGGGGTCGGCGGCGGCTTCGGAATCGTCCTCGCCGGACTGATCGTCGACCATTTCTCCTGGCGGTGGCTCTTCATCGTCGGGTCGATCGGGATCGCTGCTGCCCTCGCGCTCGTCGTGCGTTTCGTCCCGGAGTCGCCGGTCAAGACTCCGTCGAGCGTTGACGTGCCCGGCGCCGTCCTCCTGTCCGCCGGGCTCGTCTCCCTGCTGCTGGCGCTCTCCGAGGGCGAGTCGTGGGGCTGGGGCTCCACGCGCATCCTCGGGTTATTCGCCGCAGCGGTCGTCCTGTTCGTCGTCTGGGTGCGGGTCGAGCTGCGCGTGCCGGAGCCGCTCGTCGACATGCGCGTGTTCGTGGAGCGGCCGGTGCTGCTGACGAACCTGACGGCGCTGATCGCGGGCTTCGCGATGTTCGGGACGTTCGTGCTCGTGCCGAACTTCGTCGAGATGCCGCGCGGGCTCGCGTCGTCGTCGGCGCGGCTCGTCCACTACGGCTTCGGCGCGAGCGCGACGAAGGCCGGTCTCTACCTGCTGCCGGCGTCCGTCGTCTTGCTCTTCGCCGGGCCGCTCGCGGGCGTGATCGGCCGGCGCGTCAGCATGAAGTGGCCGCTCTCGATCGGGATGGTGACGATCGCGATCGCGAGCGGCATGCTGGCCGCGTTCCACGACCGGCCCTGGGAGATCCTCGCAGCGATGCCGTTCCTCGGCGTCGGCGTCGGCTTCTCGTTCGCCGCGATGGCGACGCTGATCACCGAGTCGGTGCGCCCGACCGAGACCGGGGTCGCGACCGGGATGAACACGGTCATGCGCACCGTCGGCGGCGTGATCGGCGGACAGATGGGCGCCGCGCTCCTGTCGGCGTACACGATCGGCCGGACCTCCGTGCCGGCCGTGACCGGCTACGAGATCGCGTTCGGCGTCAGCGCGGCCGCTGCGGTCGGCGGGGCAGTGCTGGCCGTGTTCGTGACGCCCGGACGGCGCGCGCGCCGCCGAGCGGTCGCGTTTGCAGGGTCAGGCCGCGAGTAGAGTGGCCGCATGCTGAAGCTGACCGAGAACGCAGCCGCCGCGATCCAGAGCATGCTCGAAGACTCCGACCTTAGCGAGGGCGCCGGCCTGCGCATCACCGCCGAGCTGGACGAGAACCAGCAGCCGGGCCTGCAACTCGCCTTCGTCGAGGAGCCCGGTGAGGAAGACGAAATCGTCGAGACCCACGGCGTGACCGTGTTCCTCGACCCGTCAGCAGCCGAGGCGCTGGACGACAAGGAGCTGGACGCGGAGCTGCACGGCGATCACGCGCACTTCTCGATCGACGACCAGGCGAGCGCCTGACGCCCGACTCAGCCGACGGTCCAGGTCTCGCCTGAGTGAAGCAGCGCGGCGAGGTCGCCCTCGCCTCGCTTCTCCGTGGCGGTGACCAGCTGCTCGGCCATCAGCTCGTCGTAGACCGGACGCTCCACGTCGCGGAAGACGCCGATCGGAGTGCCGCCCGCGGTCTCCTGCGTCAGCCGCGACAGCGCGAACGCCAACCCCGGCGACTCGTGATGCGCGTCGTGGATCAGCAGGCCGTCCGGGACGCCCTCGACGACCTCCAGCGAGCCGTCCGGATGCTGGCGCACGCCCTTCTCATGATCCGCGCCGAAGCGCAGCGGCTGGCCGTGCTCCAGGTAGATCCGTTGGGTCTTGTCGTCGCGGACGAAGTCGAACGCGTTGTCGTTGAAGATGTTGCAGTTCTGGAAGATCTCCACGAATGCGGAGCCGCGATGCGCGGCGGCGGCGCGCAATGTCTCCTGCAAATGCGTGCGATCCGTGTCGATCGAGCGCGCCACGAACGTCGCCTCGGCGCCGATCGCCAGCGACAGCGGGTTGAACGGCCAGTCGAGCGAGCCCATCGGCGTCGACTTCGTCACCTTGCCGAGCTCCGAGGTCGGCGAGTACTGACCCTTCGTCAGCCCGTAGATCCGGTTATTGAACAACAGGATCTTCACATTGATATTCCGGCGCAGGGCGTGGATAAGGTGGTTGCCGCCGATCGACAACGCGTCGCCGTCGCCGGTCACGACCCACACCGACAGATCCGGCCGCGTCGTCGCGAGGCCGGTCGCGATCGCCGGCGCTCGGCCGTGGATCGAGTGCATCCCGTAGGTGTTCATGTAGTACGGGAACCGCGCGGCGCAGCCGATCCCCGAGATGAAAACCATCCGCTCGCGCTCCAGGCCCAGCTCGGGCATGAATCCCTGCACCGCCGCCAGGATCGCGTAGTCCCCGCAGCCCGGGCACCAACGCACCTCCTGGTCGGTCTTGAAGTCCTTCAGCGTCAGCTTGCCGTTGCCGTTGTCCTTCACGAGTCCAGCAGCGCCAGCACGGCGTCCTCCAGCTCGGCGGCGCGGAACGGCAGTCCGCGCACGCGGTTGTAGCCGACTGCGTCGACCAGGAACTCGGCGCGCACGAGCTTCAGCAGCTGCCCGAGGTTGATCTCCGGGACGAGCACCTTGTCGTAGCGGCGTACGACCTCGCCGGTGTTGCGCGGGAACGGGTTGAGGTAGCGCAGATGCGCGTGGGCGACCGTGCGCCCGTGCTTGCGCACCCGCCGGCACGCGGCCGCGATCGGGCCGTACGTGCCGCCCCAGCCGAGCACGAGCAGGCTCGCCTCCCCGCTCGGATCGTCGACCTCGAGCTCCGGGATGTCGCTCGCGATCCCGGCCACCTTCTGTGCGCGCAGCCGCGTCATCAGGTCGTGGTTCTCCGGGTCGTACGAGACGTTCCCGGTGCGGTCGGCCTTTTCGAGCCCGCCGATGCGGTGCTCGAGCCCGGGCGTCCCGGGCACGGCCCACGGCCGCGCGAGCGTCTGCTCGTCGCGCAGGTACGGGAGGAACGTGCCCTCGAAGTTCGGCTCGGTCGCGAACTCGACCGGGATCTCGGGGAGCGCCGAGGCATCCGGCAAGAGCCACGGCTCCGATCCGTTCGCGAGGTAGGCGTCGGAGAGCAGGAACACGGGCGTCCGGTACTTCAGCGCGATCCGGCAGGCCTCGATCGCCGTGTCGAAGCAGTCGGACGGTCTCGCCGCCGCGACGACCGGAACCGGCGACTCGGAGTTGCGACCGAACAAGACCATGAGGAGGTCGCCCTGCTCCGGCTTCGTCGGCATCCCGGTCGAGGGGCCGGCGCGCTGGACGTCGATGATCACAAGCGGTAGCTCGAGCTGCATCGCGAGCCCGATGGTCTCGCTCTTCAGCACGATGCCCGGGCCGGCCGAGGTGGTCACGCCGAGCGCACCGCCGAAGGAGGCACCCAGAGCGGCGCCTGCGGCCGCGATCTCGTCCTCGGCCTGGAACGTTCGCACGCCGAAGTTCTTGTGCCGCGCGAGCTCCTCGAGGATGGCCGACGCGGGCGTGATCGGATACGCGCCGAGAAAGAGGGGCAACCCGCTCAGCTTCGACGCCGCGATCAACCCGTACGAGAGCGCCGTATTTCCGGTGATGTTCCGGTAGGTGCCGGGCGCGAGCTTCGCCGGCTTGACCTCGTAGGTGACCGCGAACGTCTCGGTCGTCTCGCCGTAGGCGTAGCCGGCCTGGATCGCCTTCACGTTCGCCTCCGCGATCGCGGGCTTAGACGCGAACTTCCGCTGCAGGAACTCGATCGTCGAGTCGATCGACCGGCCGTAGAGCCAGGACATCAGCCCGAGCGCGAACATGTTCTTGGAGCGCTCGGCCTCGCGGGAGGTAACGTCGACCTCCTTCAGCGCCTCGACCGTCATCGAGGTGAGCGGCACCTCGTGCACCTGGTACTCCTCGAGCGAGCCGTCCTCGAGCGGGTTCGTCGCGTAGCCGGCCTTCTGCAGATTGCGGTCGTTGAACGCGTCGGCGTTGACGATCAGCGTCCCGCCCTTCGGCAGGTCCTTGACGTTCGCCTTGAGCGCCGCAGGATTCATCGCCACGAGCACGTTCGGCGCGTCGCCGGGAGTGAGGATATCGTGGTCGGCGAAATGGAGCTGGAAGCCCGAGACCCCGGGCAGCGAGCCCGCGGGCGCGCGGATCTCCGCCGGGAAGTCCGGGAACGTCGCGATGTCGTTTCCCGCAAGCGCCGTCTCGGACGTGAACTGGCCGCCCGTGAGCTGCATCCCGTCGCCGGAGTCGCCGGCGAATCGGATGATCACCTGGGGCAGCTGCTCGACGGGCTTCGTCACAAACACAGGGTACCGCGAGGGGAACGGCGCGCCGCAGTTTGCAAAAGCGCCAGGCCGAACATGAATGACCTATGCGTCTCGGCCACCGCCCACGCTCCTGGACACCGAAGGCGATCCCGTTCGGGCTCGCGATCCTGCTGCTCGGCGCCTGGGCCTTCGCCGTGCCGCTCGTCGGCGGCTACTTCAACTTCGGCTTCGCAAGCGACAAGACCTGGCAATTCAGCGCCCGCCAGTGGGAGCTCCAGCTCGCACCCGGGATCGTGGCGGCGCTGGGCGGGTTCATGCTGATGACGCCCGCACGCGGCTGGGGCCGGCTTGGCGGGCTGTTCGCCTTCCTCGCCGGCGCCTGGCTCGTGGTCGGCTGGGCCTTCTACCCGGTCTGGGCGAGCGGGACGATCGAGCCGTACGGCTCCGAGTTCATGCGCGGCGTCCGTTGGCTCGGCCACCTGCTCGGGCCCGGCGGGCTGATCCTCTACTTCGCCGGCCACACGCAGGGACTGTTCATGCGCCGGACGATCGTCGAGGCCGCCCCGCCCGTCCCGGCCGAGGAGACGCGCGTCACCGTCCCGGAGTAGCCGCAAGCTCGGCCAGCGCCGCGCGGCGCTGCCTGGACATGATCGGCAGCGCGGCGAGCTCCCACGCGAGCGCCCCCGGGGTGGGCGCCGACCACGCGACGCGGATCTCGCAGCGGACGCCGAACCGCGGATAGAGCCCGCCGAACAGGTAGCGGACACGCGGCACATGCAGCGGCCCGCAGACGACCGTCGCCTCGCGCACGCCGCGCTCGAGCAGGAGCGGGAGCGACCGCGACGCGTTTTCGGCCGTGATCCGCGCGGTCGGCTCGACGGCGAGCTCGGCGTCCCTCCGCCCGGGCCACGCGGCGAGCATCTGCTCCGCCTCGCTCTCTCCGTCGCCTGGCGACCAGCCGGTGAAGACGACGACGCGCGGCACCCGCAGCTCGGCGAGCGCCGCCGCGACGGCGAGCTGGCGCAGGCAGCCGGGGCTCAGCCGCCCGCCGAGGCTGTGGCCGGGAACGACGAGCCCCCAGGCCGCGGTCACTCGGCCTCCACGAGCAGCGCACGCAGGTCGACGGGGGCGTTGAACATCGCCACGCCTTCGCCTCCCTCGGGCCGTGGCCATTCCTCCCGCGGCCGGTCGTAGTACAGCTCGACGCCGTTCTGGTCCGGATCGCGGAGATAGAGCGCGACGCTGACGCCGTGGTCGGTCGCCCCGTCGAGGGCGATCCCGGCCCCGACGAGCCGCCGCAGCGCGTCCGCGAGCGCCTTCCGGTCGGGATAGCGGATCGCGACGTGGTAGAGCCCCGTCGTCCCGGGCGACGGCGGCGAGCCGCCCTTCGACTCCCACGTGTTCAGGCCGATGTGGTGGTGGTAGCCGCCGGCCGAGATGAAGGCCGCCTCGTCGCCGAAGCGCTGCATCTCCTCGAAGCCGAGCACGTCCCGGTAGAAGCCGAGCGCACGGTCGATGTCCGCCACCTTCAGGTGGACGTGGCCGATATCGACGCGCGGATCGATCGTCACACCGCGACGATAGCCCGTGACAGGAGCGGAGCGTCCGGAGAGGCCGACCCCGTCGCACAGGGTCGCCCCTCCGGTCGAGACGCTCGACGCGGCGAGCCGCAAATCGCCGTGGAGCGCCTTTCTCCTGCTCGAGGCCCCGCCGCATCGGGCCCCGAGCTACACAGATTGTCGGGAGGCGGACTCGGTTCACTTATCGCTCGAGTGGTGGTTCCCTCGAATGGTTCACTCGTTCGAGCGTCGACCTCGCGGCCTCCGAGTCCGATACCTCATCCCACAGAGGCGTGGGGAGCCGCAGCCCTCGCCCCTCACCGAAGCCGGTGCGCGTGGAAGCCGCAGCCACGCGCGCCGGCTTCGCGCTGTTCCCTTCCCACCGCTCCCGGATTCCCCGGCGATCACGGCGGCCGAGCGGGACGCCTACGACGCGCTGATGGCCAATCTCGTCAGCCAGATCGCGTTCGGGAACGCGGCGATCACCTCGATCAACCGCGCCTCGGGCGCCGCCGACGCGGGCGAGAACGGACTGCCCTCGCCGATCCTCGACACCCTGCACACCGAGGGCGCCGACGCCGCCGCGATCGACCAGATCCGGCAGCTTGCGATCGTCCAGGACATCAACGCAGTCGCGGGTCAGTACCCGTCGAAGTTCGCGAGCCAGTCGTTCTTCGACGACCTGACGCAGGCGGCCGCGGCGCTCGGTGCCGGCAGCAGCGACACCTCGCCGCCGACCACGACCGCGTCGCTCTCGGGCCCGGCCGGGTCGAACGGCTGGTACACCGGCCCGGTCCAGGTGACGCTCTCGGTCACCGACCCGGACGCCGCCGCCGACGTGGCGAGCACGAGCTACAGCGTCGACGGAGGTCCGGTCACCGCGTATACGGCTCCGTTCACCGTCTCCGGTGACGGGACGCACGCGGTCTCGTTCTTCAGCGTCGACCGGGCGGGAAACGAGGAGATGCCGCATCCGAGCGTGACCGTGACGATCGACACCACCGCGCCGACCGTCGCCGCGTCGGCCGACCCGTCCGAGCTGTGGCCGCCGAACGGCGAGACCGTCCAGGTCTCCGGAAGGATGAGCGACGCCGGCTCCGGGCTCGACCCAGCCACGGCCTCGTCCGCGGTCGTGGACGAGTACGGAGCCGTGCAGCCGAGCGGTGCGGTGACCGTCGCCGCCGACGGCAGCTTCTCCTTCCGGGTCGGGCTGGAAGCGCGGCGCAACGGCGACGACCGCGACGGGCGCGCGTACGCGCTCACCGTGCGGGCTTCCGATCTCGCCGGGAACACGAGCTCGGCGAACTTCGTCGTCACCGTGCCCCACGACCAGCGCTGAGTCGAATGCACTCCGGCCGGCCGGCCCTGCGCCGGCCGGCCGGACGTGTCCGATTCAGGCCTCGGCGGGCAAGATTCTACGAGCCTGCGACGCGCTCGAGGCCGCGCCACTCGAGGTCGACACGCTCACCGCGCTCGCGCCCGACGGGACGCGGAGCCGCGACCAGGCTGCCGGCGAGCGCCCACACGCAGTAGGCGACCCACGGGTCGCCGATCACGTCGGTCTGGACCGCGAGTAGCAGGATTGCGGCGAACGCGGCGGCCACGCCGGCCGCCCAGCGGTCGCGGAGCCCGACCCGGACGAGCCGTGCCAGCGTCGCCAAGCCCCAGGCCGTCCAGAGCACCGCGCCGAGCACGCCGAGCTCGACGCCGAGCTCCGTGTAGTTCGACTCGCCCGCCTTCAGCGGGGTCCCCGTCCGCGACGCGGTCTGGCCGACATTGCCGAGCCCGTAGCCCTGGGGATGGTCGACCATCGTCCGGAAGCCGTCGCGCAGGCTGGTCAGGTGGCTGTGAATCGACGGCTCGTTCCCGCTCGTGGCCGATCCGCTCGCGCCCGGATGCTCCCTCGCCTGGCGGTGCTGGTAGCGGAGGTCGGCCTGCGTGAAGCGCCCGGTCGGGCCGATCTTCGGGAAGACGTGCGTCCAGGCGACCGCGAGCCCGACGGTCGCGACGCCGACGGCGATCCAGACGGGCCGGCGGCGGATCAGCCCGAGCACAACGAGACCGGCGGCGAGCGCGAGCAGCGACGAGCGCGAGAACGTGAAGAGGAGTCCCGCCGCGACGACCGCGGAGACGGCGATTGCCGCCCACCGCCTCAGGCCGGCCGCGGCCACAACGAGCGCGACGACGAAGAGGTAGCCGCTTGCGAGCGGGCTGAGGAAGGTCGAGACGAGCCGCCGCAGGAACGGCTTGTCGCCGCCGACGTTGTAGATGAAGTTCTCGGGCAGCCCGCCGGTGCCGTGGTAGTCGTAGCCGAGGTGCTTGCGGAAGTAGTCCACGACGCCGTTTCCGCGCCACCAGCTGATCGGCACGGCGTAGGCGTCCACGAGCCCGATCCCGGCGACGGCCGCCGCGACGCCGAGGAGCGTCCACGCCAGACGGCGCAGCTCCGCGGCGCCGAGGCGCAGCGAGCGGCCGAGGAAGAACGCACCGACGGGAACGAGGTCGTGGCGCGCGCCGAGGGCGACGGCCTTGCGGCCCGCCTCGCCGCCGAGGACGCTCTGCGGGATCAGCGCGTAGACGACGACGAGCGCCGCAAACGCCAGGGCCAGCGCGTCGACGGCCCCCGGCCGGAACGGCAGCTCCCGCGCCCGGATCGCGTCGGTCCCGACGCGGACGAGCGCCACCCCCAGCAGGACCTCCTTCCACGCGGTGACCGCCGTCAGGGCGGCGCCGTGAAGGCCTGCGGCGTAGAGCCCGGCCATGACAGCGTTGTGCGCGGCGAGCCCGATGACGAAGAGGTAGAGCGCGATGAGAGGCCGCCGCCAGACGATCGCCCCGGCGCCCGCGAGCAGCAGCGCGTAGACGACGAGCGCGGCAACCGTTCCCACTGCGGCGGAGCGTACAGCGGGGCGGGGACGCGAGCGCGCCCCCGCCCCCGAAGACGGTTTAGGTGGGCCCCCAGGGACCGTCGGCGATCAGCATGGCGGCACTAAGGGCCAGCGCGATCACGAACGCAAGGCGCAGAAAGCGGCTCATGTCCTTCCTCCTCTCGAACACCCTCGATGTGCGGCTTGTTGCAAGTAGACACCGGTCGAGCCCGGTTTCCATCGGCGGTCTGCACGGCGGCCGGTTTCCGCCTGCCCCGGCAACCGCCGCTCTGCAAGATCGCACGCGTGACTCCGGGAAACAGCAACCGAAAGGGTGATCTTTTGTCAAGCGCCGGACGGCATTTGACGATGTCCGGTGCAGGAATGAAGATGGGGCTCGGATGAACTGGGAATCGGCGGGGTCTCTGGAGACGATCGGCCAGCGCCTGAAGCGACTCCGCCTCGAGCGGAAGATGTCGCAGCGGGAGCTCGCGTCCCCCGGCGTCTCGTACGCCTATATCTCGCGCATCGAGGCGGGGACGCGGCAGCCGTCCGTGAAGGCGCTGCGCCGCCTCGCGGCCAAGCTCGGCGTCTCGCCCGAGTATCTCGAGACCGGATCGGACATCGGCGACGCCGACGCACGCGAGCTCCGGCTCGCGGACGCCGAGCTCGCGCTCCGGCTGGAGGATCCTGCCGTGGCCGAGACGACGCTCGCCGAGATCCTCGAGGACTCCGTCCGCGCCGGCGACATGCCCAACGCCGCCCGCGCCCGCGCCGGCCTCGGCTTCGCCGCAGCAGAGCGCGGCGCGCACGCGGAAGCGACGAAGAAGCTCGAGGCGGCGATCGAGACGCACCGGCCGGACCCCGCGGACGGGCTCCACATCTACTCGCGACTCGGCCGCTCCTACGCGGCGATGGGCCAGCCCGAGCGCGCCGCCGAGCTCTTCCAGGGCTGCCTGGACGAGGTGCTCGAGTCGATGCCGGGCGATACGGCGCTGCAGGTCCGGTACGCGAGCCTGCTGAGCTACGCGCTCAGCGACATGGGCGACCTCGCCCGGGCCGAGTCTGTCGTCAAGGACGCGCTCGAGCGCGCCCGCGAGCACGAGGAGGATCCGTACATGCGGGTCCGCCTCTACTGGTCTCTGGCGCGGCTCTCGGAGATGGAGGGCAAGTCGGCCGCCGCCCTCCACCACATCCGGCGGGCGATCGCGCTGCTCGAGGCGACCGACGACACGATCCATCTCGGCCGTGCTCACATTCTCTGCGCCTGGATCATGAACTCGCAGTCGAACGCCGAGGCCGCCCTCGACCATCTCCAGCAGGCCGAACGGCTGTTCGGCTCGACGCCGACGACCGACGACGTCGCGATGCTCAAGGTCGAGCGCGCACGTGCGGCCGCGACGCTCGGCCAGGCCGACGAGGCCGTCAACCTCTCCCGCGAGGCGATCAAGCTGATCGCCGACCGCAACCCGGCCGAGGCCGGAACGGCGTTCTGGGCGCTCGGCGAGGGTCTGGGCCTCCAGGGTGAGCCGGACGCGGCGCACGAGGCCTTCCGCCGGGCGGTCGACCTGCTCTCGGAGCAGCGCCGCTGGCGCGAGGCGACCCAGGCCTGCCAGGCGTGGGGGAAGCTGCTCCGCAAGGCGGGACGCGAGGAACAGGCGCTCGACGTGCTCGAGCGTGCGTCCGAGCTCGCGCTGCGGGCCTCGCCGGCGACGGCCTCCGCCGAGCGTTGACCTCCGAGCTTCGGGTCCGGCCCCGGGGTCCGTACTCGCTCGCTCTCTCGGCACGACTGTCGAGCGACGCGACGCGGACGTTCCGCGACGGCGTGATGAGCGCACTCGTCGACGGCGCGATCGTCCGCGCGTGGCAGTCGCCGGACGGAACCGTCACGCTGCGCGGGCCCGACGCGGCGGCCGAGCGGCTGCGCTGGATCCTCGCGCTCGACGACGACCACTCCGGGTTCCTCCGCTTCGTCCGCGACGACGCCATGCTCGGGCGGGCGGCGCGCGAGCTGCGCGGCCTGAGGCCGATCCGGGTCGGCTCGGTCGCGCACGCGCTGCTGCGGGCGTTCTGCGGGCAGCTGATCGAGGCGAAGCGCGCGCGGTCGCTCGAGCGGCGCCTCGTCCGCGCCGTGACCGATTGCGGGCCGGACGGGCTGCACCCGGCGCCGAGCTGCACCGAGCTCGGCCGCCTCTCGGCCGCAGAGCTGCGGGCGCACGGACTCCACTCGCGCCGCGCAGCCGCGCTCGTCCGCATCTGCCGGTCGCTGGAGCTGGAGCGGTTGCACGGGCTGCCGACGGCGCGGGTTGCAGCGCGGCTCGAGCGGGAGCGCGGCCTCGGCCCGTGGTCGGTCGGCGTCGTCTGCCTCCAGGGGCTCGGACGCTACGAGTATGGGCTCGTCGGCGACCTCGGGCTCATCAAGCTGCTCTCGGCACTGCGGGGCCGCCCGGTCGACGGCTGGGAGACGGAGGAGCTTCTCGAGCCGTACGGCGAGTGGGCCGGAGTCGCGAGCGTCTACCTGCTCGCCGGGTTCGGCCGCGGCCTCTTGCCGCTCCGCGCGACAATGGCCGCGTGACCGTCAACGAAGCCTGGGCGCGCTGGCGCGCGTCCTTCGTGCCCGATGCGGCGCGCACGCTGTCCGAGACCGAGTTCCTCACCCGCCGCCTGCCGTTGCCGGCGTTCCGCCGCGTCCTCGATGCCTGCTGCGGCCGCGGCCGCCACGCGCGCGAACTCGCCGCCCGCAGCTACCGCGTCACCGGTATCGACCTCGACGAGGAAGCCGTCGCCGAGGCGGCGCGGCACGCTCCTGACGCGCGCTTCGTCCGGCTCGACGTGAGGGAGCTCGACTCGCTGGACGAGGAGTTCGACGCCGTCATCTCGCTCGGGCAGACCTTCGGGCTCTTCGACGCGGATACGAATGCATCCGTACTCGCTGCGATGCGCGACCGGCTGCGCCCCGGCGGGCGGATCGTCCTCGACGTCTTCGACCGCCGCTTCGTCGAGGCTGCCGTCGACGCGAACGCCGGCCGGATGCGGATCAGGCTCGACGAGGGCGGCGAGTTCGAGTGGCTGCTGTACACACCCGAGGAGCTCGGAGCGGTCGGCAGCGAGCTCGGCCTGCGCGTCGTGCTCGCCTGCGCAGGCTTCTCCGAGGACGCGACGGCCGACGGGAGCGGGCCGCGGTTCCAGCTCGTGCTCGAGCGACCCGCATAGACTCCGGCCGTGGCCGTGGACGAGCGGCGAATCGCGATCCTGGGCGCCGGCAAGATCGGCGAGGCGCTCCTTTCCGGGCTGCTCAGCTCGGGCTGGCGCGCGCCCGCCGAGATCGTCGTCACCGGGCGCCGAGAGGAGCGGATCGCCGAGCTCGCGGCCGAGCACGGCGTCACGGCCACGCTCTCGAACGCCGAGGCGGTGCGCGGCTCCGCGCTTGTCGTGATCGCGGTGAAGCCGCAGGACTTCGACGCGCTGCTCGGCGAGATCGGCGGGCTGCTCGCCGCCGATCAAACGGTGCTGTCGGTCGCGGCCGCGATTCCGACCGCCTGGATCGAGAATCGCGTCGCCCCGGGCGTGCCCGTCTGCCGAGCGATGCCGAATGCGCCGTCCACGGTGCACGAGGGGATGGCCGGCCTGTGCGCGGGCGCACACGCGGACGACGGGCACCTCGCGCTCGCCGAGGAGGCGCTCGCGCACCTCGGCGCGGTCGTGCGCGTGCCCGAGCGGGCGATGGACGCAATCACAGCCGTCTCGGGCTCCGGCCCGGCGTACTTCGCGCTGCTCGCCGAGGCGATGATCGAGGCCGGGATCCTGCTCGGGCTTTCGCGGGAGATCTCGACGCAGCTCGTCGTCCAGACGATGCTCGGGACGGCGAAGCAGCTCCGCGACGAGAAGATCCACCCGGTCGAGCTGCGGGAGGCCGTGACCTCGCCTGGCGGGACGACGATCGCTGCCATTCGGGAGCTCGAGAGCGCCGGCGTGCGCGCTGCGTTCCTCAATGCCATCCAGGCCGCGATGGAACGCTCGCGCGAGCTGGCCGCCGGCGAGCCGTGAAGGCACCGGAGATCGAGATCGTCATCGTCGACGATCCGGCCCGGGTGGTGGCCGAGCGGCTGGCGGAGGCGGCGAGAGCCGGAAGGCAGATCGTGCTCACCGGCGGCTCGACGCCGAAGCGCGCGTACGAGCTCGCGGCCGGGCTCCAGCCGGACTGGAGCCGCGCCGAGGTCTGGTGGGGCGACGAGCGCTGCGTTCCACCGGACGACGAGCGCTCGAATTACGGCATGACGAAGGAGGCGCTGCTCGATCGGCTCGCCAGGTGGCCGCTCGCGGTCCATCCGATGCCCGGTGAGCTCGGCAAGGACGAGGGCGCGCGGGAGTACGAGGACGAGCTCGGCTCGACCGCGCTCGATCTCGTCCTGCTCGGGCTCGGTCCCGACGGCCACGTCGCGTCGCTCTTCCCGACCGAGCCGACGCTCGACGAGACGCACCGGCGGGTGATCGGCGCCGAGGCGCGCCTCGAGCCATACGTCGACCGGATCACGCTGACGCTGCCGACCCTTCGGAGCGGTGCCGAGGTGCTCTTCCTCGTCGCCGGCGAGGGCAAGGCCGAGGCGGCCGCCCGTGCCTTCGCGGGCGAGCCGGATCACGCGACGCCCGGCAGCCTCGTCCGCGCGGAGAGCGGCCGCACGATCGCCGTCCTCGATCCCGCCGCAGCCTCGCTCCTGTCGCACTAGGGCCCTCGGCCGATATATGGTCCAGGCGGTGGACAGGGGCTCTTCGACCGTTTTTCGGTGACCGGGCAGATAGAGCATCGGGAGTCGATGCGCGAGACGCTCGTGCTCGACAAGCCCGAGCAGCTGAAGGCGCTCGGCCATCCGCTGCGCGTCCGCACGCTCGAGCTGCTCGGCCAGGATCCCGACTGCCAGCTCACGAACCGCGAGCTCGCGCAGCGGCTCGGCGTCGATCCCGGGCATCTCCACTTCCACGTCAAGATGCTGCTCAAGGCGGGCCTGATCGAGCTCGCCCAGCCGCGCGGCAGGGGCCGCGAGAAGCCCTACCGCTCGGTCGCGCGGACGATCCGCGTGCACCCCGACCTGCTCGCCGCCGGCGGCGCGGCCGACCTGCAGGCGGCGATCCTCGACGAGGTCCAGCGCGCACTGGCCTTCTACGGCTCGACGGGCCGGTTTCGCTCTGCGCAGGTGACGGTCCGGATGAGCCTCGAGGCGGCCGGCGAGTTCATCACGGAAGTTCTCGAACGGGCCGACGACCAGGAGGACCCGAACGGGGAGCGCATCGTCCTGACGATGTTCGCCGCGCCGCTCTCGCCGCGCTCCGAGAGCTAAGCCTAGCCTGGGAGCGTGGGCGCTATTCGAGCGTGTCGACCGGTCATTTCAGACGGCCGCCCGCGAAGCGCGCGGCCTGATGACGGCGCCGACAAGCGGCGCCTAGGTCGGGGGCAGGAGCGGCGAGTCGGGCAGGTCGACGGCGAGGTCGCGCCGGGCGGCGAGGGCCTGCATGACGAGCACGGTATCCGCGACGGCAACGTCCTCGAGGTAGTCCTCGCGCCTCTCGAACGAGTCGAGCACGTTCTCGGCCGCGACGAGATAGCCGACGCGATCGCCGGCCGCGATCGTCGCGACGGCGTCGGCGACCGGGGGCGGGAAGTCGTCCCGGTCGCGCAGCGTCCCCGCGAGGTGACGCGCGTCGTGGTCGGCGCCGAGCACCAGCAGGGCGAGGCAGCCCGCGTAGCGACCGATCGGCGACTCGGCTTCCGTCGCGCCCGCGTCGAGGGCCCAGCGCGCGTCGCCCTCCGCGCCCGCCCAGTCGCCCGCGAGGATGCGCGCCTTGATCGCGCCGATCGGTCGCCCCCAGCTTCCCGGCGGCGCATCGTCCCAGCTCTCGCGGTAGCGCTCCGCCGCTCGCCCGAACCAGGTCGCGGCCTGGTCGGAGCGTCGCAGCATCAGGCACGCGAGACCGGCGCCGCCCGCCGCGTTGCCCATCCGCGTCAGCTGCCGCTGGCGCTGATCGGCGTCAGGGATCTCACGGACGCGGGAATCGCCGTCGCGGTACCGTCGTTCTTCCCGCCGGACGATCTCCTCCCAGTCCACGGCATTGCAGTATGGGCGAAACACTCTTCTCCGGACTCTCCTTCCTCACCGACCCGGGCCGGGTCTTCATGCCGCGTCCGGCGACGCGACGGCTCGTCGAGCGGGCGCTCGAGCTCGGCCCGCGGCGACTCGCGGACGTCGGCACCGGCTCGGGTGCGATCGCCGTCGCGATCGCGGTGCGGGCGACCGAGGCCGAGGTCTGGGCGACGGACACGAGCGAGGCCGCTGTCCGGCTCGCGTATGCGAACGCCGTGCGGCAGGGCGTCGCCGGCCGCGTTCACGTCGTGCACGCCGATCTTCTCGCCGGCGCTCCACGCGACCTCGACCTCGTCGTCGCAAACCTCCCGTACCTGCCCGACGCCGTTCGGCTCGAGGAGTACGACGACGAACCTCCCGAAGCCGTGTATGCGCCGGGTGATGGGCTCGTCCATTACCACCGCCTGCTCCGCGCCGCGGAGGCGCGGCTGCGGCCCGGCGGGCGCCTCCTGATCCAGTTCCGGGCGAAGCTGCTCGAGGCTCGAAGGCACGAGCTCCACGGCCTACGCGAGAGGCTAGAGTCCTCCGCGTGGGTCGCGAGCTGAGAGAGGTCGTCTTCGTCGACGGCGTCCGCACCGCCTTCGGCAAGGCGGGGCCGAAGGGGCAGTTCTGGAGGACGCGGGCGGACGATATGGCCGTCAAGGTGGTTCGCGAGCTGCTGCGCCGCAATGCGCAGATCGAGCCCGAGCGGATCGGCGATGTCGTCATGGCGGCGACGGCGCAGGTCGGCGACCAGGGCCTGACGCTCGGGCGCGACGTCGCGCTGCTCGCAGGGATTCCGAAGTCGGTGCCGGGCTTCGCCGTCGACCGCATGTGCGCCGGAGCGCTCACCGCAGTGACGGCGGCCGCTGGAGAGATCGCGATGGGAGCGGCGGACGTCGCCCTCGCCGGCGGCGTGGAGCACATGGGCCACCACCCGATGGGCGACGACGTCGACTTCAACCCCCGTTTCGTCGCGGAGCGCCTCGTCGACACATCCGCCGTGACGATGGGCGCGACCGCCGAGAACCTCCACGACCGCTTTCCCGAGATCACGAAGGAGCGCGCCGACGCGTTCGCCGTCGACTCGCAGCGAAAGGCGGCGGCCGCGTGGCAGAACGGCGTGATGGCCGAGACAGTCGTGCCGATGGCCGTGTTCACCGACGACGGCTGGAAGGTCGCAGCCCGCGACGAGTTCCTCCGCGAGGACACGACGATGGAAGGCCTCGCCGAGCTGCGCACGCCCTTCCGCGTCGCCGGCCGGGTCACCGCGGGCAACTCGGCGGGTCTGACGGACGGCGCGACGGCGTGCTTCCTCGCCGACGCCGCCACGGCCGAGCAGCTCGGCATCACGACGAAGCTGCGACTCGTCGGCTACGCCTACGCGGGCGTCGAGCCCGAGCTGATGGGGATCGGGCCGATCCCGGCGACGCAGAAGGTGTTGGACAGCGCTGGTCTCGATATCGACCAGATCGATCTGCTCGAGCTGAACGAGCCGTTCGCCGTCCAGGTGCTGACCTGGTGCGACGGGCTCGGCGTCGCCGCCGACGACCCGCGCCTCAACCCGTACGGAGGCGCGATCGCCTTCGGGCATCCGCTGGCGGCGACGGGCGTGCGCCTCCTGTCGCAGCTCGCCTACGGCCTCCGCGAGCGCGGCGGCCGGTACGGGCTGACGGCCCTCTGCATCGGGATGGGGATGGGCTGCGCCGTGCTCTGGGAGAACCTGCAGTGAGCGAGACGCAGTTCAAGCTCAACCGGGTCGAGGCGCACGTCGGCCCGATCGCGCTCGTCACCGTCGACAACGGCGAGGACTACCGCAAGCCGACCCTCCTCGGCCGCTCGGCGTTCGAGTCGGCGGTGCGCGTCGTCGAGGAGCTCGAGCGGGGCGACTGGACGGCGATGGTGCTCACCGGCAAGCCGTTCGTCTTCTGCGCAGGGGCCGAGATCGACGAATTCCGGAACGCCGCGAGCACCGACGTGGCGGCCGAGGGCTCGCGGGTCGGGCACGGCCTGTTCGGACGGATCCGCGACTTGCCGTTCCCGACGGTCGCGGCGATCAATGGGGCCTGCCTCGGCGGCGGGCTCGAGCTGGCCCTGCACTGCTCGGCCCGGACGATCGCGGCGAACGTCCGCCACGTCGGGTTCCCGGAGGTGTTCCTCGGCCTCTTCCCCGCCTGGGGCGGCACGCAGGTAACGCCGAAGCTCGTCGGCCCCGAGGCGGCGATCAAGGTCATCATCACCAATCCGTTGCGCCAGAACCGGCTGCTCAAGGCCGACGAGGCGCTCGAGCTCGGCCTCGCCGACAGGTTGCTCGAGCCGGTCGAGTTCGTCGACGACTCGCTGCGCTTCGCCGAGGAGCTTGTACAGACCAATGGTTTGATCAGGTCTGTACAACCCGCCTGGTCTGACTCGACCGATCTGATCAGGAAGACGCGCAACCGCATCGACGACGCCGTCCACGGTGCGACGCCCGCGCCGTATGTGGCGCTCGGACTCATCGCCGGCGCGAAGGACTGGTCGCTCGAGGAGGGTTACCGGGCCGAGGAGGAGGCGATCGCCGAACTGATGCCGTCGCGCCAGACGCAGGCGTCCGTCTATGCGTTCACCGTCGTGGAGCGCCGCGCGAAGAAGGGCATCGGCATTCCGGACGCGCAGCCGCGGAAGGTCGAGAAGATCGGCATCGTCGGCGCCGGCCTGATGGCGACCCAGCTAGCCGCCCTGTTCGTGCGGCGGCTGGAGGTGCCCGTCGTCCTCCGCGACCTCGAGCAGGCGACGGTCGACGCGGCGGTCGAGACGATTCGCGCCGAGGTCGGCGCCAGAAAGCCGTTCCTCGCCACACTCGTGTCCGGCGGCACGGGGTGGGAGCAGTTCGCCGGCTGCGACCTTGTGCTCGAGGCCGTCTTCGAAGAGCTGAGCGTGAAGCAGGAGGTGTTCGCCGCGGTGCGGGAAGTCGCGCCGGAGGCGATCCTCGCCACGAACACGTCCTCGCTGTCGGTCGGAGAGATGGGGGCCGACGTGGGCCTGCACTTCTTCAATCCGGTCGTCGTGCTCCCGCTCGTCGAGATCGTGCACACGCCGCGCACGACGGACGAGCAGCTCGCGACCGCCTGGGACATCGTCAAGAAGCTGAAGAAGCGCGGCGTGCTTGTCGGCGACGCGCCGGCGTTCGTCGTCAACCGCGTCCTTGTCCGGATGACGACCGTGCTGATGGACGCGCTCGAGCACGGCAACACCGTCGAGGAGACCGACGAGGCGATTCTCGGGCTCGGCCTGCCGATGGCGCCTTCCGTGCTGCTGCAGGTGGTCGGGCCGCGGGTCGCCTACCACACGCTCGAGTCGCTGCACGAGGCCTACCCGGACCGGTTCCCGCTCTCGCCGACCCTGCGCAACTACGCCGAGGGCAGGGACGAGATCGTCGCCACCGGCGCCGAGCGTCGCAGCGTCGAGCAGATCCGCGAGGACGCGCTCGAGGCGATCGCCGACGAGGTGCGCCATCTCCTCGACGAGGGCGTCGTGCCGGAGGCGGCCGACGTCGACGCGTGCCTGATCCTCGGCGCCGGCTGGCCGTTCTTCCTGGGCGGCGTGACGAAGTACCTCGACCAGACCGGGATCTCGGAGCGCGTCGTCGGCTCGACGCTGGCGGAGTACGGCAAGGTCCCCGCCTGATGGCGCGGGACGACTGGCGGATCCGCGTCGAGGTCGAGGAGGAGGAGCACGCCTCCGGCCTGCTCGACCGGCTCGGGCTCGAGCTCGGCGGAGAGGCGCGCGAGCTCGCGAAGGAGCTCGAGGAGCGGCGACTCGCCGTCTCGCGCGACGGCAACGAGATCTTCGTCTACGCCTCGACACGCGAAGAGGCCGAGCAGGCGCTCGCGGTGATCGAGGCCGAGCTGCGCGAGAACGGGATCGAAGCGCGGACGACCAGGATCGAGCGTTGGCTTCCCGAGGAGGAGCGGTGGGACGACGAGCCGCCGGGGGAGACATGGGAGGCCGAGGAGCTCGAGCACGGCTACGCCCCGTGGGAGGTGCGGATCGAGTGCGACTCCCACGCCGAGGCGAGCGAGCTCGCCGATCGCCTCGAGGCGGAGGGCTACAGCGTCGAGCGCCGCTGGCGTTACGTGATCGTCGGCACCGCGACAGAGGAGGAGGCGCGGGCGCTCGCCGAGCGACTGCACGGCGAGGTGCAGGTCGGCGGCGAGGTCGTGTGGGAGTCCGTGCCCGGCAACCCGTTCGCCGTCTTCGGCGGCCTGGGCGGCGCCGGCACTCCGTTCTAGCGGGCGAGCGAGCCGTACAGCTCCGCCGTCTGCGCGGCGATCCGATTCCAGCCGAACGACTCGACCGCGCGCCGCCGCCCGGCCACGCCCATCCGCCGTGCGCGCTCGGGGTCCGCGAGGAGCTCGTTCACGGCGGTGGCAAGCGCCTCCGGGTCGGCCGGCGGCACCAGCAGCCCGGTCTCATCATCGACGACGACCTCGGGAATCCCCCCGACCGCGCTGGCGACGACCGCGGCCCCGCACGCCATCGCCTCGAGGTTGACGATCCCGAGCGGCTCGTAGATCGACGGGCAGACGAACAGCGTCGCGTGGCTGAGAAGCTGGATCACCTCGCGCCGCTCGAGCATGCGCTCGATCCAGACGACGCCGTCGCGCTCCCCCTGCAGCCCTCCCACTCGCTGCGCGATCTCGCGCCCGAGCTCCTCGGTGTCGGCGGCCCCCGCCGCAAGCACGAGCTGGGCGCTTCGATCGAACCGGTTCGCCGCCTCGAGCAGGTGCACGAGGCCCTTCTGGTGCGTGATCCGGCCGACGAAGGCGACGCTCGGGCGATCCGGGTCGACGCCCATCGCCGTGACGAGGTCGCGGCCCGGGTCGGGCCGGTACACGTCCGTGTCGATCCCGTTCAGGATCACGTGCACCCGCTCGGGCGGGATGGCCGGGTAGACCCGCAGCACGTCGTCGCGCATCGCCGCCGAGACGGCGATCACCGCGTCGGCCGCCTCGAGTGCCGACCGTTCGACGAAGCTCGAGACCGCGTAGCCGCCTCCGAGCTGCTCGGCCTTCCAAGGCCGCTCCGGCTCGAGGCTGTGCGTCGTCGCCACGTGCGGGACGCCGTGGAGGAGCTTGGCCAGGTGTCCTGCGAAGTTGGCGTACCACGTGTGACTGTGGACGACCTGGGCACCGTCGAGCTCGGCCGCCATCGCGAGATCGACCGACAGCGTCCGCAGGGCCGGATTCGCGTCCGCGAGCGCGGGCCACGGCTCGAATGCGAGGGCGCCGTCCCGCGGCTCGCCGAAGCAGCGCACCTCGAGCTCGACGAGCCCCCGCAGCTTGCGGGAGAGCTCGACGACGTGGACGCCGGCGCCGCCGTAGACCCGGGGCGGCCACTCGTTCGTCAGCAGAGCGACTTTCAGGAGTGATTTCACCTCGAAGGGGCGCGGGATCGGCTATGCTTCCACAAGCGACGCTCGTCCAGGGGATCTCGAGCGCGCCACCTTTCGGAGGTCGCAGCACAAGGCCCGTGCTGCCCACATGCAGGAAGCCACAAAGCCGACCGTTATCTCGGAGGCGAACGACCCACTCGCCGCAGCCGCTCTCCGCGCAGAAGCGTGGGCCGGCGAGCCGTTCCTACGCGACGGCGAGGAGCCCGCGCAGGTTCTGGCACCGGGTACCGCGCGCCGCCGCGCCCTCGACGACGCCCTTGCGGAGATCGAGGCGGGCCGACGGGAGCCGACCCCACGCTGGAAGGTCCGCTACGGCCTGATGCTCGGGCTCGAGCGGGTGCTCGCCGAGCCGGAGCCGCATCTCGCCTCCGGAACGACGCTCCGCCGGCACCAGATCGACGCGCTCGCCGGGATGCTCACCGAGCTGATCGCCCGCAACCAGCGTGACGACGAGCCGGAGGACGCGGCCGGCAACGGCTACGTCCTCGACACCGAGGTCGACGAGGACGAGGACGAGGAAGACGAGGCCCTCGTCAAGGTGGACGAGGAGGAGCTCGCCCCCAAGCCCGAGCACGATCCGGGTGCCGTCCGCCGCTTCCGCTTCCGCCACCCGACCGCTTCGGGGAAGACGATCGCCGCCGCGGGCTTCGTCGAGGCCGCACGGACGCTCGGCGTCCTCATCCTCACGCACCGCCGCCTGCTCGTCTCCCAGTTCGACCACGACCTGAAGGCCGAGGGCTACGGCGACCGCCTCACGCCGGCGATCGAGCGCGGCAAGGAGCCGCTGCGGCGCGATCCACTGACGATCCAGACGTACGCGTGGTTCGCACGCCACGTCGACTCGCTCAGCCGCGAGGCGTACCAGCTCGTGATCTGCGACGAGGCGCACACCGCACTCGGCGAGAAGACGAGCGCCGCGATCCGGAGCTTCACCGAGCCGATCTACATCGGCATGACGGCGACGGAGCAGCTGATCGCCAAACAGGTCTCCGACGTCTTCCCCGCCTCGGTCGACGACCTGCCGCTGCAGGACGCTGCGCGCCGCGGGCTGATCGCGCCCCTGCGCTGCCTGCGCGTCCCGCCCGTCGCGGCGATCCACTCCGTGCCGATCGTCGGCGGCGACTTCGAGGAGCGCGCACTGGCCCAGGCGCTCGACCACCAGGCCCTGAACCAGGCCGCGGCGAGCCTCTACCGCGACCGCTTCGACGCGACGCCCGGGATCGTCTACGCGGCCGGCGTCGAGCACGCGTACAACCTGGCCCAGGAGTTCCGCGCCGCAGGCCTGAAGGCGGAAGCGGTGTCCGGCCGCACGCCGCCGGTGAAGCTCGCCGAGACGCTTGCGGCATACGAGCGCGGCGAGATCAACGTCCTCATCAACGCGATGCTGCTCGCGGAGGGCTGGAACTCACCGCGCGCGACCGTCTGCATGCACCTCGCGCCGACGGCTTCGCGCCGGGTCTACCAGCAGCGGATCGGCCGCATCATGCGCACGCACCCGCGCAAGGAGGCGGGCATCGTCGTCGACTTCGTCCCGAAGGGCGCGACGCACACGGAGCGCGTCGTCTCGCTGCATTCGCTGCTCGACGCGGACTTCTACCGCGAGGGCGCCCGGGTCACGCCCGCCCCGCGCCGGCGGGTCCAGCGGCGGGCGCGCCGCAAGCTGACGCCGGCACCGTGGCTTGTTCCGGTCACGCCCGACGTGCGCCGGCGGCTGAGCGTGATCACACGGGAATGTCAGCGCGTCGATCCGAGGTTCCTCGACGAGGACGAGCAGCGCTACTGGGCGACGATCGCCGGCCGCCAGATCCGCTTCGACGAGCGCGCCGCCTTCGTCCAGAAGCTAACCGAGGGCCGCGCCTCGAAGGGCGCGCTGGAGCAGTTCCTCACCACGTGCGCGGCCGAGAACCCGAACCGGCGGCTGCGGATGATGGCGCTCTCGGACCGGGTATCGATGAGAGTCGAGCGCGCCGACTTCGACGACCTGGTCACGCTCGTGACGCAGGCGCCGCCGTGGGAGAAGGACCGCCTCGCGGGAATTCGGGTGCTTCTGCGCGCGATCGCCGGCGGCAAGCCGGACGCGCCCGACCAGATCCTCGCCCGCTGGACGTGGCGGCTCGCGCGGGCGACGCGGAAGGTGCAGGACCGGCGCGCGTCCGCGGAATACCCGGAGGCGAAGCGCCTGCTCGGGGCGCTGGCGAACTCGCGCGGGCACCGGCACGAGGAGAACGCCGCGAAGCTCGTCAACACGGCGCTCGAGCTGCCGATCGAGGTCGGGGCCGCGCTCCTCGCCTCGGCCGAGGGCTACACCCCGCGCGCGAACCAGCTGATCGACGCGGCGCGGGAGCGGCTGGGCACGATCCAGGAAGTCGCATTCGCTCTGTCCGAGAACCTGCCCGCGCCGAAGCAGCAGTCGAGCCGGTCGCGCCGGCGCCGACGGCGGAAGAAGAAGGGCCAGACGCCGGACGCGCAGGTGCTGCAGCAGGGCGCGGCTCAGGCCGAGGGCGAGACCGCGGACGGGGTGCTGGAGATCGAGGCCGCCTCGTCGGCGAAGCCGAAGCGCCGCCGTCGGCGGAAGCGCCCGGCCGCAGCCGCCGAGATGAACGGCGTCGCCCCCGAGGCTCCCGCCGAAGAGCCCGCTCGCGCCGCCGAGGGATGATCGATGCCACGATCTCGCGCGACCTCATGGCATCACTCATCTAGTTAATCCGCTCGTAATCGCGCTGCGAATACCCTGACCGGGATGGTGCTCCTGCTCCCGATCGCGTTCGCAGCGGGCCTGGTCACCGCGTTGACGCCGTGCATCCTGCCGGTGCTCCCGATCGTGCTCGCAGGCGGCGGCGCGGGCGGACGGCGGCGACCGTACGCGATCGTCGCCGGGCTCGTCGCCAGCTTCACCGTCTTCACGCTTGCGGCCACGGCGATCCTCGACGCCTTTCATCTCGCGCCGGCGACGCTGACGAAGATCGCAGTCGGGATGCTGTTGCTGCTCGCGGCGACGCTCGTCGTCCCGCGCTTCGGCGAGCTGCTCGAGCGCCCGTTCGCCGTCCTCACGCGCCGCCGCGGCGGCGAGCTCGGCGGCGGCTTCCTGCTCGGCGCGAGCCTCGGTCTCGTCTTCGTGCCCTGCGCGGGCCCGGTCTTCGGCGCTGTCTCGAGCCTCGCGGGTCTGCACCGTGTCGGCGCCGCGGCCGTATTCGTCACGATCGCGTACGCAGCCGGCGCCGCGCTGCCGCTGCTGCTCGTCGCCCACGGCGGCCGGGCCGTCG
>WNGD01000333.1_pt1 | contig 50178 bp, 49 predicted proteins | sample 5400671 | NCBI WGS metagenome assembly WNGD01 (sample SAMN13153369, study PRJNA577476) | soil metagenome | isolation source: 40 cm soil or saprolite under grassland replicate 2 | place: USA:California | collected 2016-06-15 | reverse complement strand
ACAGCGCCGATCCGGATGCGGTGCGCAAGGCGCTCGCGGCGCGGCAATTGCTGGGACGCCTGGGCACCCCGGAAGAGATCGCGGCCGGCATCCTGTTTCTCGCCGGCGACGAGAGCCGGTTCGCCACCGGCACCATCCTGACGCTGGACGGCGGCATGACGGCGCAATAGGAACGCCGGAATATGACGTGAATTTTTAGGAGCGCGAACTTCGATGAGCACGATGGAAACTCCTTCCGCCAAGTCGGCGCCGAAGCTCGAGGCGCCGGACGGCGCCTGCGACACTCGCGCGCACGGTGGTGGTGCAGCCGACCGCCTACGGCAAGGACAATTCTTGCACGCTCGACGGCATGGCCGCGCTCGGCAGGAACGCGCGCGGCGTCGCCGTGGTCGATGACCACGTCAGCGAAGCCGAGCTGCGCCGGCTCGACGCCGCGGGCATGCGCGCCGCGCGCCTGCACATGCTGCCGGGCGGCGCCATTTCCTGGGATATCGCCGATGCCGTGGTCGCCCGCGTGCAGTCGGTCGGCTGGCACGCGCAATTGCAGATGGACGGAAGACTCTTGCCCGACCGCGAGCGCCAGATCCGCGACTGGCCGGGCCGGATCGTGATCGACCATATCGGCCGCATCGCCGACCCGGTCGCGGCCGGCAATCCCGCGTTCCGCTGCCTGCTCCGCCTCGTCGATAGCGGACGGGTGTGGGTGAAGCTGTCCGGCCCTTATTTGGTCTCCAAGGCCGGGCCGCCACGCTATGACGACGTGAGCGAGCTAGCCAAGGCGCTGGTCAAGGCCGCGCCGGAGCGCATGCTGTGGGCGACCAACTGGCCGCACCCTTCGGAGAAGCATCCGCCGGACGAGGCGGATCTGCTCGATCTGTTGCTGGACTGGGCTCCCGACGCGGCAACGCGCCGAAAGATCCTGGTGGACAATGCGGCCGAGCTGTACGGATTCTAGAACCTGTCCCGGTGAAATCGGGCTGACGCGCCGAGGCGTACCGGTCATATTCTTCTATCGCCGAGGCTGAGCGGCCCGCGTTACCCGATCGGCAAGAACGATGGCGGCTGGTTTGAGGGGCACGGGTACTGGCGTTCAGGGCACCGACCAATGTGCTTCCAGCAGTGCTGTGAAACACGCAATCCCCGAAAGCAATGATCCAGCAATCGCGGCCGTCGCGAGTGCACCACGACGTAAATCGACGTTGAGCGTCGAGGCGAGGAAGATGGCAGCCATCGGCAGGGCAATGACGAAGTAACGTCCTTGGACGCCCCGGACGTGGTCGATATCGATCGGCGTATAGGTGAGAAAGAAAATCAGATACACCGTCACGATGTAGCCCAGGACACCAAGGCCCGTCATGACCGCGATGCGTGCACGCGCGGCACCGTCCAAATTCAGTTTTTGCAAAGGCACGAGGAGGAGAATGGCCGTGAGCACGAAATAAGTCCAGGGCGGAAGCAGAACATCCTGCCATCCCAAGATGCCGATAAGCTCCGGCCACAGCCGGTCTCCCCATACGGTCACGGACGTCCATGCTGCCAGCGGGAAGTGGAGGGGGTGCTCCCACATGTACGCGAGCTTCCACAGTGGATCAAATTGCTCGCGTGGATGGGTTTCTGCCTGGGCAAGACGCCACACCGCGATGTCGGCGGATACCGCTACTACCCATAGCGGCGACAAAATGAAGCTGGGGACCACGATGAGCGCCAGGCTGCTCCATCGCCGCCGCAGCTCCGTCATCCGGCACACCATCAACTCCAACGCCACGAACACGATCTGCGGCTGCTTGCTGAGCGCGCACAGCGTCATCCACAGCGAGCGCTCCCAGATCCGACCGCATCGCTGGACGGCACTGAAACAAAGCGCGGTGATCACCAGCGCGTAAGCCAGCGCGGCGCCATCGGCGCTGAGCACCGATCGATTGTAAATCGATACTGGTAGCATCGCGATGAGCACGAATGCCCATTTCAGCGTCGGGGTGAGCTTGATGGCGTACGCCGCCACGGCCGTGAACGTTATCAGGCCCAAGAAGCGCATCAGAAGCAGCAGGTTCGGAAAATCGAGCCCGAGCAGATTTCCAATGGCTGCCGCCACAACGTAGGGAGCATAGGCGGCCGGGTTGTAGCCTTCGGTGCCCGCGAAGGGCATGAATTTCGCGGCGTGCTCCTGCTCATGGAGCGTTCCGGCCGGGCGCGAGTACTCCTGCATTATCGCGCCGTACCGAAGGCCCTGTTGTCTGTTTTGGCCAAAGCGTTCCCCGGCATTCTTGAAGAACGAGAGCCGGGTGTACAGCTCGTGCTCGATGAAGATTCCCTTGCGACCATCGACCTCCGTGACGGGTAGCAGCCCCCCGCGCGCGTACGAGTAAATGCGCAGGAAGTGAGCTATCTCGTCCGGCCCACGAAGCGGCGGAACGACAGCGCTGATGGCTGACCCAAATACAAACGAGAGCAAGATGAAAGCCAAAGCCGGTCGGGATTCCAGGCGGCTCCAAACCAGGGAAAGCCCGCTCCAGAGCAGGTACCAGCGGAGTGTCTCGGTTTTTTGATCTTGCGCCAGCCCAACCGGGGCGGTCTGCGAGCGAATGTCGCTTCTCTGCATATGGACTCGCTCTGCCTACGCCCGGGCGCACATCCTGGCCAACCGCTGACCGATGAACTCAACGTTGCTTGCTGGAAATCGTTCCTGTGTCCGAGTGGTCCCGCGTCGAGGAAGCGTCGACCGAGGCCGATCCCGGCACACGACGGCCAGGTTCGGCGAGCTCGGTCGGGGGCCTCGCGCCCACGATCGAGCTGCCGCCGATGCGTGCGGCAAGCCTCCCGGTCGAGGAGCGGACGCGTTGCGCTCGTCCGCGCTTGATCGTGACGGAAAGGCAAGTCAATTTGCGCCGGCGGCGCGCTGACGGCGCCGCCTTCGTGCTATGGTGCGGCAAAGAGCAGGACCCAATGCCGCTCGCAACGGGGAGGATTGCATGAACCATCGGGGCCATCGGCTCGCCGCCGCGCTCTTGGCGCTGGCGATCGCGCTTCCGGCGGGCGCCGCCGAGACCGTCAAGATCGGCGTGATCTATCCGCTCAGCGGCAATGCGGCGAGCGCCGGCAATTCCGCCAAGGATGCGATCGAGCTCGGCGCCGAGATCGTCAACGGCGTTTATCCCGAGCTCAAGGGCAGCCCGCTCGCCGGGGCCGCGGGGCTCGCCAATCTGGGCGGCGCGAAAGTCGAGCTGCTCAATGCCGACCACCAGGGCAATCCTTCGGTCGGCCAGAGCCAGACGCTGCGCCTCGTCACCCAGGAGAAGGTCGCCGCCATGCTCGGCGCCTATCATTCCTCGGTGGCGCTCACGGCGACGGCGGTTGCCGAACGCTACGGCGTCCCGTTCCTGGTGGCGGATTCGGTCGCGCTCAACATCACCCAGCGCGGCTTCAAGTGGATCTTTCGCAGCGGGCCGATCGCGCCGGATTTCGCCAAGGCCTACACCTCGTTTCTCGGCGAGCTCAAACAAGCCGGCAGGAAGGTCGACGCCATCGCCATCGTCAACGAGAACACCGACTACGGCACCTCGGTCGCCGCCAGCATCAGCGACGCGGCCAACAAGAGCGGCATCAAGGTGGCGGCGCAGATCCCCTACAACGCCAACGGCTCGGACGTCTCCGGCCAGGTGCTGCAGCTCAAGCAGCTCGCGCCGGACGCGGTCATCTTCATCAGCTACACCGCCGACACCATCCTGTATTTCAAGACGCTGAAGAATCTCGACTACACCCCGCCGATGATCATCGGCGACGATGCCGGCTTCTCCGACCCGGCGTTCATTCCCGCGGTCGGCGAGATCGCCCAGGGCGCGATGAACCGCAGCGCCTGGGATCTCGGCAAGCCCGGCGGCAACAGCTACACGGTCAACGAGCTGTTCAAGAAGAAGACCGGCCGCGATCTCGACGACACCAGCGCCCGCTGGATGCAGGGATTGTTGGTGCTGGCCGACGCCATCAATCGCGCCGGCTCGACCGATCCCGCAAAGATCCAGAAGGCGCTGCAGGACACCGATCTCAAGCCCGAGCAGCTCATGATCGGCTATCGCGGCGTGAAATTCGACGAGACCGGCCAGAACACGCTGTCCGCCACCTATTTGATCCAGCTCCAGGGCAAGGAATACAAGTCGGTGTGGCCGCAAGACCGCGCGACCGCCAAGCTCGTCTGGCCGATGACCGGCTGGAGGACCAGGAATCAGTGATCAGAAGTCGGTAGTCAGATCAGGGGAGGGTTTTCAGATATCAGTTGTCAGAATGTTTCGATTTCTGATTTCTGATTTCTGACCCCTGATCCATGCGACGGAGGCGCGCCATGACCACCTACATCGTGCTCGTCAATTGGACCGAGCGGGGCATTCAACAGGTCAAGGATTCCCCGCGCCGCTTCGATGCGGCCAAGAAGATGCTCAAGGAAATGGGCGGCGAGATCAAATCCGTGCACCTGACCATGGGCGAATACGACCTGGTCCTCGTGTGCGAGGCCTCCGATGACGCGGTGGCGGCGAGATTCGCGCTGCAGCTCGGCATCATGGGCAACGTGCGCACCCGCACCCTCAAGGCGTTTCCCGAGGCGGCCTACCGCGAGATCATCGCCTCGCTCGGCTGAGCGGTCTCGACCTCTCCCCGCGGGGGAGAGGTCGGCCGCGCAGCGGCCGGGTGAGGGGGTCACGATCGTTCAGCGGAAATTTCCATCGTGTCCCCCTCACCCTGTCCCTCTCGCCAGTCCAAGTCGGATGTTTCCGACTTGGACCGATTATGATTGCCAAACCCGGGAATACCCGGGTTTGGTGGGGAGAGGGAACCTACACTCTCGGATGCCCCTGAACCGGACAATCATGCTCCTGCCAGCATTAGGACCCGCAATCGATTGAGAGGACGACGATTTACTCCGGCGCTATCAGTCTTGTTTTCTTCCCTCACACCGTCTATATCACCCGCAGCAATCGGTTTTGGCCGTTCCGGCCGCCAGCGCGCGATACGCACGCTTCGTTTCGGTTCTCCCCAATTCGTCAGGTTGTTGCGCGGTCCGCAAAGAGTGCGGCCGGGCGTTTTCAACGTAAGTAGAAAGGAAGGACGATGCACAAGGGCATTGTCAAATGGTTCAATCCCGCGAAGGGATACGGCTTCATCGAGCGCGCCAACGGCGGCAAGGATGTGTTCATCCACATCTCCGCGGTGGAGCGGGCCGGCTTGTCCAGCCTCGGCGAAGGCCAGAACGTCACGTTCGACGTGGTGGTCAGCCGCGGCAAGGAAGCAGCCGAGAACCTCAAGCTCGCCGCGTAATTTCGCGGGGCTTGCGAACGGCGCCGCCTCGATCGGGGCGGCGCTATTTTTTTCTGATCGCCCGTAGCGCAGGTTCTCTTCGCCTGGCGTGAGCGCATTACGGTACGGCTCGGCTTCCCCGATGCGCCCGATTGCATCGAAATTACGCCTCGGGGCGGCGGGGCGATACAAAAATTTGCCTGGGATTTCCGTGACATAGCCCCTATCGTTCCGGGTGCTGTTTCGCGATATCATGGCTTCGCCTAGGACGGGCGGGCGCCGCCGGCGCCGGGTCGATTCAGTCATGGGGTAGGTGGCAGGGATGCCGACCGAACGCGAAACATTCTTCATCGGGATTTGCGTCCGGGTCTCCGACGCCGCGGCATTCGTCGAGGTCCGCATGCAGCGCCACGGGACCAGGATCCGCGACGTTTCCGGATCCTCGCGCCTGCTGTTTCCCCCGAATGGCGCAGTCGAGCTCGCGGGCGCCTCCGCCGGCTCGCTCAATCCGGGCGACTGGGTGGCGTTTCACGTCGTCTCGGACACGCCGCAGGGAGCGTCCGTGCTTCGCGTCACCGAGCACCGGCGGCTGCTTCCGCTGGAAGATCTGTCCGAGCTGGGGTCGAGCGAATCGGCGCGGCGATTGTTGGTCGAGGACGGTCGCGCAAACGGCGTTCCGGGCGAACTGATGGTCCGCATCGGCGAGCGCGAGATGGTTCGGATCCAGCTCGCCCGCGAGCAGGACGGACGCTGGCGCGCAACTGCCAGCGGCGAGATGCCTCGCCTCGCGGTATGGCGCTTCGACCCGAAGCTGTGCCTCTCCGTGCCGGCCGGATCGCAGACCATGACGATCCTGGACCCGAGCGAGCGGTTCGTGCAGATCGGGACGCTGGATTGGTCGCGCGACGCCGATTTCGTGCGCAGGATCATCCGGTCGCTGACCCGGGTCGAAGCCGGCGAGGACAAGGCGCTTCGTCAGTTCGCGGAGGCGCTCGGCCGATTTGCCGACAGCCTGCAACGCGGCGCGTCGCCTCCCCAGGCGGTCGATTCCCGCATCGCGCAAGAAATCCTCCGCATCCGCAATCTCGCTTCGATGCTCTCCGACCAGCAGGATCTCCTGGGGGCTTATTACGAGGCGCTGCGCGACGATCCCGAAGTGAAGTCGGTGCTCGAGACCAAGATCGCGGCGGTCGCGCAGCAGACGGTCGAATCCGAGCGCAAAATTCTGATCGAGAAGCTCACCGCGGAATTGGAGCAGGATTTTGCCGCGCTTCGCGCGGAGCGCGAGGCGGACGTCCGGAAGTCGGCTGAAGATCTCGGCAGCGAGATGACCCGCGAGCTGGAGCGGCGCCGAGCCGTCAGCGTGGCGGAGTTTGGGGCCGTTCTTGCCGACCGCGAGCGGCGGGGCCGCGAAGCCCTGGAATCGACGCTGGGCAGGACACGCGCCGAGCTCGATTCCGAAGTTTCGGGCCTGGAGGATCGGCGTGCCGCGCTGTTCCGGCAGGTGGAATTGCTGGGGCAGCGCGAGCGCGAGCTGTCGGCCTCGGTCGAAGCGCTTTCGGCCACGGAGGCGGACGTCCTGGAAGCCTTGGAGCGCATGCGCACGCAGCGCGAGGCGGAGATCCGCAAATCGGCGGAAGATCTCGGCGCCAGGATGACCGCCGACCTGGAACGGCGGATCGCGGTCAGGTCGGCGGAGTTCGAGGCGGAGCTCGCCGACCGCGCGCGGCAAGCACGCCAAGCGCTGGAAGCTTCGCTGGGCACCAGACGCGCCGAGCTGGAGGCCGCGGTGTCGAGGCTCGAGGACCGCCACGTCGTGCTCGGCAACGCGACCGAGATTCTCGAGCGCCGGGAGCGGGAGCTCACGGCCTCGGTGGACGGTCTTTCCTTCAAGGAAGCCAGCGCGTTGGACGCGATCGAGCTGCGTCGGGCCGAACGCGAGGCCGAGATCAAGAAGTCGGTGGAGGTTCTCAGCGCCGGAATGATGAGCGATCTGGAGCGGCGGGTCGCGGCAAGATCGGCCGAGCTCGACGCCCGCCTCGCCGATCGGGAGCGCCAGGCTCAAGCGGCGTTCGCGGCAAGATCGGCGGAGCTCGACGCCGGCCTCGCCGAGCGGGAGCGCCGAGCCGACGAGGCGTTTGCGGCAAGGTCGGCCGAGCTCGAAGCCGGCCTCGCCGAGCGGGAGCGACAAGGTCTCGAAGCGCTGAAAGCCTCGCTGGGCAGCAAGCGCGCCGCGCTCGAATCCGAAGTGTCGAGCCTCGAAAATCGCCGCATCTCGCTCGGTAGCGAGACGGAGCTCTTGGAGCAGCGCGAACGCGAGCTCGCCACGTCGGTCGCGGGCCTTGCGTCCCGGGAGGCGAGCGTTCTGGAGGATTTGGAGCGGCGCCGGGCGCAGCGCGAGGCCGACATCAGGAAGTCGGTCGAAGAGCTCAGCGCCGGCATGATCGGCGATCTGGAGCGCCGCCTGGCGGCGAGATCGGCCGAGTTCGAGACGGGGCTCGCGGACCGGGAGCGGCAGGCCCGCGAAGCCTTGCAAGCCTCGCTCGGTGCGCGGCGCGCCGAGCTGCATTCCCAGGTGTCCGAGCTCGAGAAGCGACACGGCACATTGTCGACGGAGATCGAGCAATTGCAGCAGAAGGAGCGCGAGCTCGCCGCCTCGCTCGAAGAGCTGTCGTCCCGGGAGGCGAGCGCGGTGCAGAGCGTGGCGCGGCTCTCGCGCCGGATTCTCGAAGAGGCACCCAACCCGAATCGCGGATCTGCGAGCGCCTCCGGGAGCTGACGCGCAAGCACGGCAGCTTGTTCGTCGTCGCCGAGCTTGACCTCGGCTCCCCTTGTAGCCCGCATCGAGCGCAGCGGAATGCGGGAACTGCCGCCCCGGATTTCGCTGCGCTCCATCCGGGCTACGGCTCCGACACCCGCCCCGCTTGCGCCTGGGCCGCCCGGATCAGCGCGGCGGCAGCGAGCGCAAAGGCGACGAGCAGCGCATAGCTCCGGGCATAGCTCCCCAGCACGGCATGCAGGCCCGAGAACAGCGGCGGGCCGGCGACGACCCCCATGAAGGTCACGAACATCGCGGCGCCGGTCATCGATCCGATCGCCCGCGGCGGGCTCAGCCGGGCAATCTCGGAAAGGAAAACGCCGTTCCAGCCTACGGCCGAAACGCCGAGCAACTGAAACACCGCGACGACCAGAATTTTCGGCCATGCGGGGGAGAGCCCGATGACGGCGGCGGAGGCCGCCGCCATCAGCAGCGCCAGGCCCAACAGCACCGCAAGCCCGTTGCGGGCGCGGTCGGCGACGATCCCCCAGACAATGCGGCCGAGCGCCCCGATGACCTGCACGGCCGCCAGGATGGCCCCGGCCGCGACCAGATCGAAGCCGAGCTCCTCGACCAGCAGCACGACCAGGAAGGCGAGCAGGCAGAGCTGAATGGCGGCAAAGCAGAACGAAGCCGACGCGAGCCAGAGCAGCGCCGGGTTGTTGGCGAGCGAGCGGAACCCGGCGAGCGACAGTCCCGACAGTTTTACGGAAATGTCCCGGTAGGCATCCCAGTTCGCGCGGTGGGGCTGCGAGGCACAAGCGAGCGCCACCGCGATTGCGGCGATGATCCACAACGGCGCGCTCCAGCCCAGATGCAGCGCCGTCGCGGGCGCGACGAGCCCGATGATCGTGCCGCCCAGCGGCACGCCGGTTTGCTTGATCGAGAAGAACAGATTGCGCCGGCCGGCCGGCACGTGCCGCATCAAGAGATCCGAGGACGCCGGATTGATGACGCCGTAGGCGGCGCCGATCACGAGCGAGCCGAGCAGCAGCGTGGCGAGATTGCCCGCGGCCGCCAGCATGCAGCCCGCCGCGGTGAGCAGCATGGCGACCTGGCCGGTGCGGCAGGGGCCGAGCCGCGCGACCGATGTGCCCGCGCTGAGCGAGCCGAACATCGCCGCGAGATACAAGAGGCTGATCTGGAAGCCGACCCGGCCGGCCGGGACGGCGAGCGCATCCGCGATCTTCGGCGCGATCGTCGGCACCACCAGCACCGCCATGGTGCCGACCGCCTGGATGGCGGTGGTTTCCGCCAGCAGGCCGAGAAGATTGGGGCGGGGTGGTTCAGGCATGGAGCTCGTATTTGGCGGCAGAGGGCGCCACATCGATTCTCCCGATGAGATTCGCCGCTTCTGTAACTTCCATTCATTGCAGAGTTCAGCACGCCATGTCAGGCTAGGCTGAGCGGGAACGACGCTTCAAAAAGATGGGCGCTATGAAGGAGTTCGGGGCTTTCAATGCCATGATGAGCATCTTCCGGATGCGCCCTCTGGTCGTTGCGGCTGGTGTGCTGTTGGCTGGTGTGCCGTGTGCACTGGACCTGTCGGCACAAACCGCTCCTCCCCCAATCGTCGTGCCCCAGGTGCCTCCACGTTTAAATGATCCTGGCCCGCAACTGACAATACCTCAACCTGGAAGCCCAGCCCAGCCGCCGTCTGCGGGGGGCGCAGGGTCGAGGATCGCTCCTGAGCCATCAGCAAATTCTCTCCATCGCCCGAGCAGCCGTCATGCCGCCAGCCATCGGCACGTGTACCGAACCCACGCCGGCAGGAAACGGCATCCCGTATCTGCCAAGAAAGGAGCTTGTTCTTATGAAAAGTGCATCGAGCGCTGCTTCGCGAGTGGTGTGCAAGCGACAAGCGTGAGCCATAACGGCATTTTTTCTTGCGCCGACATATGCAAGCACAAAGGCTGCGGCTAATCCCCAAGTAACAAGTCCGCCACCGGATTCGGGCAAGAGCCCACGCCCCAGGTCATCATTAGCAGACTCACAGCGGCGCTTTGCGCAGACCCGCTCTAAGCCGGCGGTGCTGCGGCCGGCTTCAATTGCGCGGAATCGCAAATGGGTGCTTTCCATACGTCATAGCCGTAGACCCAGTCCGGATCCACCTTGTGCCTGCCCCAGGTATTTTGCCGGGAGGTGAGTTGCAGGCGCGAAGCTCGTTCGCGCCGCGTCGCTTCGTAACGTTGAAATCCTTCGTCGACGTCGCGCGCCTCCGCGACGCAGCGTGACAGCATCGCGGCATCCTCGAGCGCGCTGGCGGCACCCTGCGCCATGTACGGTGTCATCGGGTGGCAGGCGTCTCCCAGCAGCACGAGGGCGCCGTCGGACCAGCGCGGAAGCGGATCACGCTCGAACAGTGCCCACTTGTGCACCTGCGGACATGCCGCCAGCACTTTTTGGACGTCCCCGTGAAATCCGATGAAGGCCTGACGAACGTCCGCCACATTGCCCCGCGCCGACCAGGATTCCACGTCCCACTCGGGGTCCGGCACCGCCGTGGTGAAATAGGTCTCATCGCGTCGAGCGTTCACCGGATACATGATGATATGCCGGTCCGGCCCCCACCATTTCGTGCAGGTATCGAGGGCAAAACCCTGCATCAGGGCCGTTGGAAAAACCGTGCGGTAGGCGACGCGGCCGATGAATTTCGGCTTCTCCGGCCCCAGCAGAATTTCGCGAACGCGCGAATGAACGCCATCGGCGCCGATCACGGCATCCGCAACGGCACGGCTGCCGTCGGAAAAGCGCAGTCCGTGGACCGCGCCGCGGCGATCGATGTCGATCAGTTGCTTGTCGAACCGGATCAGCTCCGAGGGCACGACCGAGAACAGGCCAGAATGCAGGTCGCCGCGATGCAGCAGCAGGTACGGCGCGCCGTATCTCTGCTCGGCTTGGGCGCCGAGGCTGAGCTCGAACAGATGCTCGCCCGTGTCCCATACGCGGTTGGCCCAGGACGGCGGCTCGAAGCCGACCTCGCGCAACAGCGGCTCCAGCCCGAGCGCGCGCAGCACCCGCATGGCATTGGGGCTCATCTGAATACCGGCGCCGATCCGCAGGAATTGTTTCGCCTGCTCGTAGATCGCAACCTTTGCGCCCTGCCGAGCCAGGAACGCGGCGACCGCGAGCCCGCCGATTCCCGCGCCGATGATTGCAAAGCTCGGTTTTGCGCTCAAGGGGGGCCTCCGATCCAACGAGCTTGTAGGATGGGTTGAGCGGAGCGAAACCCATCATCGGCTGCGGCATGAGAGGAGCGATGCACTGATTCCCGATTACGTCGGCGCCGAGGCAAAGGGTATCTGCCTATCTCAGAACGGCGCATCCCCCGCGATGGTGATCCGATGCATGCGCCGGCGCTTGCCCGGATAATCGTTGAGCGCGCGGTGCTGGGTGCAGCGGTTGTCCCAGATTGCCAGCGAACCGACCTCCCAGCGGAATCGGCAGGTGAACTCCGGCTGAACGGCATGGATCATGAGAAAATCGAGAATCGGTCGCGCCTCGGCGCGCCGGAAGCCCTCGAGCGTTTGCGTGTGATTGCTGATGTAGAGCGCCTTGCGGCCGGTCTCGGGATGGGTGCGCACCAGCGGATGCGCGCACTCGGTCTGCAGGTCGCCCGGCTCGCGGACCTTGGCGGCCATCTTTTCGTTGCCGGCGTAGCGGCCCTCCCTCGGCGGGCCGATCGCACCGTTCCGGCTCAGCGTCTGGCGGTCGCCGACATTCCAGGTCTTGACTCCCTCGAGCAGCTCTTTCATCGGATCGGATAGCGCCTCGTAAGCGAGATACATATTGGCAAACAGCGTATCGCCGCCCGCATCGGGGGTTTCCTTGGCATAGAGTATGGTCGCCTTCGCGGGCTTCGGATTGAACATCTGGTCGGTGTGCCAGACCTCGCCGAACGCTCGGGTGTCGCCCTCCTCCTTGATGATTTCGAGGATCTCGGGATGTTCGTCCATGCCTTTCATGAAGGGGTGATGGTGGATCTCGCCGAAACGCTTGGCAAAGGCGATCTGCTGCTCTGGGGTGATGGTCTGCCTGCGGAAAAACACCACCAGATGCTCGAGCCAGGCGGCCGCTATTTCATCGAACGCCTCATCGTCCATGTTGCCGAGATCGACGCCGGCGATTTCAGCGCCGAGCGCTCCTGCGATAGGCTTGACCTCGATGCGCCGATAGGATGCCACGGGTCGCTCCTTCGATCGGGGATTCTGCAAGAAGCGACGCGGCCGGTCAACGACGCGCCTTCGCTCGCGATCCTCGCGCGTGCGGCGACGGCGGCAGGGAGAACGAAGCATGGGAGCCAGGATCGCGATCGTCGGCACCGGTGCAGTCGGCGGCTACGTCGGCGCCCATATGGCGCAAGCCGGCGAGGACGTGATCCTCGTCGACTTCTGGCCGGAGCATGTCGAGCGGATCCGGGCAACAGGCTTGCGCATCAGCCACCTGCGCGACGTGCGCGAGTTCACCATAGCGGCGCGTGCCATGCACGTGACCGAACTGCAGGGCCTCTCCAGGGAACGACCGATCGACATCGCCTTCGTCTCCACGAAGTCCTACGACACGGCCTGGGCGACGATGATGATCAGGCAGTATCTCGCCCCCGGCGGCTTCGTCGTTTCGCTACAGAACTGCATCAACGAGGAGACCATCGCCGGCATCGTCGGCTGGGGTAGGACGCTGGGCGCGATCGCGAGTTCGATCACGGTCGAGCTGTGCGAGCCAGGCCACGTCCGCCGCGCGGGGGGCAAGCATGGCGCGGGTCACACCGTGTTCCGCATCGGCGAGGTGCACGGCCTCGTCACCGACCGAGCCAACGAGGTTTGCCGCCTCCTCGCGCTCGCGGATTCGGCAAAGGTGACGGCGAATCTTTGGGGCGAACGCTGGTCGAAGCTCGTCGTCAACGCCATGGGGAACGGGGTGTCGGCCTCGACCGGCCTCATCACCCGCGACATCCTGCTCGACGACGGGCTGCGCCAGTTCACGGCCCGGCTCGGTAGCGAGGCGATCCGGGTCGGCCAGGCGCTCGGCTATCGGCTCGAAGAGATCCACCACCTCGACCCGGAGATCATCGCCCGTGCCGGCGAAGGCCATCTCGAAGCCAAGGCCGAGTACGACGCGCGCCGCCTTGCCGAGGCGCGCAAGCCCGGCGGCGGCGCGCACCGGCCCTCGATGGGCCAGGACATGGTCAAGGGCCGCCGGACCGAGATCGAGTTCCTCAACGGCTTCATCGTCGACAAGGCCGAGGAGATCGGCGTGGCCGCGTCGGCGAACGCCGCCTTGACCGACATCGTCAAGCGGGTCGAGAAGGGCGAGCTTTCGCCCGACAGGCGTCACATCCTCGAGCTGCGGCTGAACTGATCCCGGTTGCCCGTGTCCGGTGCCCGGGCCGCCAGGGCGGCCAAACGCAAGCCTTGCGCAGCAGCAGCTCGTGCCTGAACGCGCGCAGCAACCGCCTCGCATCGGGGCTCATCTGAATGCCGGCGCCGATCCGCAGGAACTGCTTCGCCTGCTCGTAGATCGTGACCTTGGCGCCCTGCCGAGCCAGCAACGCGCCGACCGCGAACCCGCCGATCCCGGCGCCCATGACGGCGTAGCTCGGTTTGGCGCTCACGCGCAGCACTCCGATCCGATGACGTCGGTAGCGTGGATTGAGCGAAACCTATCACAGCAATCGATAGCCGGTAGACCGATTGAATATCAAGCAAGCACCAACACTCGGGGCCTTATCAATTCGACAGCTGATAGCACTCCAACCAAACGCTGCTAGCCTTGTTCAGCAGATGCTGAGGGGCACCAATATTGATGAATCGGTGAATCGAAAAGAGATCTGTGCTGCCGATTTCGCTTCGAAGTTTCCACTGCTCTGTACTGACTGCGAGAGGCGTCGTGAAGCGCTCGCGCTGTGCTCCGTCTGTAAGGACACGAGTAGTAACACATTGCATATCCCTATGATGGACTTCCGCATCGAATCTGGCAAGGATGATGGCCAGCCGAACCTCTTGAAGGAGGCCCTGAAAAAGCTTGGCCAGACCAATGGGGTGCTGCTCGATTCCGGAAAATCCTACCATTACTATGGTTTTCAGTTACTAGCCGAACATGAATGGCGACGGTTCATGGCCATATCCTTGCTATTGGAGCCACTGGTCGATGTCCGCTAGATTTCGCATCGGTTGCTAGCAGGCACCGCCGCGTTACGAATAATCGCTGCGCCTGACAAACCGAAGGTGCCGGAGATCGTCGCCTCCTTACAGTAGGCAGTGTCGCCCCCGGGGTCTAAGGCTACCTAGCTAATTTTCCTCACGATCGGCCAGCCGTCGTCGAGGGTCTCTCGGATAAAATCGAAGAACATGTTGGGAGACTCCTCTTTTAGAGTCGACAGCAACAATGCGCAAATACGGCGCATCTCGATGTCTCCCTCCGTTGAGCCTCGTAAGTGCAAGAAATAACGCCACGCGCGCGCATTTCCCGTTACCGCGACAACGGCTTCGATACAGTTTGGAAGCACGCTGCGAGCGGCTGATCTTCTGGAGCGCAGCCGCTCCTTTGGGTGTAGACCAGACTGCAAACGGTCAAGTCGGTTGAGTAAGCCAACATACTGCTCGCGTTGCGACAATACCGCCTTTTTCCATGGGGATATCAGCTCTGGATTTCCCAAAATCTCAGATGGAACAACAAACCGAATGGAACGATGATCAACATACTGCTGCGACAACTGGCTAAAGGCGAAACCGACACGATGCCGGACCAATTGATGCGTGAAGGAGCGAGAAACGCCAGTAAGCACGAACGTCCACGTTGCGTGCTCGAGCACGCTTTCGTGGCCTTGGCGTATAAGATTTTCAACATAGGCTCCAGTACTTCTGCCCGCTGGATTGGCAAACGACAAATAACAAACGCGGCCGGCATTCTCTACGATTTTCTCCGCCGGAGTACCGGAGTCTTGAGCCCGAGATTTCGACTGAAAGTATGCATAGAACTCATCAATGTTCGGTGACAGACTGGGGCGCCCGATCAAGAAAAGTCGTGGACTTTCTATGAAGACGTCCGCTTCATCTGATGCCTGGGAATCACTGAGCTTTAAGATGTTGTTCATGGCCGCGCCTCAAGTTTATCAAGCCGGGATATAATGCGTTGGATCGCGCTTTGAAGCTGTTGGCTCTCCAACTTGTCCACTCGAGCCTTAAGGTCTTGCGCAGCAATAGATTTTTCCAGACCTTCCATCTTAACCTTTATACCGCCGATGTCATTGAGATATCCGACCAATAGGGTCAGAGCGACGGCGAGGACTCCGGCTATGATCGGCGTGATAATTTGCGCTGCAGCTACGCCCTTGCTTACCTCCGTTTTTATCCTCCTATCAAATTCGAGGAAGTCCTTAGACAGTTTTCGAAGCAAACTGCTGTCGGAAGGAGGCTGGGGCTTGTCCGTATTGTCTAGTTTATCGTATGCATATTCCGGCGCATTAATCCGGAAAAACAATAATGTGCATATCGGCTTGCCTGCCGCCAGCTCAATTGGCTTCTTGCCCATGTTGATGACAGTAAATTTCAATCTGCCCCTGAAACCAGGATCAACGTGCCCAGGATTCGTCATCAATAGACCGTCGCGGGAAACAGATGAGGGAGGAAAGCCTATCCCCGCTAGGGTATTGGGAACTCGAAGATACTCGTGTGTTTCGACTACAGCAGTCTCACCTTGATTAAGAGAAACATTTGTCTCGTACACAAGCGGCTGTTGTTCGTCATCTTCTTCCGTCGGCAACAGGATGCGCCCGACGGTGAGGTCGAGCGAGGCCGGTTGAATTTTCGCATTCCATCGTCCAATATCGGGCCGGATATTCGTAGCAAGCGGCGGCAGCTTTGCCTCGGCTGGCGCGACGAGGTCGCGAAGATCTCGGTCAACCAAGATAGTCATTTTATTCCCCTGCTACACTAGACGATAGCGCTACTGTCGGGCGTTATTATGCCCCGTTCTCGCCAAGCTCGCTACTGCACGATCGTAGTGTGACATGATTGCTAGAACGCATGTTTCGCCTTGTCACTTAGAGGCTGCTTGGGAGACTAGGAACATCGCAATTTGACCGTTGTTTGATCTTGGTAGCGGAGGAGGGACTCGAACCCCCGACACACGGATTATGATTCCGCTGCTCTAACCAGCTGAGCTACTCCGCCCCGGCGCGATCTCGACGCGGACCGGCGCCCCGGTCCGCGCTAGCACGCACGAACCTATCCAATATAGCCAAAAACGTGGAAGGCCGGGACGAGCCCGGCCACGCTTTCTCGGCCAATGCCTCCGGGCCGCAACGGCACGGGAGATGCCGCGATATAGGAAGCGCGCGGAAATGCTGTCAAGCCGAGCTCGGTGCCCTGCAAGCCCGGCGCAGCCGATGCCTCCACGGGCGACCGTTGTGCACCCGGCTGTCCGGATGAAACCTTAAATTGTGATTTCGCCTAAATCGATCACAAGCTGCCTTTTGGCGAATTGAATCGACCTAAGCCACTGATCCTGCCGCAACTTATTTCAAAAATACCTCCGATTTCGAGGCGTTTTCGCGCGTTTGCCGCACGTTTTTCGCCCGCGCCCGCACCCGCCCCGCGGCGCCTACCCGCGGCCCTGCCGCTGCCCGTCGCCGCCCCGCGCGGCGCCGTTGCGAGAAAACCGGATCAGCGAGAAATGCCCGAGCGGGGGCATATCGCGGCGCTCCACGAGCGTCACCCCACCGTGCCCCCCCGCCCAGCGCTCCAGGCGCCGCCAGGGAAATTCCGCCCGCCAGCCCAGTTTTCGCGCCACCGGCGCAAACGAATGCTCGAAGGCGCGGCGCATTCCCGCCTCGGCGCCGAGATGATTGACCAGCACGATCTCGCCGCCCGGCTTCACCACCCGGGCGAATTCGTCGAGCGTCGCCTCCGGATCCGGCACGACGGTGATGACATATTGCGCCACCACCACGTCGAAGGCGCCGTCGCGGAAGCCGAGACGCTGCGCGTCCATGACGGCGAGCCCCTCGACGTGGGCGAGCGCCTCAGTCGCCACGCGAGCCCGCGCCTTGCGCAACATCGGCTCGGAGAGGTCGACGCCAACGAGGCGCACGCCGCGGTCATAATCGGGCAGCGAGATGCCGGTGCCGACGCCGACTTCGAGAATGCGTCCGCCCAGCCTTTGCGCGGCATCGATCGCGGCGCGGCGGCCGCGGTCGAACACCGCGCCGAACACGAGGTCGTAGACCGGCGCCCAGCGCGCATAGGCCTTGGCGACGGCGCGATTATCGAGATCGGCCATGTGCCCCCCGGCCCCCGGCCCGGCCGCACCCGGCCCGGTCCGGCCGCAACCCGCTCAGCCGCGCGCGGCCATGAGCGCAGCCCCGCGCTCGCGCGCCGGCACGCCGGCGCCTAACGCGCGCTTGATGAAACCGCCGCCGAGCACGCGCGCCTGGCCCTCGGCTGCATCATAGAACACGCAAGCCTGGCCGGGCGAAACCCCGTCCTCGCCCTCGAAGAGATCGATCTCGACGCCTTCGGGACCGCCCTCGAACCATGCCGGCTGCGGCGCGCGGGTCGAACGCACTTTCACGAACACCTCGCGGCCGCGGGCGAGCGCGTCGTCGACGTTTTCGTCGCCGAGCCAGTTCACGTCGCGCAACAGGATTTTGCGCGTGGTCAGCGCTTCGCGGGGGCCGACCACGACGCGGCGGCGCTCGGCCTCGAGCCGCACCACGTAGAGCGGGTAGCCGGCCGCGATGCCGATGCCGCGCCGCTGGCCGACCGTGAAATGGATGACGCCGTGATGCCGGCCCAGCACCCTTCCGTCGAGATCGACGATCTCGCCCGGCTCCGCGGCGCCGGGCCGCAGCCGCTCGATGACGTCGGTATAACGGCCGGAAGGGACGAAGCAGATGTCCTGGCTGTCGTGCTTGTCCGCCACCGGCAGATCGAACCGGCGGGCAAGCTCGCGGACCTCGGCTTTCGAGCTCTCGCCGAGCGGGAAGCGCAGATGCTCGAGCTGCTCGCGCGTGGTCGCGAACAGGAAATAGCTCTGGTCGCGCTCCGGCTCGCGCGCGCGATAAAGCGCGCGCTCCCCGTTCGCCAGCCGGCGGCTCGCGACATAATGGCCGGTGGCCAGCACGCTCGCGCCGAGCTCGCGGGCGGTGCCCAACAGGTCGTGGAACTTGATGGCCTGGTTGCAGTCGACGCAGGGCACCGGGGTCTCGCCGGCGGCATAACTCTGCGCGAAGCGATCGATCACCGCCTCCTGGAAGCGGCTCTCGTAGTCGAGCACGTAATGGGGAATGCCGATCCGCTCGGCGACAAGGCGCGCGTCGTGAATGTCCTGTCCGGCGCAACAGGCGCCCTTGCGGTGCGTCGCCTCGCCATGATCGTAGAGCTGCAGCGTCACGCCCACGACGTCGTAGCGCTCGGCCTTGAGCAGCGCCGCGGTGACCGAGGAATCCACCCCGCCCGACATCGCGACGACCACGCGGGTGGCTTCCGGCCGACCTTCCAATTCGAGGCTGTTGGGCATCGTGGCCGCGGCCTTCCTGGCAATTCCCGTTGACGCGAACGCAACCGCGCCGCGATGGATCGAGGCGGAAAGCTCGGTCCGGCGACCGATCGGGGCCCTCTCCGGCGCTGCCGGACCATACCGGGCTCCAGCGCTTAATAATAGGGCGGGAGCGAGCGTGCGCAATCCATGCGCGGAGCAACCTTGCCCACTCCGGGATGCCGGGATCGATTCGCCGAGACACCGCCTCGGACGGGGAAACGGGCCGGTTCTTGGGGCAAAACGCGCATAAGCCCGTGATTTCCCAATTTGCCGCCACGGCTTAGCCAAATTTTAAGTGGCGCCCCGTAGTCTCGCCTCCGGGTTGTCAGTTGCGTGAGTGTATTCATGACCGAGCCGCATCGTCCGCGCGCCAAGTACGTGATCGGCCCTGACGGCAGTCCCCTCACCATTGCGGACCTGCCGGCTCCGGGCACGAAACGCTGGGTGATCCGGCGCAAGGCCGAAGTGGTGGCCGCGGTGCGCGGGGGGCTGCTGTCGCTCGAAGAGGCATGCAGCCGCTACACCCTGACGGTCGAGGAATTTTTGGCCTGGCAATATTCGATCGAGCGGCACGGCCTCGCCGGGCTGCGCACCACGCGAATTCAGCAATATCGCCAGTAATATAATACTGGCTAGTTTTGACTCGGCCGGGCTTGTCCCGGCCGTCCACACCTCCCACGCATGGCGGTTCAGGTCGCGGATGCCGGCCACGGGGAGCCATACGGGCGATCGTGTCCGGGAACTTTCCGCAGGCTCAGGCGTTTGTTGGCTCAGCCGCGCCGGCAGGAATCGGCGCGGAACAGGGGGTCGGGTGAGCGGGGGTCGTTGCGTTCGGGAATCGTGAACCTTTTCCGCGATCCGCGCGACGAAGGGCACGAGCCTTTCGGGAGAACCCCATGAATCACTCCCTGTTGTCGGCCGACCGGAACACGCATCTCAAGATCGTGTCGCTGGCGTTGACGGCGGCGATCGCCGTCGTCGTCATCGGCATCACCGCGCGGATCGCCGACGGCACGAGCTCCGCCAGCAGGATCGAGAGCGGCGCGCCGGTCCTCAAGGCCGGCAAGCCCACGACCTATACGCGCACCGAAGCCCCCTCGATGCGCTGATCCGCGCAACCGTCCCCGCCCCTTCCCCGCGCCCTCACGGCGTCTGGTCGCGAAATCCGATCGGCGTCACCTGGATCAATCTGCCCGAGTAGAGCATGGGTCCGGTCGGCGTTCCGGTCCGAGAGCCGCCTTCCGGCTCGAGCGAGACGGAGTACGTGGCCGAGTAGAGGATGACGGGGTCGAAGGCCGCAAGCTGCGGCCGGCCGTATTCCTCCGTGCCGATCACGCCGAGGGACCGGGGCGACGAAAGTTTGCTGGAAATGAGCCAGAGCTGATAGCTCTTGCCGGCCTGCGCCGGCGCGCTGACGTTGCGCACCATCAGGGTGCGGCGTTCGAGATCGAAGCTGAGCAGGAACGCGGGCTGGGCGCCGTCCTTTTCCAGCACGGCTACGAATTGCGCCGGCTTCGGCGAGGGGATTTCCACCGTCTTGGTGACTTCGAGCGTCTTCATCTTCGGCCGCAGCTCGGCCGGCAGATATTCGGGGTGCAGCTCGCGAAGCGCCCCCAACCCGGCGCCCGCCGCCGCGATGAGGAACAGCCATAGCGAAACCTTGCGCCAGCGGCGGACGCGCCGCCTCAGCCGGAGCATTTGGGGTCCGCGGTCCTCGAACGTCGCCTGCTCGGGCGCCGGCGGCTCCGCCGCGGGTGCTCGCACTTCCTCGCCCGGCGGCGTGCCGGCGATGCCCGCCTTGATGCGGTCCCAAATGTCGGGCGGCGGCTCGACCGCGGCGACCAGCACATTGAGCTCACCCAGTCGCCGTTCCCAGGCGCGGACGATCGCCGCAAAGCCGGGGTCCATCGCGACCAAGGCCCGCGCACGGGCGCGCTCCTCCGCGTCGAGCGTGCCCAGCACGTACTCGGCCGCGAGCAATTCCTGGTCGTCGGGCTCCGCTTGCGTCATGATCCGAGACATTCGCGGATCCGCAGCAGACTTCCGCGCAGCCATGCCTTGACGTTGTCGAGCCCGGTTTCGAATCGGGCCGCGAGCTGCTCACGGCTCCAGCCGCTGTAATAGGCCAGCAGCACCAGTCGCCGATGCTCCGGCTCGAGCTCCCCGAGACAGGCGAGCAGCCGCCGCAGCTCCTCGGTGATGTGGCGGTCCGCCGGGCCGGATTCGTCGGCGCCCATGTCCGTCGCGGCCGCGGCCTCTTCGATTTCCCCCTGGCTGCGCACGAGATCAAGAGCCCGGCCGCGGGCGATCGCCACCATCCAGGTCATCGGCGTGGCGATCCCCAGGTCGAAGTCGGCCGCGCTCCGCCAAATCCGCATATAGGCGTCCTGCATGACCTCGGCGGCGGAATCGGGCCGGCGCAGGATCCGCAGCACCACGCCATAGAGCCTGGCGCGGGTCGCATCATAAAGCCGTCCGAACGCCGCCGCGTCGCCCTTGGCCACGGCCGCGAGCAGCCACCCCAGTTCGTCCGGCGTCAACATGAGACCCCCGTCGGCGCTCTGCGGGTGCCGCGCGCCGCGCCGGATATTGCCGGGCAAGCGCCGCCGCGTCGAGGCCCCAGGGTTCGTAAGTCAGAAATCAGCGGTCAGAAGCCGCAATTCCGGCTTCCACGGCCAGGGGGACAAAGGTCACTAGTCAGAAACGGAGCGTCTGGCTGTTGCGGCCAGATTCCCACTTCTGATTACTGATTACTGATTACTGACTACTGATCCCTGGATCGCTAGATCCGCGCCCGCACCAAGCCGAAGTGGCCAAGCTCGCTCGGCTCCCGGGAGCTTTCCGCGACGCGCTCGCGCATCTGGTCGCGCTCGTCCAGCAATTCGGCTTTCTTGAGCTCCTCGAAAGCCTCGCCCAGGACCGCCTTGGCGTCGTCGAGCTGGGTCCTGAGCTCCTGGGCCGAACGCCGTAGATTGTCGCGGCGAGTCATCGCTGCCTTGGCGTAGGTCGGATAGGCGAAATGCCCCGGGTCATGGATGCCGGCCCGCTCCTGCTCGGCCGCGATCTCGCGGTCGAGATCGCCGGCCATGCGCTCGAACTCGGCAGTCATGGTTTCGATCTGCGCGACTTTCCGCCGTTTCTCCTCGACCTGAAATTTCTTCAGGCGAATGAGGCTCTCACGCGATTTCATCGACTCACACCCCCGCAGGGTTGACCGGCTTCGCATGCCGCGGCGCCCGGCGGGCGCGGCGGCCAACGGACGGCAAGCCTACGGGCACAACGTTAGTTTTCGGTTTCTTTGGCGCGAACCGGCGGATCGCGCGTTCTTGGGCCGCCCGGCGGCCGTCTCTTAACCCCACATTTACCCGCTTCGTTAAACATTGCGTTCCACTATCTTGGGCTATCGCGGCGCGCCCAGACTGGCGGACCGCGCGAATCGGTTGACCCCGGTTCCTAATGTGACGCATGAGCCGGAACGTGGCGAGAAAGCTGGTTTCCCACAATGTATTAAAGCGGGCCGCGCAAACCTCCCGCGGGAATGCTTGGACACGGGAATCAGTTTTTGTTAACCATTGGCCGGTAGCGTGCCGAATCAAATTGTCCCAAGGCGTGACGAGGGGCCGCGGAAGCGGCGTGCCGACCTGAGCCCGAGGCGGCGAGGAAAGGGACTGGCATGCGCGTTTTGCTGATCGAGGACGATAGCGCCACCGCGCAGTCCATCGAGCTCATGCTCAAATCCGAGAGTTTCAACGTCTATACGACGGACCTCGGCGAAGAGGGCGTCGATCTCGGCAAGCTGTACGACTACGACATCATCCTGCTGGACCTCAACCTGCCGGACATGTCCGGCTACGAGGTGCTGCGCACGTTGCGCGTATCCAAGGTCAAGACGCCGATCCTCATCCTGTCGGGGCTCGCCGGGATCGAGGACAAGGTCAAGGGCCTGGGCTTCGGCGCCGACGACTACATGACCAAGCCGTTCCACAAGGACGAGCTCGTCGCCCGCATCCATGCCATCGTGCGCCGCTCCAAGGGCCATGCCCAGTCGGTCATTCAAACCGGCGACCTCGTGGTCAACCTCGATACCAAAACCGTGGAGGTCAGCGCCCAGCGCGTGCATTTGACCGGCAAGGAGTACCAGATGCTGGAGCTCCTGAGCCTGCGCAAGGGCACGACGCTGACCAAGGAAATGTTCCTCAACCATCTCTACGGCGGCATGGACGAGCCGGAGCTGAAGATCATCGACGTGTTCATCTGCAAGCTGCGCAAGAAGCTCGCCAACGCCTCGAGCGGCAAGAATTACATCGAGACGGTCTGGGGCCGCGGCTACGTCCTGCGCGAGCCGATCGAGGACGAAGCCCGGATCCCCGCCTGAGCCGGTTCGCCGGCGCCTGGATGCGGGCCCCTCGCCGCGGCGGCGGCGACTTCGCAGCCCACGGAGCCCTCGCTTCCGCATAAAGTCCCGTAATCGCCGTCCGGCCGCTCAGCGCGCGCGCGCGAGCGTGACGACCCGCTGCGGCTTGCGGCCGATCAGTGTGCCGGTCATTCGTCTTGCCATCGGCGTGGGAACATAGAGGCCGCGGTCCGACGTCGGCTCGAATGCGTCGGTAAGCCCGACCACGGTCTCAGCGGCGCCGAGCACCAGATAGCCGTCGGTCCGGGTCACCTGCGCGAGGTTCCGCAGCACCTTGGTCTTGGTGTCCTGATCGAAATAGATCAGGACATTGCGGCAGAACACGACATCGAAGGCGCCCAGATGCGAGAGCTCCCGCAACAGGTTGAGCGGTCGGAACTGCACCATGGCGCGGATCTCCGGCGCGATCTGCCACAGGTCGCCGACTTGCGAAAAATACTTGACCAGCAGCGCGATGGGCAATCCGCGCTGCACCTCGAACTGGCTGTAGATGCCCGCCCTCGCCTTCGCCAGCACTTCCGTGGAGATATCCGTGGCCAGGATCTCGATGCGCCGGCCGGCGATTTTCTCCTGCATCTCGCGCAGGCACATCGCCAGCGAGTACGGCTCCTGTCCGCTGGCCGCCGCGGCGCACCAGACCCGAATCTGGCGATTACCACGCGCGGCCAGCAGCGCGGGCATCATGGTGTCGCGGAATTGGTCGAACGGGACCTTGTCGCGGAAAAAGAACGATTCGTTGGTGGTCATCGCCTCGACCACTGCGGCGATGAGCGGCTCGGCCGGGTTCCTGAGCTTCTGTACCAGCGCCGCGAGTCCGCAGATGCCCGCCTTACGTGCCACCGGGACTAGCCGGCTTTCCACCAGATATTGCTTGTCGGCGGACAGCACGAGGCCGGAACGTTCCTTGAGCATGGCGCGCAGGAACTCGTAATCGGCCGGAGTCATGCCCCCGCCCCCGCGAACAAGTCCACGAGCTTCGGCGCGATCCGGTCGAGCGGCAGCACCGCCGAGCAGAGGCCCGCGCGTGCCACCGTTCCCGGCATGCCCCAAACCACGCTGCTGGCTTCGTCTTGCGCAACGACGCTGCCGCCCGCCGCCGCGATCGTGGCGGCACCGCGAGCGCCGTCCGCACCCATGCCGGTGAGAACCAGCGCCAGGACCGCGCCGCCCCAAACCTGCGCCGCCGAGGCGAACAGCGGATCGACTGCGGGCCGGCAGAAATTGACGAGCGGCCCGTCGTCCAGCGCGACGACCGGCAGTCGGCCGCGGCGCTCGACCTGCATGTGCCGCCCGCCGGGCGCCAGATAGATCGTTCCCGGTCGGATCGGCTCGCCATCGTGCGGCTCGTGCGCCGGCCGGCCGCTGGCGCGGGCGAGGTGCTCGGCCATGATGGTGGTGAACGTGGGCGGCATGTGCTGGGTGATCAGCACCGGAACGCGGTCGCACACACTCGCGAGCTGCGGGATTAGGTTTCGGAGCGCCTGGGGACCTCCGGTCGAGGCGCCGACCAGGAGCACGCGCGGGGGAATGCTGGAGAACGGTCGCAGCGCGATCGGCTGCGCACCGGCGGGGACCGGACGCAATCCGGGACGGGGGAGCGCGGCCGGCCTGCCCCAGGCCTCGCCGCGGCGCCGCCTGCGGCGGCTGCCGAGCTCCACGATCTTTTCGATCAGCTCCCGGCGGAACGCGGTCGAAGTGGTGATGCCGCGGTTGGTGTCCGGCTTGGGAACATAATCGGCTGCGCCGAGCGCGAGCGCCTTCAGGCTGATTTCGGCGTTCCGGCGCGTCAGCGTCGAGGCCATGATGACCACGAGATCGCGTTTTTTCTCGAGCAGCAGGGGAAGCGCGGAGATGCCGTCGAGCTCCGGCATGTCGATGTCGAGCACGACGACGTCCGGATCGGCGCGCTCCAGCTGATCGACCGCCTGCCGGCCGGTGCGCAGCGAGGCGACCACCGCGAGCCCCGGCTGCTCGGCGAGCCAGCGCGAGACGAGGCCGCGCACGACCACGGCGTCGTCGACCACCATGACGCGGAGCAGCGCCGGGTCCGTCGTCGGCAATGCCGGCGTGTGATGCAACGCGAGACTCATCGAACCGATACTCGGAACACTGGCACGCCGGCTGAATTCAAATCAGGCCGACTTCCTGGAATTTCGCCTCGACGATTTCCTTGTCGAACGGCTTCATGATGTACTCGTTGGCGCCGGCGTGAAGGGCGCGAGCGATGTGAACGACGTCGTTCTCGGTCGTGCAGAACACCACCTTCGGCCGGTCGCCGCCGGGCAGGCGGCGCAGCGCCTTGAGGAACTCATAGCCGTCCATGACCGGCATGTTCCAGTCGAGCAGCACGGCATCGGGCAGCTGGCGCTCGCAATGCTCGAGCGCTTGGCGGCCGTCCTCCGCCTCGGTGATTTGAAACGCCAGCCCCTCCAGGATGCGGCGGGCCACTTTGCGGATCACACTCGAGTCATCAACCACCAGACAGGTCTTCATGACGCTTCCATTTCGTTGGTTGTTTTGCGTTGGGGCATGGTCCGTCTCGGCTGCGGGCTTCACGCCGCGATCGGCTCGGCCGCCGAACCGAGCACCTGCTCGACGTCGAGCACGACCACGAGCCGCGCGTCGAGCCGGTGCACGCCGACCGAGACGCGGGCGAACTTGGCGTCGAGATTGACGGGATTGGGCTCGCGTCCGGAGTCGGCGAGCTTGATCACCCCGCCGACCGCGTCGACGAGCAAGCCGTATGACTCTCCGCGCCATTCGATGCCCACCGCCATCGGCGGCAGGCCGTGCTGGCGAGGCGACAGACCGAGGCGGCACCGCAGATCGACGGCGGTGACGATGCGGCCGCGCAAATTGAGCACGCCGGCGATTTCCGGCTCGGACAACGGCACGCGCGTCAACAACTCCGGCATGAATACGTCCTGCACCCGCGCGATCGGCAGACCGAACCATTGGCCGTCGAGCACGACGGTCACGTATTCGGTGACGCATTCGGCGCCGACGGGAGTGTGTCTGGTCATGCCGTCCTCACGCTGCCTCGACCCACTGCAGGCCGGCTTGCTTCAAGGCCGCGAGCAGGCCCTGGCGATCGAATTTGGCCACGAAATCGTCGAAGCCGGCCCGGCGTCCGCGCTCGACCGTCGCTTCGGAGGCGAGCGCGGAAAGCGCGATCAGCGTCACATTGGCTCCGCGTGGCTCGCTGCGCACCGCCTGGGCAAGCTCGTAGCCGGACATGCCGGGCATCTCGATATCGGAAACGACGACGTCGAACTGCCGACCTGATTTGAGGATCGCGAGGGCCTCCTCGGCCCCGCCCGCGGCGGTGACTTCGTAGCCGGCGGCCTCGAGCACCGGACCGAGCATGTTGCGGAAGAATGCGGAATCGTCGACGAGCAGCAGCGATTTCGGCCCGCCGGATACCGGTGCGTCGTTGCGACGGAACCAATCCTGGAACGCAAGCGGAAGGAAATATCCGACGTCGACGACCTCGGTGGCCTGGCCGCGGATCACCGCGCAGCCGAGCGAGCCGGGAGCCTCGCCCGGCACTTCGATGTCCAGCCTGTCCTCGACGATGTCGACGATCTCGTCGACCGCGAGTCCCATCGAGCGGCCGCGATCTGAGAACACCAAGAGCGGCTGCGTACCCTCGGAGCGCAAGGGGAACTCGTCCTTGAGCCGCACCAAGGGCATCAGCTGTCCGCGATATTGCACCAGGTGGCGACCGCCGGAGAGCTCGATGTTCCTGCAGTCCACCTCCTCGAGGCGAGTCACCAGCGAAAGCGGCACGGCTTTGAGTTCGGCGGAGCCGGCCCGGAACACCAGCAGCGACACCGTCTTGGCGTCGGATTGGGTCGGTTCGGCGTCAGCCGGCGGCTCCGGGATCTGCGTTGCGCCGGCCCCGATCGCCTGCGCGATGCCGTTCGGGTCGATGATCATGATCACCGACCCGTCGCCCAGGATGGTATTGCCGGAGAACATCGGGATGCGGCGCAGCTTGGTCGACATCGGCTTGACCACGATTTCTTCGGTGTGGAACACGGCGTCCACCACGATCCCGAACGTCTGGCTGCCGACTTGAATGACGACGATGAAGCCCTCTTCCGGCTCGCTTCCCGCGGCACCGGCAATTGCCAGCAGTTGGTCGAGGCGCGCCAGCGGCAGCAGTTTGTTGCGCAGGCGGAGCACCGGCGTGTGCCCGATGCGCTCGATCCTGTGCTCGGAATTGTTTTGGGCGCGGACCAGCTCGACCACGCAAAGCTGCGGAATCGCGAAGCGGTCGCCGCCCGCTTGCACGATCAGCGCCGATACAATGGCGAGCGTCAGCGGGATCTTGATGCTGAAGCTCGAACCTGCTCGTGGTGCCGATTTGACGTCGATGGTGCCGCCGATCTGATCGATGTTGGCTCGCACGATGTCCATGCCGACGCCCCGACCCGACAGATTCGTCAGCTGCGCGGCGGTGGAAAACCCGGGCCGGAAGATGAACCTGTGGATCTGCGCCTCGGTCATCTTCTCGACTTCGGATTCCGAAGCCAGTCCGCTGGCAATCGCCTTGGCCTTGATGCGCTCGGTATCCAGCCCGCGGCCGTCGTCGGCGATCTGGATGATGATGTGTCCGCCCTCGTGATAGGCCGAGAGTCGGATCGTGCCCTTGTCGGGCTTACCGGCCCGCCGGCGCTCGACGGGGTCCTCCAGACCATGGTCGGCGGAATTGCGCACCATGTGCGCGAGCGGATCCTTGATGAGGTCGAGGACCTGACGGTCGAGCTCGGTCTCCGCGCCGTGCATCTCCAGCTCGATCTCCTTGCCGAGATCGGCGGCGAGGTCGCGGACGATGCGCGGCAGTTTCTGCCAGGCGTTGCCGATCGGCTGCATGCGGGTTTTCATCACCCCTTCCTGCAGCTCGGCGGTCACGTTGGAGAGTCGCTGCAACGGCGTCTTGAACTCGGATTCCTCGTGCCGACGCACGATTTCCAGGAGTTGATTGCGCGTGAGCACCAGTTCGGAAACCATGGTCATGAGTTTTTCCAGCGTCTCCACATTGACGCGGATGGATTGGCTGGCGACGGCCTGCTTGTCGTCGTCCTTCTCGCGCGCGCCGGCACGCTCCGGCTGCTGCGATTTGTTTTCCGGCCCGTCCCGCGATTGCCGTCGCACAGCGGTGGCTGCGGCCGGGTCCTGCGGACCGGCCGTTTCCCGGAATGCCCGTTCCAGATCATCGAGCGGCACTTCGCCTGGACGAGGCGGACGGTTCAGCCCCTGATAGACCAGCGATCCGCTCGTGGTCCGTGAGCTGGCGATTGCGCTCTCGGCGGCTTCGCCCGCCGCCATGCATTCGAGCATGCCGATCAGATCCCGATCCGAGCCTTCAGGTTCCCGCCTGGTCCGTTCGAGCTCGGCGAGGATCGCCTTGATGCGGTCGATGGTGGCGAGAACGAGCGTGACGGCCTCGGCGGTGACCGCAAGGCCATCGCGAAACCTGCCCATCAGCGTCTCCGCCGAATGGGCAAGCCTCTGCAGCCGCGGCAGTCCGAGAAAGCCGCAGGTACCTTTGATCGTGTGGACGAGGCGGAAGATATTGTCGAGGATCTTGGCGTTGTTGGGATCCTGCTCGAAGCGGACCAGCTCGACGTCGATGAGGTCGAGGCTCTCATTGGTCTCGGTCAGGAATTCGCGCAGCAATTCGTCCATGGAAACGCCCCTGGCCGCGGGGCAACTTGGGCCGCGCGCGCGCGCCCCGCGCCGTTTCGCGAGCGCGGCCAGTCTGTTGGGAAACGGTTTAAGATTGGTTGTCCGGCTACCGACAACACCCGGTGCGCGATGAATTCCCGGTGATTTCCGGCTTTCCGAAGCTCCGGCCCGGCCGCGTGGTAAACAATTCGTTTCCGGCTGCCGCCAAATCGCCCGGCGCCGCCATCAGCCGGCGGTGATCACGATCCGATCCCCGTCCGGCACCAGCGCCACCGACAGGCCGCAGCTGCGGGCAAGCAGGCCGGTGTAAAACGGCTGGATCGCGTGCGCGTCGATCGCGGCCAATCCGGCTTCCCCGGAAACGAGACCGGGAATCGCCTGCGGGATACGGGCGTTGAGCCCGGCGGCCGTCACCCGAAAGCCTTGGATCTCGCCGTCGCCGATCGCATCCACGGTGAGGGTGCCGCCTCGGGGGATGGTCTGCCCGGCGAGGATCAGCAGGTTGAGCAGGAGCTTGACCCGGTTCTTCGGGGAGAGCGCCGGCGGCAGGTTCCACGCGATCCTGGTCTTGTCGTCCTCGAACAGGCCGCGCGCCACGGTTTCGGCATTGCCGAGATCGATCGCCGCGCCGGCCGAGCCTGCCGCGCCGAAGGCAAGGCGGCAGAACTGCAGGCGCGCCGAGGCCTGCCGCGCGCTCTTCTTGATCAGGTCGAGCGCGAAGATCTTGGTCTCCGGGTCATTGTCGTCCTCGAGCACTTCGAGCCCATTGACGACCGCGCCGACCGGGCTGATCAGGTCGTGGCAGACCCGCGAGCAGAGCAGGGCGGCAAGATCGAGCATTTCGAGGGAGCCGTGCATGGCGGGTCTCCGGTTGGATGCGAACGCAGCGAACTCGACGCTGGCGGCGCGACTCAGCCATCGCGCGGCCGCGGGTGTGATACAACGCACGTGCGCGGCCTGCCAGGGCGACCCTCATTTCCCCACATTCCCGTGCACTTCGACGACTGCTGCGCCATGCCGAAGCGGCCGTCGTCTCGGCTTCTCTGGAACGGAGCCAACGTGACCGCCGATCTCAGCTGCGACCGCGACCTCGCCTCGTTGGCCGGCCGACTCGATGATCTCACCGCGGTCGTCGGCCGGGCGGCAGCGGCGATCCTCGCCGTCGATCCGGCGACGGCGGGGCGCCGGCAAAAATCCGATCGTTCCTTCGTGACCCATGCCGATGAAGCCGCGCAGGCGGTCGTCTTGCAGGGCCTCTCGGAAATCTTTCCCGGGCTCCCGGCCATCTGCGAGGAGGCGACCGGGTTGCCGCGGCCCGACGCGCTGGGGCGATGGTTCGCCCTAGTCGACCCGCTCGACGGCACCCGGGAGTTCCTGGACGGACGACCCGAGTTCACGGTCAACCTAGCCGTCGTGCGCGCGGGCGTGGCGGTCCTGGGCATCATTGCGGCGCCGGCGCTCGGCCGCATCTGGCGCGGGTTCCTCGGCAGCGGCGCGCAGCGCCTGCGCTTCGACCCGGCGCGTCCGGGCGGCTTCGACGAGATCGTCCCGGTTCACGCGCGCGCGCAAATCCCCGGGCGAATCCGAGTTGCGGTGAGCCGTTCGCATCTCGATGCCGATACTTCGGCGCTGCTCTCGCGGCTGGCGGTCTCCGAGACGATCGTGTGCGGCTCGTCGCTGAAATTCTGCCGGGTCGCCGAAGGCGGCGCCGACCTTTACCCGCGGCTCGCACCGACCTTCGAATGGGATATCGCGGCCGGCGACGCGCTGCTTGCCGCGGCGGGCGGCGTGGTGAAGAAGCCCGATGGTACGCCGCTGCGCTACGGACAGATCGCGGACGGATTTCGAGTGCCCGCGTTCGTGGCCTTCGGGGATCCCGCCGCGGCGCGGGAGATCGTCGAGGGCGGGACCGGTCGACACGGGCGTTGAGCCGGCCGCCGCCGCCGGCGGCGGCGGGAGGCGCGGACGGCATGACCGGCTTCCGCCGCAGCCGTGCTGGCGCCATAGTTGGGGACGAGGAATGCCTGATTCGCATCCAGCCCGCAGTCCGGTGCTTCCGATGCGAGGCGGGATTCCTCGATCCGATGGAGCATTCATGCGCGCGCTCATTCGCATTGCCTGCTTGGCTCTCCTCGCGTCGGGACTGGGTGCCGCGCCTGCGGCCGCTCAGGCGACGCCGCAGCCCGCCGACTCCCGGTTTTCCCCCCATGAGCTGGTAGACACGGGTCACAAGTTCTTCGGCGGGGTTTCGCGCGGCTTGGCGCAAATCATCGAGCGGGCGGTGAGCCAATGGGGCCTGCCCAACGGCTACGTCCTCGGCCAGGAAGCCGGCGGCGCTTTCATCGGCGGGCTGCGTTACGGCGAAGGCACGCTGTACACCAAGAACGCCGGCGATTTGCGGGTCTATTGGCAGGGTCCCACGCTCGGTTGGGACGTCGGCGGCGAAGGGGCCCGCACCATGATGCTGGTCTACAATCTGCCGGCGACGCAGGCGGTGTACCAGCGCTTCGGCGGCGTCGACGGCTCGGCGTATTTCGTGGGCGGGCTGGGGATGACGGTATTGACCGCGAACGGCATCGTGGTGATTCCGATTCGCTCCGGCGTCGGGGTGCGGCTCGGCGCCAATGTCGGCTACCTCAAATTCACGCCGCAAGCGACCTGGAATCCGTTCTGATCGGCTGGCTTCCGCCTGATTTGGTTCAGGTTAAGCGCAGACCGGACTGGAACTCGATCGACCCGCGTGGCATGTTGCCCCGCGAGAGTGGTGTTTGCGGCCGGAGGCGTAATTCATGATCGAGCCGATCATGTATGTGGGGCTCGGCTTTCTCGTCGCCTGCCTTATCGCGCTTGCCATCATCCCGTTCGTCCATGCCCGCGCGGTGCGACTGACCCTGCGCCGGCTCGAGGCGGCGACCCCGCTGTCGATGGCGGAGATCCAAGCCGACAAGGATCAGTTGCGCGCCGAGTTCGCGATGTCGACGCGCCGGCTCGAAATGAGCGTCGACCAGCTCAAGACCAAGACCACGACTCAGCTCGCGGAGCTCGGCAAGAAGACCGACACCATCAACCGCCTCAAGATCGACCTCGGCGAAAAGACCGCCGCGATTTTCGCGCTCGAGGCGCGGGACAAGGCACTCAAGGACCAGCTGCACGCCACCGAGGAGGAGCTTTCCACCAAGACCGGCACGCTGCGGGAAGTCGAGCGCGTGCTCGCCGACAAGGAGGCCGAGCTCGTCCGGATCGGCGCCGAACTCGAGGACAGGTCGGTTCTCTTCGACAGCCAAAGCGTGGAGGTCGTGGCCCTGCGGACGCAGGTCGACGCCATCAAGGGGCAGATTCTCGGCCTGCAGAAGGGGGTCCGCGACACCGAGGACCGCCTCGCCCGCGAACGGCTCGATTCCGAGGCCGCGTCGCGCGAGCTCGCCGAGGAACGCGGGCAGGTGGAGAAGCTCGCCCAGCGGGTGGCCCAATTGGAGCGCCAGCTTGCCGGTCAGGTTGCGGAGGCCGAGATCCTCAGTCGACGTCTTGCCGACCTCGAGATGCGTCTTGCCGAGCAGAGCCGCATGCTGTCCGAACGCGAGCACGAACGCGAGCAGCTTCGGCGCGACGTCGAAGCCGCGCGCAAGATCGAGACCGACCTGCGCCAGGAGCTCACCACCACCGATCGCCGGCATGGCGAGGCGATCGAGACGCTGAAGACCGAAAAGTCCTTGATCGAGACCCAGCTCGATCGCGCCCGCGAGGACCGCGCCAAGCTGCAGCGGGAGGTTGGCGCGATGAAGCGCGAGGCGGAGGCCACCTGGGCAGCGGAGCGGGTCGAGAACGCGCTGTTGCGGGAGCGTATCAACGACGTCGCCGCCGAGGTCGTGCGCCTGACATCCGTGCTCGAAGGCTCCGGCTCGGCCATCGAGGCGATCCTCGCCGAGGAAAGCGTGCGGCTCCACGGCAACGGCGCGGGCAAATCGCAACCCGCATCGGTCGGCGGCGAGGACGGCAAGGGCAGCCTCGCCGACCGCATCCGCGCGCTGCAGGCGCGCGCCTCGCGCGTCGCCTCGACGACGTGACGGCCTTGCCCAAACCGCGGGCGGGGTGCGGCAAAAGCGGGCAGCTCGCCGACTGAGAGGCCCGAACGCAATCGGCTGCCCATAGGCGAATTGCATCGTAAATTCAGATCTGTAGCAACCCCGGCGGCGGGCTGGCACGGGAGTTGATATCTGCTGGCGTGCCGGCACGCGCGCCTTGCATCGCGAGGGTTTGCGGCGCATGGGCCGGCGAGGCGAAGCGAGAGGGATCGACCCGTGAAGAGCGTCGTCGCGATCGGCCGGCCGGCGGCAGCGTGCGGCTGCCTCCTACGATGAGCCGGAGCCCCCACGAGGCGCCGAGCCCGCGCATGGAGGCGCTGGCGCGGCTGCCGATTTTCCTGGCGCTTCAGGACAAGCGCGCGGTCCTGGTCGGCGGCAGCACGGCCGCGGCCTGGAAGGCGGAACTCTTGTCGGCGGCCGGGGCTCGGGTCGACGTCTATGCGCAGAATCCTTCCGAGGAGCTTTTGGCGATCGCCGCGGAGGCGCCGCGGGGTCCGATCGCGGTTCATGCGCGGGCGTTCGAAGCTGCCGATCTTAACGGCGCGGCAATCGCGGTCGGCGCGATCGAGGACGAGACGCAGGCGGCGGCCTTTGCGGCGGCCGCGCGCCGCGCCGGCGTTCCGGTCAACGTCGTGGACAAGCCGGCGCTGTGCGATTTCGCCTTCGGGGCCATCGTCAATCGCTCGCCGCTGGTGATCGGCATTTCGACCGACGGCGCGGCGCCGGTGTTCGGCCAGGCCATCCGGGCCAAGCTGGAAGCGCTGATCCCGCGAGGCTTTGCGCGCTGGGCGGAGGCCGCGCGGACGTGGCGGCCGCGCATCCAATCGCTCGGGTTGTCGTTCCGGGCGCGGCGGCAGTTGTGGGAACGTTTCACCCAAGCCGCGCTCGCGCGGCCGAACGATATTCCGGATCCTTCCGAGCTCGAAGCGCTGAGCGCGGATATCGACGCCGAGCCGGAAAGAATCGGCTCCATCGTGCTGGTCGGCGCCGGTCCCGGCGACCCCGAGCTGTTGACGCTGCGGGCGGTACGCGCGCTGCAGTCCGCCGACGTGATCCTGATCGACGATCTCGTCGCGCCGGAGATTCTCGACTTCGCGCGTCGCGAAGCCAAGAAGATGCTCGTCGGCAAGACCGGCTATGGACCGTCCTGTGGTCAGGACGAGATCAATCAATTGATGATCGGCCTCGCAAGAGCCGGACGGCGCGTGGTGCGGCTCAAGAGCGGCGATCCGATGGTGTTCGGGCGGGCCGGGGAGGAAATCGCCGCCTGCCGCGCGGCCGGCATCGCGGTCGAGGCGGTTCCCGGCATCACGGCCGCGCAGGGCGCGGCGAGCCGGCTAGCCGTCTCGCTCACCCACCGGCGCTATTCGCGCCGGCTGCAATACGTGACCGGGCACCACGCGGACGCGGACGGCGGGCTCTCGGCGGACATCGACTGGAAGAGCATCGCCGATCCGTCGACCACGACGGTGATCTACATGCCCAAGCGCACGCTCCACGCCGTCACCGCTTCGGCGCTCGAGCACGGCATCGATCCGGCCACGCCCGCCGTGGCGGTCGTCGAAGCAACGCGCGCCGGCGAGATTGTGCTGCGCGGCAGCGCTGCGGACATTGCCGTCCGGCTGGAGGCGATCGCTCCGTCGGGTCCGGTCCTGGTCATGATCGGGCGCGTGCTGGCGACCGTCGCGTCGAGCGCGCAGGAGGCCGCGGTTCCAGCCGCCGGCAGCAGCGCCTAGCGAGGATCCGCCCGCAAGCGCGGCGTGCTTATCCCTTGACCATCGCGCCGTCGAGAAACCGCAGCGTCCTGCCCCAGGCGATCGCCGCGCTTTCGGCATGGAAGCTCGCCCGCTCGTCGCAATAGAAACCGTGCCCGGCGGCATAGACGTGAATTTCGCAATCGGGCCGCTTGGCTCGGATCGTCTCGACGTCCGTCATCGGAATGTGCTCGTCCTTTTCGCCGAAATGCATTTGCGTGGGACAGCGCGGCTTGCGGTCGGCGGATTTGACGATCTGTCCGCCGTAAAAGCACACCGCGGCGGCAAGCCCGTCGAGCTGCGTGGCAGCCAGATAGGCGACCGTGCCGCCCATGCAGAATCCCAATACCGCGACCGGCCGCGGCAGCGCCTCGACGGCCGCCGTCGTATCGGCCACGAATGCCGCCCAATCGATGTCGGCGAGGAACTTGCGCGCCTGGGCGACTTCCTCCGGCGAATAGCCCGACTGGAAGTCGCGGGCGAACCGGTCGAACAGCGCCGGGGCCACGGCCGCATAGCCGAGCGCCGCGAGGCGGTCGCAGACCGAGCGGATGTGATGATTGACCCCGAAAATCTCCTGCACGACCACGACGCCGCCCAGCGGCTTTCCTGCCGGATCGGCCCGGTAGGCGCCGAGACGGTGCGAATCTTTGGCGGTGAGCGACAACGGTTTACCCATGATGAACCTCGCAACCTGGGGGAAGGGATGGATCAGGGCGTACGAACATCGGCAATTCCGGCGCCGGCAGCCGGCCGGTCGAGCGGACGTCCGTCAGGGGCGCGCGTAGGGCGACCACACGCAGGAGAACCCGATGTAATCTCCATACTGCGCATGCACGCTGTTGATGCGGGCGTACTTGTTATAGCGCGCGCACCGCTGCGAGGCGATGGCAAAGGCTGCGGCCTGGTTTTCCGGCGACCACGGGATGATGCCGCCGGTGTCGTTGCTCTTGATCCCATACACGCCGGCGCAGGCCGTCAGCAGCAATCCCAGCCCCAGGATTGCCAATAGGGAAGGCCCGCATTTCATGCCAAGGCTCCAGCCACCGGTTTCTGGCCGGCAATGTTAGAGGCGGGGGGCCGGAAATGAAAGGTGCTTGGATAAGCCTCGGCGCGGTTCGGGGCGGCGTATGACTATTCGGCCACAGTCGGACGGCAGCCAATGGCGGGCGAGGCGAACGGATGCTGGCCGTTCGTCCTCGGCATCCCAACGCACGACCGCCGCCCGTCGGGCGGCGGCCGGGCCGATCCCACGATTCGTTATCTACCAGCGGAGGCTTCCGCGGGAGAATCCGAATACCAGCGAGATCAGGAACAGAACCAACGCGACGAAAAACACGATCTTCGCCATCCCGACCGCCGCCCCGGCGATCCCGCCGAAGCCCAGCACGGCCGCGATCAGCGCGATGATCAGCAGCGTGACAACCAAGCCCAACATGGCCTGACCTCCTTGACGCCTCTTCCCCCCGTCAATTCCCGGCCGCGGAAAACGTTCCTTGCCCGGGGGGACTGGGCGGCATTGCCCCGACAAAGGTTCCGGCGAATCGCCGCGCCTGTGCACCGCTGCTGCACAGCAACATGCAAACGATCGCCGGGACAGCCGACCGGGGCGGGCAAGCCGCGCGCGATCCTCACATCAACCGTTCGCGCAAGAACCCGATCACCCGATCGAGCGCAGCCCGGGTCGGCTCCCCTGCGCGGTCGATGAGGTGGAGGGTCACCACGCAATGCGCCGGTTTGCTCGCGCTCGGGTTGGCGGCGCTGTCGGGGACCTCGATCGCCTCGAAAGCGTCGCCGAGCTCCTGTGCGAGCGTGTCGAACCGCGCGCGTCGGCAGATCGGATCGCCCGCGAAGCGCAATCCCAGCACGGTGAGACCCTCCTCGGCACGGCGCCGGCGCGCGTTCGCCAGCGCTTCGGGCGAGGCATGCACCGCCGCCGCCTTGCGCCTTGTCAGCGGCAGCGGCAGCGAAGGTTGCGACAGCACCGGGGCGATCAGACAGCGGTCGAGCATCATGGTCAGGGCGAAATTTCCGGTGAGGCACATGCCGATGGCGCCCACGCCTTTGCCTCCGATCTCGTCGTAGGCCCGGCGCGCGAGCGCCCGCAGCCAATCCACGATCGGGCTCGATCGGTTCTCCGCGAGCACGCGAAATTCGCGGCCGATGCAGGCGCGCGCCATTTCGGCGGTGGCATAGGCGCGCGAAACGGGCTTCCCCGGGACCCCGAACAGATGCGGCATGAATGCGGTCATGCCGGCATCAGCTACGTAACGCGCGAACCGTGCGACTTGCGGCGTGATCCCCGGGATTTCGTGGATCACGATGACCGCGGGCCCGGTGCCCATGCGGTACACTTTACGGCGTTTTCCCGCGTGATCGAACTCGAAATGGGAGAAGTCGATCAAAGGATCCATTCGGTGCCCTTCCAGTCGTGCCGCAGCACCTGCAGCAAAGCGAGTTCCGGATTTTTGTTTGGAACCTGGCCGGTCGCATCAAAGTTGAGGTGCGGCAACGCTTTCGAGGAGGTCGCTCATGGGTCGCGCTTTGCTGCTGTGGATCATTGGAATCCCCATTCCCATCATTCTGCTGATTTGGCTGCTCGGCGGCTTCCACTGACCAGGGCGTCGGGCAATGATGCGGGCGCCCGCCCTCAATTGCCTGCAAGCCGCCGACGATGCCTCGCTCCGCGCCGCCGTTCTGGTCGAACGCAGGCGCGATCCGGTTCGACCAAGTTTTCAGGAGCGGGCGCCGCGCCGCCGCAATGCTTCCAGCATCCTCGACAGCGAGGAGCGGCGCTTCCGTCGGGTTTTTCCGGTTGCATCCAGCCGCCGCGACAGGTCGGACAACTGTTGGGGAATATCCTGGCGCAACACCGGCAAGTAGAGCAACGCCAGCTTCTCGCCGATCTTGGCCTGGATATCCCGGCTGAGCCGAGCGCCCTTATTCGATGTTGCGTTCATGGCTGCATCAGCTCGCCACCCGTGGCATCAGCGAGGCCCGGCTTTGCCGTTGCTGCTGAAGAAGCGCGTGGACGGAAGACAGCCCTGGCCCGGTGCTCGGTACGTGAACCGGGGCTCTGCCGTTCGCCAGGACTGGACTTGGAAATACGAACTGGCGCTGAACAACGTCGGAGCCGGCGGCTAGGTTCCGGCCGCGCGGCTCGGCGGGCAAATCTCGCCGGCCATCGGCAACCGAATATTGCGCCGTGCGCGCAGGATCAGGCGACCTGCTTGCGCCGGTTGGTGGACAGCCAGGCGTCCTGCCGGGTCCAGACGTGCTCCTGGCCGCAGACCGAGCATTGCGTGCGGCTGAGCACGTCCGGCAATTTCGCAAAGCTCGCCTCGTCCGTCTCGATGCCGGTGTAAATCTCTCGACGGGTCTCGGGACAAGCAATCATCACGGAAGCCATCGCGACCCTCGTGCTTTGGTCTTTTTGACCTGCACCGGGCCGTAGAGGGGGAAATGGTCATTCGTGAGACAGTAGGGCTCACATGTCGGTGAAGATGAGTTGCACAGGCTGCCGGACAAGCATCGTTCAAACCCGCTCGCCCCGGCGAACAATCATTCCAAGGAAACCGGGCGCCGTAGATGCGCGCACTCCGATTTTCGCCTTCGGCGCGGCCGAATGCCGCAGCCGGCGGATCCCCAATGGCCAAGCGCCGCCGCCGAGTGCCGGCGGCGCCGCTCGAGACGGACTGGCCTACCGCTACGACAGCGTCAGTCGCAGCGCTGGCTACGACGGACGATCACCTCGCCGTCCCGGTGCTCGCGCACGGTCACCTCGCGGCAGCCGCCCCGATCCGAGCCGTAACCGTGGTGGCGTCGCCATCGCCAATCGTCATCGCGATCGCGGTCCCGGCAACCCGGCCCGACGCACAATTGGGCACCGGTCAGCACGATCGAACCATCCGGGCCGGCCGGTGAGCCGGCGAGTGCCGGAAGGCTCACGAGCGAGATCGCCGCGGCGAAAATCCAAGCGAAGATCTTCATTCCTGCCTCCATGGTTGATCCAACGTTCAACCGACAACGGGAGGAATCGGTTCCCCGAACTTTGCGGCGGCGATATCCGGCATTTCCGGGATCGCGCCCTCGGGGCCCGCCGCAAATCTGCCATGTTGCCATTGCCAAGGACTGCGGGCCGTCGGCACCCTTTGAAACCATGTTGTCAAACACGCTGGAAATCATATCGGCGTTCACGCCCCCGGATTCCTGGCTCGCGACGGGCTCCTACGGCGGCGGGGATCTGCTGCTTGTTTGGCTCGGGTCGATCGATCGGCTATGCGGTCAATTCGCAATCGCGCTGCAACATGCCGAGCACGAGCATCTTTTCTTGCTCGCCGCCTTGGTTGGTACGCTCACCCTGGTGTTTCCCACGCATCGTTGACGCCTGCTTGCCTTCGCATTGCTCCGGGGCCGGCGCGTGAGCGCGTGCCGCAGCGCAATCGTGAGACGATCGATCCACCGGAGCCGTTTCCGGGCCGGAACCTTCCTGAGCCTGTCGCATTAGCCTGCGGTAAGGTGGCAGCCTCTGATGCCAATCGGTCAAACGGCGTCATGCGGTCCCCGTCAGCCTGTGCACGACGGCCTTCCGCCTGACCAGCGGCTCTCCAGAGTGCCGAAGCGCTGAGAAAGAGGGGCCGGGCCTACGGGTGCCGGCCCTTTATCCAAACGGGCGAGAGAAGCCGAATTCGTCATGACAGGGGCAGCGGCAATCGCGGCCCCGACGGCGAAACCGCAGATCGGTTAACCCAACCTATGATCCCGGCTTGCGCCGATCCTGATTGAATCCTGTCATTGCTGCCGATACGCTCGCCGTCGAGGCGTGGCTGATCCGGCGGGATTGGAAACAGGATCGGTTCAAGAAATGGGTGAGCCGAGCGACGAGCATCGCTGGCACGAGGCGCTCGAGCGGCTGGGGCCCGAAATCGCGCGCGCCAAGCCCGAGCCCGAGAACGCCTCGAGCGGCATTCCGACGCCTGCGGCCGGCGACGCGGTTCCGCCGCCGGAACCTGTAGTCGACGCATTGGTGCACATCGAGGATCCCACCGGCGAAGCCGAGAGCTCGAGACTGCAGTCGCTCCGCTATTGGGCTGCGGTGGCCGGCGTCGCCGGCGTGATCGCCGCGCTCACCGGCCTGCTGGCGCTGCTGCCGATGTCGATGCGCTGATCCGGCTTCCCGATCACGCAACGGTCGCGGCATGAGCCGCAGAGGACAGCGTCAATCTCGACGGAAGCTTTGGACGATGCGCTGGATCGAGCCGATTTCTTTCAGCCGAGGAATCGATGATATTTTTTCCTGGAGATGAAACATCGCCGCGCCCTGGACCAATAGCACGCTCGCAAGCCCAACAGCCGCGATCGCGCTGCCGGCAAGCCGGGTGCGGCGGCCCCATTTCGAATCCCGCCCCCAGATCACGTCTGCGATCGCGCGCACCGCAACGGCGCACAGCAATGCGGCAGCGGCCGCAATTCCGATGCGGAGCCAAAGCTCCGGGACTTGTTGCTCAATCAAAGCCGCGTCGACCGTCCAGGCTGCGGCTGCGGCGCCGGCCACACCGAGGATGAGGCCGAGGCTGCCGAACCGCCGCAGTCGTTCCGCGGCATGAACGCCCAGATAGCGCCAGAGCCATTTGCGCACGATGAACATCGAAGCCGTGACGGTGAGGCCGCTCAGGGCCATCGCGGTTCCGGCCAGCACCATGGTCTTCGAGGCCGCGACCAGTGGCCCCATGGTGCAAGGCTCGCCCTGAACGGCGTCCCAGAGGACGCCTGCGGCGGCTGTCAGGAATCGGTGCAACGGCTCCTCCCGTTTCGCAGGGGCCTATCCTACCGGGGCCGTTCGCCTTGCGCTGTTACAATTCTGCAACGGTCGGAAAGAATCGGGCCCACTGTCCACAGGCCGGATGCCGCGGCGCCGCACCGACACCGAAACCCCACATTTGCGTCGCTCCTGCCGGCCAATTCCTTGACCGTGAGATGGTGATATCCTGCGCACGGCAATCGGAGGGTAAAGCAGGGATATGGGCGAGCAATCCCCGAGCCTACAGGTGCCGGAAGCCGAGGGGGGCGCATTGCCGGCTCCCGACATCGGGCGGCCCTGGCTCTCCGGCGATTGGGCCAAGTGGCTCACTGCCGCCGTCCTGTTGTTCGTCGTGGCCGGCGGCTATTGGGCTTTTTCGCAGAACCATCGGGCCAAGCTGGAACAGGCGCGTGCGCTCGCCGAGACCAAGCGGCAGATGTCCGAGGGCGAAGCGAAAGCGGGTGCCAGGCAGCGCGCGGCCGAGCGCGCCGAGCCGGTCCCCAAGCGGACCGAGCCGGGGGTGCAGGCCGCGGCCGTGCCGACCGAGCCGCCGCGCCCGCTCGCCAATGCGCCGTCCGCGGCGGGCGCCGCCCCCGACGGGCTCTACGCGGGACCGATCTGCTACGGCCCGGCCGCGCGCGATCCGCCGCGCTGCTTTCGGGCGCAGGCCACGATCAGCCGGGGCAGGATCGCCGGCCAATGGCCCGGCCGCGATCCGGGCGTGACCATGTTCATGGCGGGCGAGGTCTCCGCCTCGGGCGAAGCGAAAATCCGCATGCACGCCGAGAAGCCCGACGGCACCCGCACCGTGGCGGTCGATCTGGCGGGGACGCTCAAGGACGGCCGGCTCGACGCCACCGGCAGTTTCCGCAACGGCCGCACCGCCACGCTCAACTGGCGCAAGAGCGCGACAGGGTCGCGCTGAGGTCGACCGGTCCAGCCAGGATCGTCGTTACCATGCTGGCTCCGCCTCTGCAGGCACCGTGCAACCCATGCTAGGTTGAGCAAACGCCGATCCGACGGGAGTCAAACAATGCTGCGGTACGCTTGTGTGCTCGGGGTATTGGCAACGTCGCTGGCGAACACCCCGGTTTTCGCGATCACCAAACAGCAGAAGCTGGAGACCTGCACGTTCGGGGCCGACGATCAGAAGCTGACCGGCCAGGCGCGCAAGACATTCATGACGAGGTGCATGGCGAACGAGGACCGGCCTGCCGCGCCGACCGCTCCGCAGCAGCCGAAATGAAGCTCGATGATGGCCCGGGGGGCCGAGCTGCGGATGGTCACGGCCACAAACGCATTGTGGCGCGGCATGGACCAATCTGCGGCACGATCGTACCATTCACTTCGCCCGATCACCGCACTCCGGCCTACCTCGCGCCACGATAGGCCGAAACTATCCGCGCCATGTGGCGGTGCGTACGTTGTCGCCGATGGCTGATCGCTCGGTGCATCGGCCTCGGTCTTGCCGTGCTCTATGCGGCATGCATGCCGATATTGGCAGAGGCGCAGCCCGCAGGCCCGGCGTCGTCCATCGTCGTGCAGGGCAACCGCCGCGTGGAAAGCGAGACCGTCCGCTCCTATTTCCATTTTGAGTCGGGCGGGCATCTCGATCCGGCTGCGATCGATGCCGGCCTGAAGGCGCTCTATGCCACCGGACTGTTCCAGGACATCAAGCTTGAGCAGAACAGCAGCCGCCTTTTGATCCTCGTCGTCGAGGCCCCGGTGATCAACCGCGTGGCATTCGAAGGCAACCGGCACGTCAAGGACGAGCAGCTCACCGGCGAAGTGCAATCGAAGCCGCGCGGCCCGCTGTCCCGCCCGATGCTGCAGGCGGACGTCGAGCGGATCATCGATGTCTATCATCGTGCCGGCCGCTACGACGTGCGCGCCGAGCCGAAGCTCATCGAGCTCCCGAACAATCGGGTCGACCTGGTGTTTGAGATCGTCGAGGGGCAAAAGACCACGGTGCGGCAGATTCGCTTCGTCGGCAATCGCGCCTTCGGCAAGTCGCAGCTCAAGAACGTCATCAAGACGAGCGAGAGCAATCTTCTCAGCTTCCTCAAGAGCAGCGACGTTTACGATCCGGACCGCGTTGAGGCCGACCGCGACCTGTTGCGCCGATTTTATCTGAGCAAGGGCTATGCCGACGTTCAGATCGTGGGCGCCGCCGCCGAATATGATCCGGCCCGGAAGGGGTTCGTGATCACGTTCACGATCGACGAGGGCGATCTATACCGCTTCGGCACCTTGGACATCGTTTCAAACGTCAAGGAGGTGAGTGCCGATACGCTGCGAGCGATGTTGATCGCCAAAGCCGGCGGGCTCTACAACGCCGAAGCCATCGAGAAGACCGGCGAGAACATGACGATCAGCCTGTCCAAGCGCGGCTATCCGTTTGCGCAAGTCCGCCCGCGCGGCGATCGCGACCGCGCTAGGCGTGTCGTCGCCGTGACCTTCGTGGTCGACGAGGGATCGCGGGCCTACATCGAGCGCATCAACATTCATGGCAATACCCGGACGCGCGACTACGTGATCCGCCGCGAGTTCGAGATCGGGGAAGGCGACGCCCACAACAAGCTGCTGCTCGACCGCGCGGAGCGGCGACTGAAGAACCTCGGTTACTTCAAGAGCGTGAAGATCACCACGGAGCCCGGGTCGGCGCCGGACCGCGTCGTGGTCAACGTCGCGGTCGAGGACCAGCAGACCGGCGACTTTAGCGTTTCGGGCGGCTACTCGACCGCGCAGGGCTGGCTCGCGGAGGTCAGCGTCGGCGAGCGCAATCTGTTCGGCGGCGGCGCGGCCGCCAAGGCCAGCGTGACCTACGGCCAATATTCTCGCGGATTTTCGCTTGCCTATTCCGAGCCGTATTTTCTCGGCTACGGCGTCGCTCCGGGGATCGAGATCTTCGCCCGGCAGAACCTGCAGAGCCCGTATCAGTCGTACGGCATAGAGACCTACGGCGCCACGGTTCATTTGGGCGTGCCGATCGACGAGAATTGGAGCGCGCAATTGCGCTACAGCATCTTCCGCCAGCAGATCACGGTCGCTTCGACGCTGATGAGCTGCAATCTCGACGTTTCGACCGGCGGCCCGGCGAATTTCCCCGGCTGCGAAACGGGCGGCCAGGCATCCGGGGCGATCAAGCAGGCGGCGCTTGCCGGGCCGCAATGGGTGTCGCAGCCGGGCTATTCGCTGACCTACAGCACGCTCGACAACAACCGCAATCCCACCAGCGGCGTATACGCCAAGTTCAACCAGGACATCGCCGGGCTCGGGGGCGACGAGAATTTCATCAAGACGACCACGGACGCGCGCTATTACTACAACGTGTTCGGCGACGTCGTCGCGGTGGGCCGCGTCCAGGCCGGCAACGTGACGGGGTTCGGCGGCCAGAGCGTGCCGATCTTCCAGGCATTCTTCGGCGGGCCGTGGCTGGTGCGCGGCTTTGCCCCCAACGGCTTCGGCCCGCGGGATCTCACCGCGGGAACCAGCAACGACAACGTCGGCGGCTCGAGTTTCGCGGGCGCGACCGCCGAGCTGCAATCGCCGGTCCCCGGCATTCCCAAGGATGCGGGCCTCAGGGCCGCGGTGTTCGTCGACGCCGGCAACGTGTGGAGCTACCAGGGATCGACGACCTTTGCGCCGCCGATTTTTCCGAGCAGCCTGTGCGGCCAAGGCGGCAACCCGAGCAACTGCAACGGGCCGGCGGATTCCACGAAGCCGCGCGTCGCCGCCGGCGCCGGCCTGATCTGGGATTCGCCGTTCGGACCGCTCCGCGTCGATTACGCGGTGCCGCTGGTCAAGCAGAGCTACGACGTGACCCAGCGCTTCCGCTTCAGCGCCGGCCCGGGGTTTTGAGGATTTTGTCTGGCGCTCCCTAGTGGACAGTGAGACGGCTTTGACGCGGAAGCTCACCGCTCCAGGCAGTCTCCTGCCCTTGCTTGGGTTAAGCCGCCATCTCATTCGATCGCCTGCACGGGAATATCGCCGGTTCGGGCGCATCGTGCCGGTAGCCGCCCGCGCCTTGGGGGTTGTTCCAAGGAAACCGGAAAGGCGCTATTATTCACGCCAGTTTCGGGGGGCCATCCGGGAATTGTCGGCCAAGGAGGCCTGCCATGTCGATGAACCAGCCCGACATCGAGCAACTTCAGCGCGCGGTGGCGACATCGCTGCACGAGCATTGGGTGCTCTTTCTGATCGAGGGGATCATTCTCGTCATCCTCGGTCTGGCCGCCATCGTTATTCCGCCGATCGCGACGCTCGCGGTGGAAATCCTGTTTGGCTGGCTGTTTCTCATCAGCGGAATCGCCGGCCTGATCACCACCTTCTGGATGCGCCAGGCGCCGGGTTTCTGGTGGTCGCTCGTCTCGGCGATCCTAGGAATTGCGGCCGGTGTCGTGCTGCTGTTGTGGCCATTGAGCGGCATCCTCTCGCTTACCTTGGTTCTCATCGTGTTTTTCGGGATCGAAGGCGTTGCCTCGATCATGTTCGCGCTCGAGCACAAGCGCGAGCTGTCGGGGCGATGGGGCTGGATGCTGGCGAGCGGCATCATCGACCTGATTTTGGCCGCTATCATTTTGGCAGGCCTGCCCGGGACCGCAGCCTGGGCGATTGGGTTGCTGGTCGGCATCAATATGGTGTTCGGCGGCTCGGCGCTGATCGCGATGGCGCTGCATGCCCGCGAGATCGATCCGCGTTCGGCTGCTGCTCCGGCGCATTGAGCGGGGCGCTGCCCGCGGTGTGCGGTCGCCGGGCCTGCCCCCTTTTAGATAAGGCACTTTCTGCAACAGGGCGCTCGGGATGAACGGGGTGGATGCGAAGAAATCGAAGTCCAAGGATGGTCGGTGGCCAAGCCGCAGGGCAATCGCGGTACCGCCAACTAGCGTGAATTCCTCGGGGATCTCCGACAACTGCGGCCATAGGCGTTGTTAGGCCGACGGCAAGATATCAAGGCGAGGCTTGAAAGTGGCGGACGAGTTTGCGGCCGGTTCGCGCGGGTTCATCGTGTCTCATTATACCCGATTGTCTATGGATTTTGGTCATCAATCCGAACTGACACGCAACATGTGGCTTGAGCGATTCGCGCCACTGGAGAGACCGATTCTATTGGCGCTCCCTAGGGGACTCGAACCCCTGTTTTCGCCGTGAGAGAGACGCAAAAGCGTCTATACGCGTCCACTGGCGTTTCGGAAGCACTTGAAAACCCTGAAAAACTGCCTACATCTGTGCCTGCCTGTTTTTGGATGTTTTCACCCGTCTATTGGACACTTGTTGGACACGAACGATGGCGCGCAGAACTCCCGACGCAAGGCTTGAGAGCCGAGAGAGCCGAAGCCGTCTCGTCAGCCGTGGGAAACCGCATTATAGGTTGATCGAGCCGGGTTTGCACATCGGCTACCGCCGGCTCAAAGGCCGCATCGCAGGGACATGGGTTGCGCGCCACTACCACGGAGGCGGGAGCTACGTCGTCGAGAAGATCGGCACCGCCGACGACTTTAGCTACGCCGACGGGATAATCATCCTCAGTTTTGCGCACGCGCAAGACAAGGCTCGCGCGCACATGGTGCGGCGCGCGCATGCGACCAACGGAATGGCGGGTCCACTGACCGTGCAAGCTGCCGTCGAAAGCTATCTCGAATTTCTCGAAACCAACCGCAAGAGCGTGGGTGACGCGCGCCACCGCGCCAGGGCGCATATCTTCCCCGCGTTAGGTAACGTCGAGGTCGCGTTGCTGTCGACGGACGCGTTGCGCAAATGGCTCGGTGGGCTCGCCAGGGCGCGCCCGCGCGCGCGCACCAAGCCGGGCAAGGCGCAGCAGCACCGCGAGTTCGACGGCAGCGAGGAAGCGGTGCGCCGTCGCCGCTCGAGCGCCAACCGTGTGCTCACGATCCTAAAAGCTGCGCTGAACCGCGCGTGGCGAGAAAGCAAAGTTTCGTCAGACACTGCATGGCGCCGCGTGGAGCCATTCGAGAATGTCGACGCCGCACGCATTCGCTATCTCACCGTCGCTGAGGCGAAACGGTTGATCAACGCCAGCGATCCCGAGTTTCGCCCGCTGGTCCAGGCCGCATTGCAGACCGGCGCGCGCTATGGCGAGCTGACCCGGCTTGAAGTGCAGGACTTCAATCCCGACAGCGGAACGCTTGCCGTCCGGCAGTCTAAATCCGGCAAACCTCGGCATGTAGTGGTGACCGACGAGGGCGTCGCGTTTTTCACGCAACTGGCGGCGGGGCGAAGCGGCGGCGAGTTGTTGCTGCGCCGGGCGAACGGCGAAGCTTGGCGAGCCTCGCACCAAGGCCGCCCAATGGCCGACGCGTGCGAGCGCGCGAAGATCAAGCCGCGCATCTCATTCCACGGTTTGCGGCACACTTGGGCATCGCTTGCCGTCATGAACGGCACGCCGCTTTTGGTGGTGGCAAAGAATTTGGGCCACAGCGACACGCGCATGGTGGAGAAGCACTATGGGCACCTCGCGCCATCCTTCGTTGCGGACGCCATCCGCGCTGGCGCGCCGAAGTTCGGGTTCGAGCCTGACCGGAAGATCGCCGCGCTCGCAAAGGCCGCGCCGTGAGCGGGTTTTGTCCAGACGGCTACGTGTCGATTGCCGAGGCCATCGGCGAAGCGGCACAATACTGGTTCGGCGACCGATTTGCTGCACTTGAGACAGTGGAAGCGCGCGTGCCGGCAAGCAAGGACGACGAGCCAAATAATAGCGTCGAAGCCGCGGCGCGAGCCTTCTCGCAGGCTTCGCTTCCCGACGCGTTGCGGCACGAATTTGAAGACATCGCAAAGCAGACCGTGCATCGGCTGCGCAATTTTCTGCACCAAGGCAAGCAGCTGAAGGCCTATTATTTCGGTGGTCTGCTTGACAATGACCGTCACGCAGTTTCACGCGAATTTTGGGCCACGCCGGCGGCCGATGACGTATTGGAAGCGGGCACCTATTGGCCATTTGGCCGGCCAAATGCCTGGTACGACCGGCGGCCAAGTTATCCGCTCTTCCTAATTCGGTTGGAGCTTGATGCGCTGCTGAATGATGAACCTGGCCCGAGGAAACTGCTTCCCGCAGGGAAAATGCCGGACCTAGTCAAGGCTCTGCATAAACTCGACCACCTTAATCGAGCCGACCAGCGCAAGGCGGTGCGCGATATGCCGGAATTTCGCCGCTACCATATTACGGATGACATTTTCAGCGAGGCGGCGCGACAGGCACCGCGAAAGGCTGGTCACAAACTGCCGAAGCGCGATTAAATTGCGGCGACAATCTCGGCGTCAATCACGGCGACAATCGCGGCGCTAATTTTCGGCGCCGCGATTGACGTATTTGACCTTGCTATCGTTTTCGCGCGTACTCCTGTGCGCAGATCATCTCACAGGAGCAGACCGTGTCCGAACATTCTTCAGCACGGCAGAGCGAGCGGGCCGCATTCACCATCCGAGAGTTTTGCGAGGCTCACCGCATAAGTCGCAGCATGCTCTACAAGCTGTTGGCAGAAGGTGCCGGCCCGCGTCTTATCAAGATCGGAACCAAGAATCTGATCAGCGCTGAGGCCGCTGCCGACTGGCGGCGCGCACTCGAAGCCGCGACGAGCGAGGCTGCTGCCAACTTGAAAAAAAGCCGCCCCGGCGAGGACGGCTCTTTTGTGGAAAACACGCGTGATGGGGGGCCAGCATGACCTCTCGAACTCAGCCCCCCAGCGACAGCGATACGGAAGCGGCTGCTTTCGGCCATGTCCGTGGTCGCCGGTACCGCGACAATCAAATCAAATTTTTCACGATCGCCGAGGTTGCTGAACGTCTAAACGTCGCCACCCGTACGGTCCGCAGATGGATCAAGGCCGACGATCTCGTCGTACACCGAGTCGGCGGTGTCGTCCGGGTCGGTGAGGGCGATCTACGGGCGTTTTTAGCCCTACATCGTGAAGACTGATCGTCGGCATTTGAGTCCACAATTGTCCTTTAATGTCAAGCCAATACGGAATATCGGGAATACTACTAAGATGTACAATCTCCATCTATTTGATAGTAGAGTTCCCGAATTTCCGCTATAGTCACCCCCTGTTCTCCCGAGACCGTTCGGGACCAGGCCCGAAGCTCCCGAAAGGAGGAATCTCATGAGCAGGAAACGCCAGCGAAATGCTCCCACGCCCCGCCCCGCCGGGCCTGTAACCCTGGCGGGAGTGCTGGCTGCCCTGGAGCACGACGACAACCTTACAGGAACGCGCCGGCGCGATCTGGTTTCGGCGGTGAAACGGGTCGCCACCCTGCTGGGAGATGAGCCGGCCGCCATCCCACTCGATATGGGAGCGATCAGCGCTGGGCTCGCCGCCGTCAACCCGGTGGCCGTCGGGATCACAACCAAGCGCCTGGCCAATATCCGCTCCGATTTCCTGGCGGGCGCGAAGGCCAGTGGCGTGATGCCGGTCAAGCCCGGGAGCAAGTCACCATTGAGCCGCGCCTGGATTGATCTGTTTCAGCGGCTTTCGGGCCGGCGAGCCCTTATTGGCCTGTCCCGCCTAGCGCGCCATGCAAGCGCCCGTGGAATCGCACCCAAGGACATCAACGACGAGGTGATTCGCGACCTCATCGCGGCGGTTCGTGAGCCTACGGTATTGCACAGGCAGATGGCGCAGATCTGGACTGAAGCGGCGCGAGATCCCGCGCTAGGCCTGCGGCCGGTGACGGTCCCGTCCTACCGCACGCCCAAGCGGATCGATTGGGCGCATCTCCCCAAAGCCTTCAGGCAGGAGGTGGATGAACATTTGGCTTGGTGCGGCGTCTGCGATCCTTTTGCCGTTGATGCTCGTCCCCGCGCCTTGGCGCCGCGGTCGCTGCGGCTGCGCCGCGATCAAATCCATGCCGCCGTCACGGCCTTGGTGGAATCCGGGATAAAGCCATCCGCGATCCGATCGCTCGCCGATCTGGTATCGCCCGACCACTTCAAGCGCATCTTGCGCAGGCGCCTCGATGCCGTCAGTGATGCAGAAAACAGCTTCAATCTCGCCCTCGGCCAAGCGCTTATTCGAATTGCGCACGAGTGGGTGAAGGTCGACGCTCAAGTCTTCGCCGAGCTCAAACGCCTCGTCGGCAAAATGCCGGCGCCAGTCATGGCGCTGACGGACAAGAACAAGCGGGCCCTGCGGCAGTTCGACGATCTCGCCGTTTTGCGCCGCTTGTATTCGCTGCCCGAGCGGCTCTGGATAGAGGCGCGGCGGGACAGCAAACCGAACTTCCGTACGCTCGCCAAAGCCCAGGCGACACTTGCGATCGCAATCCTGTCCTATGCGCCGTTGCGACCGCAAAATCTTACGGCCCTAGAGTTTGATAGGCATTTGTTCATGCGCGACGGCGCGCGCGCGATCTCAACGTTGGAGGTGCCAGCCCACGAGGTGAAAAACGGGATGGAGCTTGCCTTCGATATCCCGCCTAATGTCGCAAAGATGTTGATTGAGTATCGTGATCGCTTCGCGCCGAAAGTCATCGGTCACCGCCCCACACGGCTGTTCGTGAATGCCGACGGCACGCCAAAGAATCAGGCGACTGTGTCGTCTCTGGTCACGACCTATCTGAAAAAACGCGCCGGTATCGTGCTCACCCCGCAGCAGTTTCGGCACTTGAGCGCCAAGGTCGTACTCGATGCCGAACCGGGCGACTTCGAAACCATCAAACAGTTTCTCGGTCACAAGAGCATCAAGACCACGGTCGGGGCATATGCGGGCATCGACAGCCGCCGGGCAGCGCGTCGGCATCAGCATCTCGTTGAGCGAACCCTTGCGGCTCAAATGCCA
>WNGD01000307.1_pt1 | contig 50203 bp, 49 predicted proteins | sample 5400671 | NCBI WGS metagenome assembly WNGD01 (sample SAMN13153369, study PRJNA577476) | soil metagenome | isolation source: 40 cm soil or saprolite under grassland replicate 2 | place: USA:California | collected 2016-06-15 | reverse complement strand
CGAGATCGAATACGACGTCACCGTACATCTGCACGAAGCGGCGGTACGAGTCGTAGGCGAAGCGGGGATTCTTGGACCCGGCGATCAACCCCTCGACCGTCTGGTCGTTGAGGCCGAGGTTGAGAATCGTCTCCATCATGCCGGGCATCGACACCGCCGCACCCGATCGCACCGACACGAGCAGCGGATTCTTCGCGTCGCCAAACCCCTTCTTGGTGACGCGCTCGAGATGCTTCAGATGGCGGTCGACTTCCGCGCGCAGCGCGGGCGGAAACGTGCCGTCTTCGAGGTACGCGATGCACAGCTTGGCGGAGATCGTGAACCCGGGAGGAACGGGCAGGCCCAGATTGGCCATCTCGGCGAGTCCGGCGCCCTTGCCGCCGAGGATGTCGCGCATCGCGGCCGAGCCATCGGCGCGACCGTTGCCGAAGAAGTAGACGTGCCGTTCGACGGACATATCCTAAAACTGGAGGCGTTGCCCCTACACGGCCATGGTCACCTGGATAGGGGCGGATTGGCGGGCACGTTGGGTGTCGTCGGGGATCGCGGTGGGGTATTGGCCGGAGAAGCAGGCGTCACAGAACTCGCCCTGATCGCCTCCCATGGCGCGTTTCATGCCTTCGAGCGAGAGGTAGCCTAACGTATCGACGCCCAAATGCTTGCGGATCTGCTCCAGCGAATGGCTGGAGGCGATGAGCTCCGACTTGGTCGGCGTATCGATGCCGTAATAGCACGGTCCCGTGATCGGCGCCGAGGCGACGCGGAAGTGGACCTCCTTGGCGCCGGCTTGGCGAATCATCTGCACGAGCTCCCGGCTCGTCGTACCGCGGACCAGCGAGTCGTCCACCACGACGACCTTCTTCCCCTGGAGCACTTCCCGCACCGGGTTGAACTTGATTTTGACCTTGGCGTTGCGGGCGGCCTGCGTCGGGTTGATGAACGTGCGTCCCACGTAATGGTTGCGGATCAGCGCGTGCTCGAGCTTCAGGCCCGACTGCTCCGCAAAGCCCAGCGCCATGGCGTTGGATGAGTCGGGAACGGAGAAGACGCATGCCGCACCCGCGGCGGGATGCTCGCGCGCCAGCTCGCGACCGAGCGCGCGGCGTACGCGATCGACCGAGCGCCCAAAGATCGTGCTGTCGGGCCGCGAGAAGTACACCAGCTCGAAGATGCAGCGCTTGCGGGGTTTCGCCGGAAGGGCTGGCAGCTTGTCGATCTCGGGTGGCGAGCCTTGAATGCGCAGGAATTCGCCCGGCTCTAGCTCCCGCACCGTGGTAGCGCCGATCAGATCGAGCGCGCACGTCTCCGACGCGACGACGTAGCCTTCACCGAGTTTGCCGAGCCAGAGGGGGCGGAAGCCGCGCGGGTCGACGATGGCATACAACGTCCGGCCGATCGTGACGACCAGCGAGTACGCGCCTTCGACCCGCTCCAGTGCATCGAGCAGCTGATCTTCGGGCTCGCGCGCCTCGGAGCGGGCGATCAGGTGGATCAGCACTTCGCTGTCCGACGATGTCTGGAAGATCGAGCCCTTGGCGACCAGATCGGCGCGCAGCGAGTCGGCGTTCGTGAGGTTGCCGTTGTGCGCGAGCCCCAGCGGCCCTTCGTGGTACCCGGCGAGAATCGGCTGCGCGTTGGCAAGGACCGAGGAGCCGGCCGTCGAGTAGCGCGTGTGCCCGATCCCCACGTCGCCGGGGAGATCTGCGAGCACGCGCTCGCTGAAGACGTCCGAGACGAGTCCCATGTCGCGATGTGCGCGGGCCACACCTGCTCCATCCACCGCGACGATGCCGGCCGATTCCTGGCCGCGGTGCTGCAGGCTGTAGAGGCCCAGATAGGTGAGGCGCGATGCGTCGGGGACGCCCGCTACGCCGATGATGCCGCACATCTTGCGATCAGTCTCCCATGCGTCGAGGAATGGCGTTGAAATATACGTCCCGGAGCCGGCTGACAGGCTGCTCTACGCCGCCGTCTCGCAGGGCGATGCGGAAGGCCCCGTCGCGCGCGCCCACCGTGCCGCAGCGCAGCGCCGCAACGCCCAGCTCGCCGGCTAGTGCCTGCACCGCGCCGGTGCGCTCGGGGGAGCAGGTAATGACGGCTCGCCCGTGGGATTCGCTGAAGAGAAGCTCGTGCGTGGTGAGTGGTGCGTGGTACGCGGTCAAATCGACGTCGAGACCGAATCCGTGTTCCTGATAGGGTCCGCCCATCGCGACTTCCGCCATCGCCACGCCCAGGCCGCCGTGCGAGCAGTCGTGCGCGGAGCGGAACAGGCCGCCCCCCCGCTCAGCGCCGGTGACGAGGAGCTCGATCAAACGCTGCTCGGCCTCCAGGTCCACGCGGGGCGGCTGGCCTCCGAGAAACTCGTGACACACCTCCCAATACGCTGAGCCGCCCAGCTCGGCGCGTGTTTCACCCAGGACGAACACGACGTCGCCGGTCGCACGCGCGTGACTCGGCACGGCGCGGTCGGCACGCGTCAGCAGGCCGATCATCCCGACGACCGGGGTCGGATCGACCGCGCCCGTCGGACTCTCATTGTAGAACGAGACATTGCCGCCGGTGACCGGCGTACCGAATGCGCGGCAGGCGTCGGCGATGCCGCGACACGCTTCGCGAAACTGGTGGAAGACGGCGGGACGCTCCGGGTTGCCGAAATTCAGGCAATCGGTGATGCCGAGCGGTCGTGCCCCCGTGCACGCGACGTTGCGCGCGGCCTCGGCGACGGTCGCCTTGCCGCCCTCGTACGGATCGAGGCGCACGTACCGGCTGTTGCAGTCCGTCTTCACCGCAATGCCGAAGTCCTCGTGCCGGACGCGGATCACGCCGGCGTCACCACCGGGCGGGATTACGGTGCTGGCCTGGACCGTGGAGTCGTACTGTTCGAACACCCATCGTTTGCTGGCAACCGGCGGCGAATCCAGGAGCTGCAGCAGCGCTTCGGAAGGAGCAGGGAGCACGGAGCGGGGAGCAGGACGCGCTGCGCGAAGCTCGGCGATCCGAGGATCTTCCTTAGCTTCCGGATGATAGACCGGGCAGTCGTTTACCAGCTTCTGTCCTGGAATCTCGACGACGACTTTGCCCTGCCAGGTACAGCGATACATGCCGTCGTCCGTGACCTTCCCGATCGGCGTCGCGGCGAGCTCCCACTTCGCGGCGATCGCCTGGACCTCCTTTACGCGGTCGCTCTTCGCCACGACGAGCATCCGCTCCTGCGACTCGGAGAGCAGAATCTCGTACGGCGTCATCCCCGGCTCGCGGGTCGGGACGCTGGACAGGTCGATCTCGACGCCCACGCCGCCGCGCGCCGCCATTTCCGCCGAGGACGACGTCAAACCCGCGGCGCCCATGTCCTGAATGGCGACGATGTGCCCCGAGGCGATCAGCTCGAGGCTCGCTTCGAGCAGCAGCTTTTCCGTGAACGGATCGCCTACCTGGACCTGGGGGCGGCGCTGCTCGCTTTCGCGCGTCAGCTCCTCGGAGGCGAACGACGCGCCATGTATGCCGTCGCGGCCCGTGCTCGAGCCGACGGCGAGGAGGATGTTGCCGACACCGTGCGCGGCGGCCTTGATCAGCTCCTTCTCCTTCAGCACGCCGACGCACATGGCGTTCACCAGCGGGTTGCCGGAATAGCCGGGCGCGAAATCGACCTCGCCGCCGAGCGTGGGCACGCCGACGCAGTTGCCGTAGTCGCCGATCCCGCGCACCACGCCCGCGAACAGATAGCGATTGCGCGCCTCGTCGAGCGGGCCGAAGCGGAGGCTGTTGAGCAGGGCGACGGGGCGGGCTCCCATCGTGAAGACGTCACGGAGAATCCCGCCGGCACCCGTGGCCGCCCCCTGGTAGGGCTCGACCGCGGACGGGTGGTTGTGGGATTCGATCTTGAACGCGACCGCCCAGCCATTCGGGAGCCGCAACACGCCGGCGTTCTCCCCCGGTCCCTGGACGACCTGGGGCCCCGTCGTGGGAAATGTCTTGAGGACCGGCCGCGAATGCTTGTAGGAGCAGTGTTCGCTCCACAAGGCGGAGAAAATGCCCAGCTCGGGGAACGTCGGCGTCCTGCCGAGCATGGCTTCGATGCGCGCGTACTCTGCGGGTGTGAGGTTGTGCTCCTGCACCAGCTCGGGGGTGATGACGGGGTCGGTCACTTCCGCGTTACGCCCTTGACGACGGCGCGAAACACCCGGCCGAGCACATTGGGCGCCGAGGTCTTCATCAGCGCCTCCGCTTCACCGGCGTCGAACCAGACGCCGTGACAATGCGTGCACTGGTCGATCTGGATCCCGTCCCAGTCGTGCGTGATGAGGTCATATCCGCACTTGGGGCATTTCATGTAATGCTTCTTGCGATCGCTCTCGGCCGCGGCTTGCTGCACCGCGGCGCGCTGTTGCCGCAGCAGCTCGGCGTCGCGGCGCGCGAAGTATTCGTCTTCGTTCTTACTCGGCTTGTCGTGGGTCATGGTGGAGATGCTGGAGGTACGATCCGGAGCGTGTCGCCGCCGGGGTTCGCGACCGGAACCCGTCCGGGGGGTGACGACGATTCGCCCGAATAGCGGTGGCCGTCCCAGCGCAGGATTGCATCCACCACATGGCCGTCTTTCAGCGTGACGACGTCCATCGTGCCGCAGGTGTACTCGCAGCCGTTCTGGTAGAAGAGATAGGTGTATTGGCCCACGCGCCGCACGGCGGCGGGCGCCGCCCACAGCTCATAGATCTCGCGCTCGCTCATGCCGGGATTGACGGTGCCCGTGTCGTTCGAGATGTACGGCACGTCGCGCGTGAGTGCCTGGCCCTGTGGTGCCGCGGGTGGTCGCGGACGCCGCGGCCGCGCCTGCTCTTGCTCCGTGACAACGGGGGCGGCCGCCGTATCGGTCGGGGGACGCACGGGCGCCGCCGGCGGTGCCTGGGCCGTGGACCGGCCCCGCAGCTTGTCCCACGCCAGCTTCAGTTTGGCTTTTGCGGTGTCAATCTGGTCACACCCTGAGGTGGCGACCATCAACAGCGCGCATATCGCCAGCGTGCTGCGTCGCATTGCGAGCCTCCAGAGAGAGGAAGACGCGGGCGCCATCCTGACCACCTAGGACCTGCGCGTTACGGCGCTCCGGGTGCGGCATAATTCCTACGACGTTGCGGCCGGGGTTACAGACACCGGCAATATCGTGCATCGACCCGTTCGGATTCTCGGTGACGTAGCGCAAGACCACCTGGGCATTGGCCTCGAGCTCCGCCGCCGTCTCGGGATCGGCCACGTAGCGCCCATCGCCGTGCGCGATCGGCAGCGTCAGCGCTTCGCCGCGCTCGTAGCTTCCCGTGAACGGCGTGTCGGTGGCCTCGACGCGCACCCGCACGGGGCGAGACAGGAACTTGAGATGCTCGTTGCGCATCAGCGCGCCGGCCAAAAGTCCCGCCTCGCACAGAATCTGGAACCCGTTGCAGATGCCGAGCACGGCCCCACCGGCGCGGGCATGCGCCGTCACCGCCCTGAGCACCGGCGAAAACCGGGCGATGGCGCCCGAACGCAGGTAGTCGCCGTAACTGAAGCCGCCGGGCAGGATCACCGCATCGGCCTGCTGCAGGTCGGTATCGCGGTGCCAGACGAAGTAAGCGTCCGACCCCGCCGCCCGCGCCGCATCGAGGGTGTCGGCATCGCAATTCGAGCCCGGAAAGACGACTACTGCGACACGCTGCATTCGTAGTCCTCGGTCACCGGATTGGCGAGCAGGCGGTCGCACATCGTGCGTGCTTTGGCCGCCGCTTCTTCACGGGTTGCGGCCTGGACCTTCAGGACCAGATGCTTGCCGGCCCTGACACTGGCGACCTCACCGAAGCCGAGCGCCTGCAGCGCGTGCTGTACCGCCTGACCCTGGGGATCGAGCAGCGCCGCGCGCGGCATCACCCGGATTTCTACCGTGTACGCGCTCATGCCGCTCCCGGGCGTCGGGGCCCCCCCCCTCCCGCGCCGCCGCGATAATTCTGGTCGTTGTCATCGATAACAATCGGACCGGCGATCTCCGCCTCCTCGTCCTCGGCGGGCGCCTTGAAGAAGCCCAGCAGGATGGCGCGCCCTACGCCGTAGAACATGTACGCGATGCCCAGCGGAAACACGAACACGTCGTGCTTCCAGATGCCGAATACCAGGATAACAACAATCAGCGCGAGTCCCAATAGTCCGCGGGCGGTGCGGAAGCCAGCGCGCGGCAGTGTCGCGTAGTGGACATTGCTCACCATCAGGATCGTGAGGCCGATCATCAGGAACGTGAGCACCAGGTGCCACGGCAGGGCGCGCAGCGACGTGTAGAGCGCGGTTTGCGTGAACGGATAGTAGGTGGCCAGCGTCATCCCGGCGGCGGGAGAGGGCAGGCCGATGAAGTACGTCTTGGCGCGTCCCGCCTGCGTCACGTTGAACCGCGCCAGCCGGATCGCCGCCGCCATCACGTAGAAGTAGCAAAAGATCCACGCCGCCGGGCCGCCGTTCACGAATTCGATCTGATACATAAGGAAGGCGGGCGCCACGCCGAAGCTCACGATATCCACAAGACTGTCGAGCTCGGCGCCGAATCGCGTCCCGGTCCCGGAGATGCGGGCGACTCGGCCGTCGAGGGTATCGAGAATGCCGGCGAAGACGATGAACCAGCTGGCGCGGTAGAACTCGCCGCGCGTCGCCAACACCATCGCCCAGATGCCGAAGAACAGATTGAAGAGCGTGAACAGGCTCGGCACCACGATCACGACCCGGCGGAGCGGCAGCGGGGGCGGTCTCATGCGTACTCCGCCAGGACCGTGCCGCCGACCCGTACGCGATCACCCGGTTTGACCTTGACGACGGGTCGCGCCGACAGCGGCAGGAAGACGTCGGTTCGGGAGCCGAACCGGATCAGCCCGAGACGCGCGCCCTGGGTGACCCGATCACCCGGCTTCGGGTCGGTGACGATACGGCGCGCAATCAGGCCGGCGATCTGGCGCACGAGCACGCGTCCCCGCGGGCCTCGCAGGCCGATCGACACCTGCTCGTTGTCGAGGCTCGCTTTTTCAGACGCGGCGTGGAGGAACTTGCCCTTGTTGTAGTGCACCAATTCGACGCTCGCGTCCACGGGGCAGCGGTTCACGTGCACGTCGAAGACCGACAGAAAAATCGAGATCCGCACCGCGCGCTCCTTCACATACATCGGCTCGTCGATCTCGGTCACGTGCACGACGTGGCCCTCCGCGGCGGCGAGGATGTACCGCTCACCACGCGGGCCTGGGCGAATCGGATCGCGAAAAAAAGCGACGACCCAGACGGCGACGATGCCCAGCACGACCGCCAGCGGCCACCACAGCAGCGCCGCTCCGACCACCAGGGCCCAGGCAACCGCGATGAACGGCCATCCCTCGCGCGCAATCCTCACTCCAGCTCTTGCCCCGTGATGCGACCATACGCATCGCGATATCTCTCGCTTGTTGCGGCAACAACCTCCGGCGGCAGGGCAGGCGGCGGAGCCTCACCATTCCACTTCCCCTGCTTCTTCAGGTCGGCCAGGTAGTCGCGCAGCGGTTGTTTGTCGAAGCTCGGTTGGCTGCGACCCGCCTGATAGCGATCACCCGGCCAGAAGCGCGAAGAGTCGGGTGTGAGAATCTCGTCGATGACGAGCAGCTCACCCTCCGCCGTGGTGCCGAATTCGAATTTCGTGTCCGCAATGATGATCCCGCGATCGGCCGCATACGCGCGGCCCGCTTCGTACAGACTCAGACTGGCGGTCCGCAGCCGTTCCGCCGGCTGCCGGCCGAGGGCGCGCGCCACGTGCGCGAACGTGACGTTCTCATCGTGCCCCGCCTCAGCCTTCGTGGCGGGGGAAAAGATCGGCGGATCGAGACGCGCGCTTTCGGTCAGTCCCCGCGGCAACGGCTCACCCGCCAGCGTGCCGGTCCGCTGGTACTCGGCCCACGCCGAGCCGGCGATGTAACCGCGCACGACGCACTCGAAGGGCACTGGAGTCGCGCGGCGGGTCAGCATCGCGCGACCGGCCAGCTCACCCTGATGCGAGCGGAGCGCGGGGATGCGTGCGACGATGTCGTCGACATTGGCGGTGAGGCAGTGGTGCGGCATGACGGACGCGAGCCGGCGGAACCAAAACGCGCTCATCTGGGTCAGGACAGCGCCTTTGTGCGGCACGGCCTCGCGCATCACGACGTCGAACGCGCTCACGCGATCGCTGGCCACCAGCAGCAGCGTTGCCTCGTCGACTTCGTACACCTCGCGCACCTTGCCCCGGCGCAGCAACGGCCACGGCAGCTGGCTCTGAACCAGTACTCCTCCGGTCATACCTCCACCTCCGCCGCGGCTGCCGCGGGGGCAGTCGCCTGGATGGCACGCATCAGCTCCGGGATCACGCGATCGAGGAACTCGTCCACCTGCTGCGGTGCCCGGCCGACGTACGCGCTGGGATCGAGCTCGCCGGCCGTGGCACGGACACCCAGCCGCTTGAACTCGGGTGTGCGGGCAAGCCGGTCGAGCAGGTTGTCGGCGCCTTGCAGGCTCTGGCCGCGGATGACCTCGTGGAGCTGTTGGCGGTCCCCGCCGGCCTTCACGCCGCGCATCAACAGGCGCTCGGTGGCGAGAAACGGCATCGGGCCGGCGACGTGCTCCGCGATCATCTCCTCACGGACTTCGAGGCCGGCGGCGACGTTGGTGGCGAGCACGAGAATCGCGTCGGTCGCGAGGAATGCCTCGGGAATCACCAGCCGGCGGTTGGCGCTGTCGTCGAGCGTGCGCTCGAGCCATTGCGCGGCCGCGGTGTGCCACGCGTTGCCCTCGAGCTCGATCACGAAGCGCGCGAGACTCGTCATGCGCTCGGCGCGCATCGGATTGCGCTTGTAGGGCATCGCGGAAGAGCCGACCTGTTCGCTCTCGAACGGCTCGAGCAGCTCGCCCTCGTGCTGCAGCAGGCGCAGATCCGTGGCGAACTTCGCCGCCGATTGTGCGATCCCCGACAACACGGCCAGCACCTGTCCGTCCAGCTTGCGCGTGTACGTCTGTCCGGTGATCGGGAGCACCTGCTCGAATCCCATGGCGCGAGACACGCGCTGGTCGAGCTCGGCGACCTTGCCGTGATCGCCCTCGAACAGGTCGAGAAAACTCGCCTGTGTGCCGGTCGTTCCCTTGACGCCACGAAACCGCAGCGTGCCGATCCGATTGAGCAGCTCTTCGGCGTCGAGCGCAAAGTCCTGCATCCAGAGCGTGATGCGCTTGCCGACCGTGGTGAGCTGCGCCGCCTGGAAGTGCGTGTACGCGAGGCAGGGGAGTGCACGATAGCGCCGCGCCAGCTTGCCCATCGCCACGAGGACCGCGCCGATGCGCCCCAACAGCAGCTGCATCGCCTCGCGCATGAGCACAAGATCGGCGTTGTCTGTGACGAAGGCGCTGGTCGCGCCAAGATGAATGAAAGGACGGGCGGCCGGCGCCTGATCGCCGAGGTGGTGGATATGCGCCATCACGTCGTGACGCAGCCGTCGCTCGTATTCCGCGGCCTTCTCGAGATCGGCATCGTCGAGATGGGCCTGCAGCTGCGCCGGCGCGGCGTCGGGAATCGCGAGGCCCAGCTCTTTTTCCCCCTCCAGCAGCGCGAGCCACAGCCGGCGCCACAGGCCGATACGGCGGCGCTCGCCCCAGAGCGCCTGCATCGCGGGAGAGGCGTAGCGCGCCGAGAGCGGCGAAACCCAGCTCAAACCGCGGCCTTCGCTCGCGCGACCAGCTTACTCCAGTCGGCGAGGAATTGATCGAGGCCGCGGTCGGTGAGGGGATGCAGCAGCAGCTTCTTCAGGACGTCCGGCGGCAACGTCGCCACGTCGGCGCCGATCATCGCCGCGTCAATCACGTGGCGCGGGTGGCGCAGCGACGCGGCGAGGATGTCCGTCGCGATGTTGTAATTGTCGAAGATGACCCGCGCTTCGCGGATGACTTCCATCCCCTCCTGCCCGACGTCATCCAGCCGTCCGATGAACGGGCTCACGTACGACGCGCCCGCCTTGGCGGCGATGAGGCACTGGATGCTGGAGAAGCAGAGCGTGACGTTGGTGCGGATTCCCTCCGCGGCGAGCCGCCGCACCGCCACCATGCCGGACTCGAGCATCGGGATCTTGACGACGATGTTTTCGGCGATCTTCGCCAGCTCCTTGCCTTCCTTGACCATCCCCTCGGCGTCGACCGCGACGACTTCCGCCGACACTGGTCCTTCGACGAGCGAGCAGATCTCCTTCAGGACGTCGCGGGGGTCGAGGTCGCCCGCCTGCTTGGCGAGCAGCGAGGGATTTGTCGTAATGCCGTCGATCAGGCCGGCCTGTGCGGCCCAGCTGATGTCCTTGAGGCTCGCGGTGTCGAGGAAAAACTTCATGACGGTGACGCCTCGGCGTAGAGGTCCGGTGGATACTGCACCGCCTCCAGGTACAAGCCCTGGGGCGGAGCGGGCGGACTAGCCGCCAGATTATCGCGTGCAGCAAGCAAACGGGGGAAATCCGCCGGCGGGCGCCGGCCGAGGGCGATGTCGACCATGGTGCCCACGATGAACCGCACCATGTGATGCAGAAACCGATCGGCCTCGACCGTGAACGCCATCCCCCCTCCCGCGATGTCCGCACGCGGCGCCCAGTGCGCAAGCGCCACGCGGCATCGGTAGTGGGCGGTGTTCGCGCCGGCCGCAGCCAGGCCGCGAAAGTCGTGTTCACCGACGAGTGCCGCCGCGGCACTCTCCAGGACGCTGACGTCGAGCGATCGACCGAGCGCCCATTCGTACGGCTTGCGAAACGGCGACGCCGCGGCCTCGTCGGTTCCAATCAGATACCGATAGCGCCGCGCGGTGGCGCTGCGCCGTGCATCGAAGCCGGGCCGCATCAGATGCACCTGCTGAACCCAAATCTCACGCGGCAACAGGGCGTTGAGCGCACGCCGCAAATCCGCCGGCTGGGTCGCCCAACGTGCAGCGCCCAGGAAGCTCACCGCTTGGCCGAGGGCGTGGACGCCCGTATCGGTCCGGCCTGCACCCGTCGCAACCGTCTTGTGACCCATCAACCGCTCCAGCACCGCTTCGAATTCGGCCTGGACCGTGCGGTCGACCGGCTGCCGCTGCCACCCTGCGAAGCCCCCCCCGTCGTATTGGATCACCGCGAGGAAGGGGCGGCTTGTCACGTCGGGAAAGATGCAACTCGTTGTCACTATTTGACAAGGGTGATAGCCTTAATCCCTCATGGATGCCTCGCCACTGCGCCGCGCACTCATCGCACTCGCCAATCGCCAATCGCTGTCCGACGAGCAGACCGCGGAGGTGTTCGGCATCGTCATGAGCGGCGAGGCGACCCCGGCGCAGATCGGCGGCCTGCTCCTGGGGCTCCGTGCGAAGGGCGAGACGGCCGACGAGCTGGCCGGCGCGGCGCGCGCGCTGCGGAATGCGATGATCCGCGTCAGCGCGACCCAGCCGCATTTGGTCGACACGTGCGGTACCGGCGGCGGCACCGTTCCCACGTTCAACATTTCGACGGTTGCCGCTTTCGTCGCCGCGGGTGCGGGTGCGGTCGTCCCCAAGCACGGCAACCGCTCGTATACGTCGCGGTGCGGTTCTGCCGACGTGCTCGAGGCACTCGGCATTCGCATCGTGCTCGACGCCGCGAGCGCGGGTCGCGTGCTGAACGAAGCCCGCGTCGTCTTCCTGTTCGCGCCGAGTTTTCATCCCGCCATGAAACACGTGGGGCCGGTGCGCCGGGAGCTCGGGACACCGACCCTCATGAATCTTGTCGGCCCGCTCGCCAATCCCGCCGGCGTCAATCGGCAGGTGATTGGTGTGGCCGAGGCCGATCGCGCCGCCATCGTCGCCGAGGCACTCGTGCGACTCGGCGCCGAGCACGCGCTCGTCGTGCACGGCCGGGTCGGGATGGACGAGATCTCCCCCCACGGCGTCACGGACGTCTGGGAGGTGAAGGACGACACCGTGCGCACCTGGGAGATCGATCCCGAACGCTTCAGGCTGGGGATCAAGGACGTGGGTGAGCTGCAGGGCGGGGAACCGGCGGCGAACGCCGAGCGATTGGAGCGAATCCTGGGGAATGGATCGGCGGATCCAGCGGGGCTGGCGGCCGTGCTGCTCAACGCCGGGGCGGCAATCTATGTCGCGGGGATCGCGAACTCCCTCGCCGAGGGCATCGGCCGGGCTCGCGAGGTGGTCGCCTCCGGAGCGGCGCGCGCGGCGCTCGATCGGCTCCGGAAGGCGACCGCTAGTACTTCCTGATGACGCCGACGACGACACCCTGGACGATCACGTCCCGCTCGTTGATGCGCAGCGGCTGCATCGATTCATTGGCCGGCTGCAGTCTGATCCAGCCGCCCGGCTCGCGGTAGTAACGTTTGACCGTGGCACCCTCTCCGTGGACGAGCGCGATGACGGTTTGCCCGCTGTCGGCCTCGTTGCGCTCCTGGACGACGACGTAATCGCCGTCTTTGATGTGCTCGTCGATCATGGAATCGCCGCGCACCTTGAGGACGTAGCTGCGGCCGCGCCGCGGCAGGAGCTCATCGGGTACGGCAATCGTCTCGTCACCGGTAACCGCCTCGATGGGATGCCCGGCGGCGACGAGTCCCAGCAAGGGCAGCTCGGTGGCTCCGGTCTGTCCCTTTGGCGGCACGACCTCGATGGCCCGGCTCTCGTTGTGGGTACGCCGGATGTAGCCTTTGCGCTCGAGATTGGTGAGGTGCTCATGTACCGTCGCCAGGGACTGGAATCCGAATTGGCGCGCGATTTCCTCGAAGCTGGGGGCGTACCCCTTCTCTTCGATATGCTTGGCGATGTAATCGAGGATCTCGCGCTGGCGACGCGTAACCGGCATGTTGGCTCCCGAATATATACCGAAACATAATCTACCCGAATAACGCCCGAACGCAAGGATGCCTGGTAACCAGCCCCGACCGACACTCGACGCTATTCTGGCGGTAACCCGCGCCCGAATTGCGACGCTTCAAGCAAGCGCCACCGAGCTGGAGCGGCGGGCGGCGTCGGCTCCGCCAGTGCGGCTCTTCCAGGAGCCAACGCCGGATGTCGGCCTCATCGCGGAGGTGAAGCGGCGCTCGCCATCGCAGGGCGCCATTCGAACCGATCTCGACCCTGTGGAGCACGCTCAGGCCTACGTCCGAGGCGGTGCGGTGGCCGTTTCCGTGCTCACGGATGAAGCGCATTTTGGAGGATCGCTTCGGGATCTGGAACGCGTTGCGGCGGCGGTGCATGTCCCTGTGCTCCGCAAAGACTTCATCCTGGATGAGCTGCAGATAATGGAAGCAAGGGCAGCCGGAGCCAGCGCCGTACTGCTCATCGTGCGAGTACTCACCGACCGGTTAGGCGCGCTGGCGCAGGCAGCTCGCAAATGGAGGCTTCACACCCTGATCGAGATTCATACACTGGCTGAACTGCAACCGGCGCTCGCGGCAGCCCCGGATGCCATTGGGGTGAATGCGCGGGATCTCTCGACGTTCGAGGTCGATTTGCGGCAAGCGGAAACGGTGATCGCGAGAGTCCCTGGCGATGTTGCCGTCGTCGCCGAGAGCGGCATCGAAAATCGGGCGGATGTCGAGCGGCTCGCCGCTGCGGGCGCAGATTTTGTGCTGGTGGGAACGAGCGTCGCGCGCAACAGCGATCCGGAAGCCGCGGTGCGGGCCCTTGTGGGAGTAGAAAGGAAACCGAGGATTCGGGGATGATTTCACAGGCTAAAGCCTGCGCTCGGCAATCACTGTCCTTAAGGACAGTGTCGGCCGAGCCCACCCTTCAGGGTGGGAAAAACACATGAGTGTGATTGACACCAGCACCGGTCGGTTCGGCCCCTACGGCGGCCGTTACGTTCCCGAGACGCTGATGCATGCGCTCGAAGAGCTCGCCGCCGTGTACGATGCGGCGCGCGGCGATAAGCGATTCTGGGCGGAACTGGACGAGCTGCTCAAGAACTACGTCGGCCGCCCGACGCCGATCACCACGGTCCCGAGATTGTCCGCGCAGGTTGGCGCTCAGGTTCTCCTCAAGCGTGAAGACCTGAATCACACCGGCGCTCACAAGATCAACAACACGCTGGGCCAGGTGCTGCTGGCGCAGCGCATGAAAAAGCGGCGCATCATCGCGGAGACGGGCGCAGGGCAGCACGGCGTCGCGACCGCGACGGTGTGCGCCCGCTTCGGCCTCGACTGTGTCGTGTACATGGGCGAAGCGGACATGCGGCGCCAGCGCTTGAATGTGTACCGCATGGAATTGATGGGAGCCAAGGTCGTCCCGGTGACGTCGGGCACGCGGACGCTGAAAGACGCAACCAATGAAGCGCTGCGCGATTGGGTCACCAACGTCACGACGACACACTACATCATCGGCTCCGTGGTCGGTCCCGATCCATTCCCCCGTTTGGTCCGGGACTTCCAGTCGGTGATCGGACGCGAGGCGCGCGCGCAGCTGCTGGAGCAACACGGCCGGCTGCCCGGTACCGTGGTTGCCTGCGTGGGCGGTGGCTCGAATGCGATCGGCATCTTCACCGCCTTCCTGGAGGACAAGAGCGTCCAGCTCGTCGGTGTCGAAGCGGCCGGCGAAGGAGTGGCGAGCCAGCGACATGCGGCCTCGCTGGCAGCGGGCCGGCCGGGTGTTTTTCATGGAAGCCTGAGCTACCTCCTGCAGGACGCCGATGGTCAAGTGCAGCCGGCGCACAGCGTTTCGGCCGGTCTCGATTACCCCGGTGTCGGCCCTGAACACGCTTACCTGAAAGACACGGCCCGAGTATTGTATGAAGCCGTAACGGACCGGGAGGCGCTGGAGGCATTCGCCAGCCTCTCGCGGCTGGAAGGGATACTCCCGGCTCTTGAAAGTGCCCACGCAGTCGCGTGGGTGATGAGAAAGAACTGGACCTCTGACGATCTCATCCTGATCAACCTGAGCGGCCGCGGTGACAAGGACGTCGCCATGGTCGCCGAGCTTACGGGAGCAGCGCTCTGACGAATCCCGCGTCCTCTATCCCCGAGCTGGCTCTCCCGCCCTCACAGGTCGAGGAGCTGCTGCAGGTCATCAGCAAGGGGATGCGAGCGACGCAGCTGTACCTGCCGAACAATCCCGTCTATCAGCGCGCCGTCGAGAACATTCGCACCGCCTTCCGGCAGATCTGGCAGGCCACCGACGATCTCGTTTTCGACATCGGCGAGACGGAAATGCGCTGGGAAGATCACTCCATCTACAGCCAGGACCAGCGCAACGAGAGCATCGCCTGGACGCTCTACAAGGACGGCGTCCGTTCGCTCTCGTTCAAACCCGGCGTCGAGGACCTGGAGATCGTGCGCTTTCTGTCGGTGCTGCAACAAGCGAAGAACCTCCAGGCGGACGCGCCCGACGATCTGCTGACGCTGCTGTGGGCGGAAGATTTCCAGTTCATCACTTATACGTTCCGGGAGCTGGCGAGCGAAAACGCGGTCCCCATCGAGCGCGCGGAAAAAGGGGCGCCAACGATCGAGGGGGGCGGCGGGACGCCGGGCGGCGACGGCGGCAGCGCCGACCCCGCCACGGTGCGCCGTCAGGTGGAGGAAGAGGCTCCTCCGAAGCGGGAAGGACTGGTGTCCGTCGACGATTTCGACACGACGCTGTACTTCCTCGACGACAAGGAAATCGAGTATCTCCACAAGGAAGTCGAGCGCGAATACGGACAGGACCTGCGCGGCAACGTGCTGGCGATGCTCTTCGATCTCCTCGAGCTGCAGACGTACGGCACGGTCCGCGCCGAGCTGATCTCCATCGTCGAGAACTTCATCCCCTACTTGCTGGGCGCCGGCGATTTCCGGTCGGTGGCGTTCATTCTGCGCGAGTGCAAGGTGATTCTGCAGCGGGCCCGCGAACTGATTCCCGAACACCGGCAGACGCTGGAAGGGCTGCCCGCCCGGTTGTCCCAGGCCGACGCGCTGTCGCAGCTGCTGCAGTCGCTCGACGAAGCGGCGAGCCATCCCACCGAGGACGAACTCAGCGAGCTGTTCGGTGAGTTGCGCGCCGACGCGCTCGGTACCCTCATGGGGTGGTTACCGAAACTCCACAACGAGCGGGTGCGTGCGCTGGTGCAAAGCGCCGCCGAGCGGCTGGCGCAGTCACACGCCGCGGAGGTGCTGAAGGCGCTCGCCAGCGCCGATCCGGCCGTGCAGCTCGAAATGGTCCGGCTGGCCGGCCGGCTCAAGCTGCCGGGAGCGCCCGAGGGGATGGGACCGTTGCTGGAGCGCGGTGAGCGGGAATTGAAGCTGGCCGTCGTCGAGGCGTTGACCACCATCGGCAGCCCGAGCGCGACCCGGCTGCTGGAGAAGGCGATCGACGACAGCGAGCGCGACGTGCGGATTACGGCCGTCAAGTTCCTCGGCCAGCGTGGTCATCGCAATGCTTTCGGACGCATCGAGGCGCAGGTCTTAGGCGCGAAGCTCAAGAACGCCGATCTCACCGAGAAGATGGCGTTCTTCGAGGCGTACGGCGCGCTGGCGGGCGCCGCAGGGATTCCCACGCTCGAGAAGATGCTCGTTCCCAAAGGCGGGCTGCTGGCGCGCAAAGAGGATCCCGAAACCCGCGCGTGCGCGGCGATGGCACTCGGCAAGATTCGCGTGCCGGCCGCGCGCGACGTGCTGCAGAAGGTGGCGCAGGACAAGGAGGCGCTGGTGCGGAACGCGGTGAGTCGCGCCCTGCGCGAAGTCGGGACGGCAGGCTCGTGACGGCGCCCGGGGGCAAGCGGCCCTCCATGATGGAGACCGTCCAGACGACGGACGGTTTCCTCCGCCACGCCGGCCGCGATTTCCTCATCGTGCTGTACACCGCGTTCCGCTCGCTCAAGCTCTATCCGATCGAGAACACGCAGGTGCAGAAGGCGCTGGACGACCTCGCGGCGACGACCAAGCAGCTGCTCGACGTGGAGCGCGAGCTGGAGATCCGGCTGCAGGGGGAGTTCATCTTCGTGAACTCGACCCGGCTGCGGCTCGATCTCGACAACTACGCCTCGTTCTCGCACATCCTGAACGTCTTCCAGCAGTGCGGCATCGGTGCGGTGCGGATCGACGAGGGCGTCGACCGCAGGCAGATGCAGGTATTCGTGTCGCTGCTGCTCGTCTACGCCGCGAAGGAAGCGAACCCCAACAAGCTGTTCGAGGTGTCCCAGAAACTGACCGACGGCGGCGTCTCACACGTCAGCGTCGAGCCGCCGCTCGAGGCCGAAGAGGATGTGGAGGAGGAAGAGCGGCTGAAGGAGGCGGCGAAGCGCACCTATGCGCGCTCCGTCGCCGTGACGAAAGAGGTGATCAACAGCATTCGCATGGGCCGCACCGCCAACGTGAAGAAAGTGAAGCGCGCGGTGCAGGCGATCGTGGACCAGGTGCTCAACAACGAATCGTCGCTGGTCGGTCTCACGACCCTGCGCGATTACGACGAATACACGTTCACCCACTCGGTCAACGTGTGTATCTTCTCGGTCGCGCTGGGGCGCAAGCTCGGGCTCACCAAGCTGCAACTCTACGACCTCGGCATGGCGGCGCTGTTCCACGACGTGGGAAAGTCACGCGTGCCGCTGGAGGTCCTCAATAAGGAAGGGGGCCTCACCGAGGAGGAATGGCGCATCATGCAGGCCCATCCCTGGCTCGGCGTGCTGACGCTGTTCGGGCTGCGCGGCTACGGGGAGATCCCCTACCGCGGCATGGTCGTCGCCTACGAGCACCACATGAAGGTCGACCTCACCGGCTATCCCAAGTCCATCCGCGGGCGGGCGCTGTCGATCTACTCGAAGGTCATCGCGGTCGCGGACGGCTTCGATGCGGCCACGAGCCGCCGCGTCTATCAGACCGTCCCGATTCAACCGGATCAGGTGCTCAAAGAGATGTGGGAGAACCCGCGTCGCGGCTACGATCCGGTCGTGGTCAAGGCGTTCATCAACCTGATCGGCATCTATCCGGTCGGCACGTGTGTCATCCTCGACACCTACGAGGTCGCGCTGGTGCACAGCGCGAACCCCGACGTGGCGCACGTCCATCGCCCGGTCGTCCGCCTGGTCACGACGCCGGACGGCGCGCCGTTGCATCCCGGCACCGTGGTCGATCTCTCGCAGAAAGACGCTAACGGCAGTTTCCCGCGCACCATCGTCAAGGTTACGGACCCTGTTAAGTACGGGATCAACGTCAGCGACTACTTTGTCTGACAGCGCCCCCCCCGCCCCCCCCATCGCACAGCGATGGCGGGCGCTCGGCAAGTCTCGAGCGCTGATTCCGTATCTCACCGCCGGGTTCCCCAGCGCCGCCGTGTCGCTCGATGCGCTGCGGCGCGTGGCGGCGGCGGGCGCCGACTTTGTCGAGATCGGCGTGCCGTTTTCCGACCCGCTCGCCGACGGCCCGACGATTCAACGCACCACGCAAACGGCGCTCCAGCAGGGCATGACGCTGCCGCGCGTGTTGGATCTGGTGCGCGACTCGGGTGTCGACATCCCGATCATCATCATGACGTATCTGAACCCGGTGATGGCCTATGGTGTGGAGCGATTCGCGAGAGATGCGCATGCCGCGGGCGCCGCGGGCGTGCTGTTGACCGACCTTCCGGCCGGCGCCGACCCAGCAATCGAGCAAGCCGTAACGAAGAGTGAGCTAGCGTTGATTCGGTTGGTGGCACCGACGACCGACGACCGACGACTGAAGACCACCCTCCACAACGCCACCGGATTCGTGTATCTGATCTCGCGCCTCGGCGTCACCGGCGCGCGCGCCACGGTGCCGCCCGATCTCGCGGGGCACGTGCAGCGCATCCGGGCCGTGAGTCGCCTGCCCGTGGCGGTGGGCTTCGGCATCGGAACGCCCACGCAGGCCGCTGCCGCGGCCCGCGTGGCCGACGGCGTCGTGGTGGGGAGTGCGCTCATGGATGCGCTGGCGCAAGGTGGTGTCGCCGCGCTGGAGAAGCTTGCCGGGGAGCTGGCCGCCGCGGTGCACGCATGAGTATTTCCCGCTTCGTCACGCTCTACAGCCGGGCGCTTGCCTTGGTCGGGTCGGCACTGCTGATCGCCGTGTTGATCGCCGATCTGCGCTGGCTGGGCCAGATCCCCGAGCTCGTGGTACTGTTCGGGTGCGCCGTCGCGCTCCGGGGCCTCACCGTGCCGTTGAGCAAGTACTCCTATCTGAACCAGACCGCGCTGGTCGGCGTCGCCGGCAGCCTGCTGGTCGGGCTGCCGGCGACGGCGCTCGCGATCGCGGGCGCGACGCTCGTGACCGATTCGTTGTGGCAGCGCAAACCGCTGCGCGTGGCGTGGATCAATCTGGGCCGCGAGACCATTACGCTCGTTGCGGCGTATGGCGTGTATGCCGCGTCGCTGACGTGGCTGGAGTACCCCGGCTTGAACATCGAGCTGCTGCCGGCGCTCGCCGGCTATGCGCTCGCCTACTTCGTCTTCGGCCGCGTGCTCTTCTACTTCAGCCTCATCATCCGCGCGAAGCTGGAGCCGGCCGAGCGACTGATGATCGTCCGGTACGAGGTCATCGCCTACGCGGCGACGCTACTGGCCGCGACGATTTTCGTCGGTGCAGTCGTCGCCTGGTCGTTCGGTGCCTGGATTCTCGTCGGACTGGTGCTGACGTTCCTTGGCCTGCTCCTGAAGCAGATGATCGAGGAAGCGATCTCGGCCGAAGAGCTCAACAAGATCCACGCGATGGAAGCGGTGATCACCGCCAACATCAGTCTGGAGGATTCGTTCGATCGCATCGAGCGGCTGGCCAACCGGCTGGTGGACTGGGGCGATTTCCGCATCTACCGGCTGCACGACGGCGTCATGTCGCTGGTGCATCGCAGCGAACGGGGGCGCGCGGGACGGGGCGAGCCTTCGGAGGATACGGTGGCGTTGCGCCAGGCGGTGGCCGCCAGCGGCGAGACGGTGGTGATCGACGACGTCACGCGCGACAAACGCGTGGCCGATGCGCCGCTCGAGATCCAGAGTCTCGTGATCGTGCCGCTCAAATTCGGCGATCAGATCATCGGGACGCTGGAGCTCGAGCACCACAAGAAGAACTGCTACCGCCGCCAGGACATCCTGACGATCACGACGTTCGCCAGCCAGCTCGCTACCGCCGTGCATATCACCGACCTGCGGCGGCCGCTCGTCGAGACGGTCGAGCGCATGACGCGCCAGCTCGCGACGATCGCCCAAACGGCGGAAGCGTTGAAACAGGCGGCGTCCGCCGTTGCCGCCTCGACGGGCGTGATCCGCGAGGGGGTGCGGCGCGAAGAGGGCGAGGTGTCGGGGGGTCTGGAGGCCACGGAGAGCCTGGCGCAGGTGTCGCGCCGCGTCTCGGACGATGGCGCCGGCGCGGCCCGTGCGTCCGCGGCGGCCAGTGACGTCGCGAGCCGCAACCGCACCCAGATTCGCGAAGCGATCCAGCGGCTCGTCGCGCTCAAATTGTTCGTGGGCGAAAGCTCGACCAAAGTCCAGCAGCTCGGTCAGATGAGCCGGCGCATCACCGGCTTCATCGCGTCGATCCGTGAGATCGCCGATATGACAAACCTGCTGGCACTGAACGCGGCAATCGAGGCGGCGCGGGCCGGGAAGCACGGCAAGGGCTTCGGCGTCGTCGCGGACGAGGTGCGGACTCTCGCCGAGCAGAGCGCCACCGCGGCGGCGGAGGCGGGCGACCTGGTGCAGGACATTCACACGCAGGTCGGCGAGGTCGTCGAGCAGATGCGGCGCGGGCAGGTGAACGTGGGCGATGTCGAGGAGCTCTCCGCGGCCGCGCTCGAGGCGCTCGACGCGATCGTCGCCGCGACGGCCGAGGCGACCGCGCACGCCGGCCGGATCACCGCGGCGGCGGGAGAACAGAATCAGGCGTTCGCGCGCCTGCGCGAGCGCATCAACGCGGTGGCCAGCATCGCGGGACAGAACCGGCTCGAGGCCGATGACGTCGCGACGCGCGCGGTGCAGGCCGCCGAGGGGCTGACGGACCTCGAACGGGCGACCCGCGACCTCGAGCAGGTGGCGACCATGCTGCGCGATCTGACGCGCGGCTTCGCCAACGTGGCATAGCCTGACTACCGCACGCACGTACGTGGCTCTAGGATCGAACATGGGCGACCGCGCGGCGCATCTGGCGTACGCCCGGGCGCGGCTGGGCGCCCTCCCGGGCACGCGCCTGCTGGCCGCCTCGAGCGTCGAGGAAACGGCGCCCATCGGCCCGGTTGCGCAGCCGCCGTATTTGAATCAAATGGTCCTGCTGGAAACGAGCCTGCGGCCGGCCGAGCTGCTCGCGCAGTGTCGGACCATCGAAGCCGAGCGCGGCAGGGAGCGGCGCGAGCGCTGGGGCCCGCGCACGCTCGATCTCGACATCGTGCGCTACGGAACCCAAACCGTGCGGGAGCCGGACCTGACGATTCCCCATCCCGAGCTGCCGAACCGCGAATTTTGGCGTCGCGAGATCGCCGAGCTGGAAGGCAAACATGACTAGCATCACCACGCGGGCGCTGATCGAGATGAAGGAAAAAGGCGAGCGCATCGTCGCGCTCACCTGTTACGACGCCCTGTTCGCGCGGCTGCTCGACGCGAGCGGCGTCGACATCCTGCTCGTGGGCGATTCGTTGAATCAGGTCCTGGCGGGGGCGCCCTCCACGTTGTCGGCGACGCTGGATCAGATGATCTATCACACGAAGATGGTGCGACGCGGAACGGAGCGCGCCATGGTGGTCTGCGATATGCCGTTCCTGAGTTATCAGATCTCGCCGGAAGACGCCTTGCGCAATTGCGGTCGGGCCATGAAGGAGACGGGCTGCAACGCGGTGAAGATCGAGGGCGGACAGCCGATGGCCGCGACGGTCCGCCGCCTGGTCGACATCGGCATCCCCGTCATGGGGCACCTCGGGCTCACGCCGCAGTCGGTGCACGCACTCGGCGGCTACCGCGTTCAGGGACGCGATGACGCCGAAGCCGGGCGCCTCAAGGCCGATGCGACGGCGCTACAAGATGCGGGCGCCTTCGCCATGGTGCTGGAGCTCGTCCCCGCGCCGCTGGCGTCGCAGATCACCAAGGCGCTGACGATTCCCACGATCGGCATCGGCGCCGGCCCGGCGTGCGACGGCCAGGTGCTCGTCCTGCACGACATGCTCGGCCTCAACGATCAGTTCTCGGCCAAGTTCATCAAGAAGTACGCGGCGCTGGCGGAGGACGTGCGGGAGGCGGCGCGGGTATTCGCGGCCGAGGTGCGCGAGGGCCGCTACCCCGGACCGGAGCATTCTTTCGGCAAGTGATATTAAATTGGGGTGACCTTTTGGGGGGATCGACGCAATGGGGAAGACGGACGACGCAAAGCTCGCGAAGCTGATCAAGAAGAACATGGCGAAGGCCGCGAAGGCCAAACCCAAGGCGCGCAAGCGCTACGACCCGACGCTCCCGCCGGACTCTACGGACGATGACATCGAGCGCCGCGACTTCTTTTCGGAGATGAAGAAGCGCGAGTTCTAGTTGCGCGAGCTCTCCAACCTTTCCGAGATGCGCTCGTGGTCCCGCTCCGAGCGCTCTCGCCGCCACACCATCGGCTTCGTTCCCACCATGGGCTACCTGCACGAAGGCCATCTGCGCCTGGTGGACCGTGCCCGCGAGCTCGCCGAGCGCGTGGTCGTCAGCATCTTCGTCAATCCACTGCAGTTCGGCCCGCACGAGGACCTCGCCCGCTACCCGCGTGACCTGCCGCGGGACCGGAAACTGGCGGAGGCGCGCGGCGTAGACTGCCTGTTCGTGCCGGAGACGGCCGCGATGTACCGCGCCGAGCCGGTGCTCCGTGTCGTGCCGGGGGCTCCCGCGGTCGCGGACACGCTCGAAGGCGCCGCGCGACCCGGCCACTTCACCGGGGTGCTCACCGTCGTCGCCAAGCTGTTCCACATCGTGGAGCCGGACGTCGCGGTGTTCGGCCGCAAGGATTTTCAGCAGGCGATGCTCGTGAAGCGGCTGGTGCAGGACCTCGATTTCGCGCTCACCATCGACGTCGCCCCGACGGTGCGTGAGCTGGACGGCCTGGCGCTGTCGTCGCGCAACACCTACCTGAGCCCCGACGAGCGCCGCTCGGCGCTGGCACTGTCACGGGCGCTGCGCACCCTGGAGCAAACCTGGCGCGGGGGAGAAGCGGATCCCGTCAAGCTGCAGCGCGCCGGCCTCGAAGCGATGCATGCGCCGGGCGTGATCCCCGAATACTGCGCGCTGGTGGACGAGGACGTGCAACCGGTGAGCCGTGTCACGGCTCGCACGGTGGCCGTCGTCGCCGCCCGCATCGGCAAGACGCGGCTGCTGGACAACGTCGTCCTCGGCGAAGGTATCGGCGCCGACCCACGGGTCAGCCCGTGAGCCTGCCGCCGTGGGCACAGGTTTCGCCCGAGCGTCGCGCGCATATCGAGCGCGTGGTGGCGTTGCTCGAGAGCTGGGCGGATGCGATGCAGGTGCCGGCGCAGGAGCGCGCCAGATGGGTCCGTGCCGGTTGGCTCCATGACGCGCTACGGGACGCCCCGCTCGGTGATGCCACGGCGCACGGGCCCGCCGCGGCGGATCGCGCGGCTGCCGACGGAGAACCGGATCGCGGCGTGCTCGACGCCGTCCGCTACCACACCGTCGGCGGCCCCGACTGGGATGACGCAGGGCGCATGCTGTACCTCGCCGATTTCCTCGAACCGGGCCGGGCCACTGATCACACAGATTTGCCGGATTTAACGCAGAGAGTACCAAGGGAGAGAGATAAGGTCCTTCGCGAGGTGGCTCGGCGCCGCATCGAATGGATGCTGAGGTCGGGCTGGGCCCTGCCAGCGTCGACAGTGGCCTTCTGGAACGCGCTGGTGAAAAGGTGATGAGGGCGTTGATACTTGGCGTCGCCGCCCTGGTCGCCGGCTGCGGTGGCGATGGAGCTCCAGCGCATCCAATCCCTGGGGACCGCGGTGCGGCGATCACCGTCGAGGTGCTGAACGCCAATGGGCGTGCCGGGGACGCACGCGTGGGGACGCGTCTGCTGCGGAACGCAGGAATCGACGTCGTCTATTTCGGCAACGCGTCGGAGCATGGGCTGGACTCGACGCGGATCATTGTGCGTCGGGGCGCGGCCAAGGTGGGTGAGCGCGTGCGCGAGGTGATGGGGCAGGGACGCGTCCTGGTCGAGCTCGACAGCTCCAGGCTACTCGATGTGAGCGTGCTCCTCGGCGCCGACTTTTCTCCGGGCGCGCGCCTCAACTTCCACCCGTAGCTGGCCGCACGCCGCACTGATGTCGAGGCCGCGGCTGCGCCGCAGGACCGCTTCCACGCCATGCTGTTTCAAGCGACGCTCGAACGCGATCATCTGCGCCCGCGAGCTGGGGGTGAGATCCGGCGCGCCCCCGGGGTGCAGCGGCAGCAGGTTGACCAGTGCCTCGAGCGGCTGCGCGAGCCTGGCGAGCTGATCCGCCGTGTCGAGCGAGTCGTTCTTGCCGCCGATCAGGACGTACTCGAGCGTCACCCGGCGCCGAAACTGTTGCAGCGCCGCCATCAGGTCGGGGAGCGTGTACTTCTTCTCGATCGGCATCAGCTCTTGGCGCAGCGCCGCCGCCGGTGCATGGAGTGACACCGCCAGCCGGAACTGCTCGCTGCGCCGGGCGAACTTCGCGAGGGTCGGCAGAATCCCGACGGTGGAAACCGTGATGTGTCGGGCGCCGATGCCGAATCCTTCCGGCTGATTGAGGATCGTGAGCGTCGCGTCGACCGCCTCCCAGTTGAGCAGCGGCTCGCCCATGCCCATGAACACGATGTTCGTTGGCTTCAGTGCGGGATCGCGCAATACCAGCTCGCGCACCTGCGCCACGATCTCGCCCGCCGAGAGATTGCGCCGGAATCCCATCCGCCCCGTGGCGCAGAACACGCAGCCGAGCGCGCATCCCGCCTGGGAGGAGATGCACAAGGTGCGGCGCTTCCCCTCCGGAATCAGCACTGACTCGATCGCTTCGCCGTCGGCCAACCCCCACAGAAACTTCTCCGTCCCGTCGCTGGATACTTGATGGGTGCGGAGCGTGAGCCGCAGGAGGGGAAACGCGTCGTCGAGCGCGGCGCGCAGCGGCGCGGGGAGGTCCGTCGCGTCAGCCCAGCAGGCTACAGGTCGTTGCCAGAGGCGCGGCAGCACCTGCCGCAGCCGATAGGCCGGCTCGCCCCGTTGCGTGAGCCATTCCCCCAATGCGTTGCGCGCGGCGTCGGGTGTGAGGCTGAGGAGATCCACGCTCACCGGAATCGGACGTCCACGCCGACCCGGTACGCCGAACCGAGATCGTTGACACCGGCGTCGCGCGTCAGCGTGATGCGGTATTTGCCGACCGCGAGTCGCAGGCCGGCCACGGGCCGCCACCCCGCTCCGTTTCCGTAGCTCCCTTCACGAGCCAGCATGGCGTCGAACGCGAATGCCTTCGACAACTCGGCCCCGAGTCCAAACTGATGATCGGCGGTGAATCCGTGCCCAAACGAGATGCCGTAGCGCCCGCGAATCACCGTATTGTTGCTGGTGCCGGGACTCTTCCACAGGCGCGCCTCGATCCCCGCGTACACGTCCTGGGACGGATCATTGGTCTTCAGCGATGAAAAGAAATGCGTCGCGGCGGCGATGCGCAGTCTATCACCGGCGAATGAGCGGCCGGCACCGAGATCCATCGTCCAGCGATTGGCGCGGGCAACGTCGAGGCGCGTTTCCTGGTAGGCGAGCATGGCCCCGACGCTCGTCCCGCCGATGACGCACGACCAGGTGGTGCCCACCGCAAACGTGTAAATCGGAATCACCGCGCCGGTCGGATCGGGACTGTCTATGGTCTGCGTGACATCGCTCAAGCCCACGCGGCCGTAGAGGAATCCCACTTGCCCGATGCTGCCGGCGCGCGCGCGGATGGCGGCGATCAGCCCGGTGGCATCGACCGCCGCAGGCGTCTGGATCGCCTCGACAGCGAGCTGCATGCGGGCACTGTCTTCGGTCTGTGCGGGGTTCCACAGGACCGCGGCGGGACCGATCGCGAGGGCGGGCGGGGTCGCGAGCGTCGTCGCCGCCACGCGCCAGAGCGTGGTGCCGGTCGCCTGTTGGGACAACGCGCGGGATTCGCCCAGCGCCAACAGTCCAACAATCGCGAGGGCAATGCGTTGCATGCCGAACGTTTACCGCGGCATGTGGCGCTGTCAACTCAAGTCAACTATCTTCAATCGGTTACGGCACTTGGACATACTCCATTGCGGCTCTCTGAACTGCTGACGCCCGACCGCATCAGGGTCCCCTTGCGGGCCCACAGCAAGGAGGGCGTACTGCGTGAATTGGTGGACCTCTTGGTCGGAGGGAACGGAGCTGCGCCCGACGTGCTCCAAGCCGTTCTGGAACGAGAGCGGCAGTTCCCGACGGGCATCGGTTACGGTGTGGCGGTACCGCATGGCAAGACGCCGGCATTGACGAATCTGATCGCGGTCGCCGGGACTACGCCGGCCCCCGTGCCATATGAAACCGTGGATGGCGAGCCCGTGCGGCTCTTTTTCTTGCTCGCCGGGCCCGAATCGCAGGCGGGCGTACACGTGAAGGCGTTGAGCCGGATCTCGCGGCTCGTGCGGCGCGAGCCGATTCGTGCGCGCCTGCTGGCCGCCACCGACTCAGACGAGTTTTACAGCATCCTGTGTGAGGCAGAAAGGGGAGGCGCATAAACGCAAGTGTGACTCAGACAACCCTGCGAACCCACCGCTGCGGCGCGTTGCGGAAGGAGCACGTGGGGCAGCGAGTCCGCCTGGGAGGCTGGGTCCACCGGCGCCGCGACCTCGGCGGAATCGTCTTTCTCGATCTCCGTGATCGTGACGGCGTAGTACAGGTCGCGGTCGGACCGGGATGGGCGTCGCCCGATCTCGTCTCCCGCACCCAAAACGTCGGGACGGAGGCCGTGGTCGTGGTCGAGGGAGAAGTGGTTGCCCGTCCTCCCGCCATGCGCAACACCGAGCTCGCGACCGGCGACGTCGAGGTGCACGCAACGACGCTGCGCGTCGTCGGACCGGCGGAGACTCCCGCCATCCCGGTGGCGCGAGGCAAGGGTGAAGAGCTGCCCGCCGAGGAGCTGCGCCTCAAGTTCCGTCATCTCGATCTGCGCCGTCCCGAGCTGCAGGCGAATCTCATCCTGCGCCACCGGCTGGCGCAGCGCGCCCGGCGCGTGCTCAGCGAGCTCGACTTCCTCGAGATCGAAACGCCGATCTTGACCAAGCCGACCCCGGAAGGCGCCCGCGATTACCTGGTCCCCTCGCGCGTGCATCCGGGCGAGTTCTACGCGCTGCCGCAGTCGCCGCAGATCTACAAGCAGCTCCTCATGGTGGCGGGATTCGACCGCTACTTCCAGCTGTCGCGCTGCTTCCGGGACGAGGATCTGCGCTACGACCGCCAGCCTGAGTTCACGCAGATCGACATCGAGGCGTCGTTCGTCGCGCAGGACGACGTGCTCGCCATTGTCGAGGCCGTGTTGGTCGGCCTGTGGGACGAGGCGGGGCATCGGATCGAGCGGCCGTTCACGCGGCTGTCCTGGCGCGACGCGATGGAGCGCTACGGCAGCGACAAACCGGACCTGCGCTACGACTTCGCGATCACCGACTGGACCGCGGCGGTGCAGCCGCTCGCTGTGCCGTTCTTTCAAGCTGCCCAGGGCAACGGCGCCCGGGTGCGCGGCATCGCGGTGCGCGGCGGGAGCGGGCTGTCGCGCAAAGACGTCGATCAGCTCACCGAGACCGCGAAGACGCACGGCGCTCCCGGCCTCGCGTGGGTGAAGCGCCAGGGCGAGCAGGTCTCCGGGTCCATAGGCAAGCATTTCAATGCGGAAACGCTGGGCCGGCTAGGCGTGGGCGACGGCGACGTCGCGCTCATGACCGTGGGTCCCGACCGCGTCACGTCGCCCGCGCTCGACAAGGTTCGTCGGGAAGTGATCCGCCGGCTCGCACCCGCGCCGAAGACGGCGCACGCCTTCTGCTGGGTGGTGGACTTCCCGCTGTTCGAGCCGGATCCGCAGACCGGCAAACCGGTGTTCGCGCATCATCCGTTTACGTCGCCGCATCCCGACGATGTGGGCAAGCTCGACAGCGATCCGTTCGCCTGTCGCGCACTGCATTACGACGCGGTCTACAACGGCAACGAGCTGGGATCGGGCTCGATCCGCATCACCGATCCGGCCATCCAGCGCACCGTCTTCCGGCATCTGGGGCTCTCGCCCGCGGACATCGACGCGCGCTTCGGCTTTCTGCTGACGGCGCTCGCGGCCGGCGCGCCGCCGCACGGCGGGTTTGCGGTCGGGTTTGACCGGACCGCGATGCTGCTGGTCGGGGCCGGCTCGATGCGTGACGTGATCGCATTTCCCAAGACAACCGCGGCGCGTGCCTTGTTCGAAGGCGCGCCCGCTCCGGCGCGGCCCGAGGATCTCGCCGCACTTCATATCAAGGTGGTGCCATGAGCGACGACGTCGTCCACCGTCTGTCCGTGGAAGGCGTGGATCCGCTGGCGTTGGCCGGCGTGAACGATGCCAATCTGCTCGAGCTGGCACGCCGGCTGGGCGTGCGCGTCTCGCTGCGCGGCGACAGCCTGTCGCTCGCCGGTCCCGCGGCGGCGATCGAGCGCGCCGGCCCCGTGGCGCAGGCGCTGATCGATCTCGCGCGCATGGGCGAGACGCTCGAGGTACACGACGTCGAACGCCTCGTGTCCGACGAAGCCCACGGGGAGCTGGGGCGCCAGGGCGCGGCCCCCGATCCGGTGAAGATCATCCTCCCGGGGCTGCGACGCGTCATCCAGCCGAAGACGGCCGGCCAGCGCGAATATCTGCGCTCGATCGCGGAACACGACATCGTCATCGGCATCGGTCCCGCCGGAACCGGCAAGACGTATCTGGCGGTCGCGGCCGCGGTCGATGCGCTCGCGCGCAAGCGGGTGCGCCGCATCATCCTGGCGCGGCCCGCCGTCGAGGCCGGCGAGAATCTCGGCTTTCTGCCCGGCGACCTGCAGGAAAAGGTCGATCCGTATCTGCGGCCGTTGTACGACGCGCTCGAGGACATGATGCCGCGGGAGCGCGTCCAGAAGGCGCTCGAGACGCGCACCATCGAAATTGCGCCGCTCGCCTACATGCGCGGCCGGACGCTGAGCGACGCGTTCGTGATCCTCGACGAGGCGCAGAACGCGACCGGCATGCAGATGAAGATGTTTCTGACGCGCCTGGGCGTGAACTCCCGCGCCGTGATCACCGGCGACAAGACGCAGATCGACCTCCCCAATCGCGAGGATTCGGGGCTGCTCCAGGTCGAGCGCATCCTGCCCGGGATCGAAGGGATCGGGTTCTGCTACCTCAGCGATGCGGACGTCGTCCGCCACCGGCTGGTGCGCGACATCATCCGTGCGTACGCCGAAGACGCGCAAGGTTGAGATGAGCGTGCACGTCCCGACGCGGGAGAAGGTGCGCTACCACGCCGCGCGCTGGGCGTGGGTGCTCGCGCTGGCGCTGGTGGCGCAGGTGTCGTTCCCCTCCAGTTCCGCTGACGTCGCGCCGCTGCTCGAGCCCGGCGCGCGCGCCGACAAGGAGATCGTCGCACCGTTCAACTTCGTCGTGAACAAGTCGGAAGACGAGCTGCAGCGGGAGTCGGAGGAGCTGGCGGCCTCCGCCAAGCCGATCTACGAGTTCCGCCAGCACGCCTACGACAGCGCCGCCACCACGATGGCCGCCTTCTTCAGCACCGTGGACGCGGGGTCGGACCGGGGTCCCCAGGCGATCATCCGCGCCGCCGGCGACTTTGGCGTGCCGCTCTCGCTGCAGGAGGCCGCGTATCTCGCCAAGGGCGGGAAGCGGCGCGCCCTGCAACAGGCGCTCGAGCGGCTGTTCGATCGCACGTTGGCGCAGGGGGTGACGGCAGCAGGCGTGCTGCAGGTGGAGCAGTCGCGCGAGCTGATCGTGCGGCGCGGATCGACGGAGTCGTCGGTGCAACGCGATCGGGTGCTCACCTTCGCGCAGTACTTGAATCGGGCCAAGCAGCTGCACCCCGACGCCGGCTCGAGCGTCGGCGACGTGTTGTACCTGAAGCTGGTCCGCCAATTCTTCCGGCCCACGCTGATTCCGAAGCAGCTCGAGACGGAGCGGCGGCGCAACGAGCTGCGCGGCAGCGTCGATCCCAGCAAATACATCGTCCGGGCCGGCGACCGCATCGTCGCCCCGCACGAGATCGTGACCAACGAAGCGCACGAGCGCCTCGTCGCGCTGCATCAGGAGCTGCTGCGCCGCGGCGCCGCGACGACGTACTCGATCCGCGGCGTGCTCGGCCCGCTGCTCCGCGACGCGCTGATCATCTCGATTTTCTGGGTGCTGCTGGTCTTCTACCGGCGCGAGACCTATACCGACCTCAAGCAGGTCGTGCTGATCGGTGGGCTGTTCGCCGTGCTGCTCGGCCAGGCCGGGCTTGTGGCGCGCTTCTATCCGGCGCATCCCGAAGTCGTCTTCATGCCGTTCCTCGCCATGATGATGACGGTGTTGTTCAACGGCCGGGTGTCGATGATCGCCGCGATGATTCTGTCCGTCGTGATCGGGCTGCAACCGGTGTTTCACGACGTGCCCGCGACCTTCCTCTGCGTCGTCGGCGGTGTGACGGCCGCGCTGTCGGTCAAAACGCTGCGCAGCCGCAGCAACTTCTACGCGCCCGTGCTCATCATCGCCGCCGGGTACTTGTCCGGCGCACTCGCACTGGGGCTCGCGAGCGGCTGGCCGATCGAGGAAATCGGCCTGCGCGGTCTCTGGGGCGCGTTGAACGGCCTCGTGTCGGCCGGGCTCACCTTCTTCCTGTTGCCGGTGGCCGAGTCGGTCACGCACATCACGACCGACCTGACGCTGCTCGAGCTGTCGGACCCCAGCCGCCCGCTGCTGCGCCGCCTGTCGCTGGAGGCTCCCGGGACCTACGCTCATAGCGTCGCGATGGCGAACCTGGTCGAAGCGGCCTGCAATCGCATCGGCGCCAACGGGCTGCTGGGCCGGGTCGGGTGCTATTACCACGACATCGGGAAGGTCAAGAACCCGCTGTACTTCGTCGAGAACCAGATCCCCGGCAACAACCCGCACGATCGGCTGAAGCCGCTGCAATCGGCGCAGATCATCAAGGCGCACGTGACCGACGGCCTGGTACTGGCCGCCGAGGCAGGTCTGCCCGACGTGGTGGCCGCGTTCATTCCGGAGCACCATGGCACGACGGAGATCACCTACTTCCTCGACAAGGCAAAAAAGACCGACGGCGGTCAGGCCCGGAATCCGGAAGACTTCACGTATCCGGGACCGAAGCCGCGGTCGATGGAAACCGCGATCGCGATGATCGCCGATTCCGTTGAGGCCGCGTTGCGCGTGCTCGAGGACCTGACGCCGCAAAAGATCGAGGAAGCCATCGACCACATCGTCCGCACCAAGGTCAACGCGGGCCAGCTGGATGAAGCACCGTTGACGTTGCAGCAGATCGAACAAGTGAAGGCCGCCTTTCTCGTTGTGCTGAGCGGCATGTACCACAATCGGATCGATTACCCGGAGGCGAGTGGCGGCATTGGTGCGGCGTGGCAGCCCCCCCCGGAAACCGCGCGAACCTCGCGCTGATCAGTTGATGCGCATCGCGGAGCGAGTCCTGGCGTGGGAACGCGCGCCGGCACGGTCGCACATCGATATCACGCTGCTGTCCCCGGGGGCGATGCGGCGGGCCAACCGCCGCGCGACGCGGGGGCGCCGCCGGGGTCTGACCGACGTGATCGCGTACAGTCTGCCGCAGCCGGACGGGCGACTGCTGGGTGACGTCTACATCTGCCCGGCGGCCGCGGCGCGCGCGGCACAAAACGGCGCGGGGTTACACGAAGAGCTGATCCGGCTCGCGGTGCACGGTACGCTGCATGTGCTGGGATACGATCACCCCGCGGGCTTGGGGCGCACGCGGTCGCGGATGTGGCGCCTGCAAGAACGCTACGTAAAACGACTCGTCGCTTAATGCTCACTGAAGCGGCCTTGCGCGTCATCGGGCTCGTCGTCGCCATCAGCGCCGGCGTGTGGGCCGCGCTGCTCGCCCTGGGTGAGGAGGCTGCGGTCGGCGAAGCACTCCACACGCTGGGTGATGCGCCGCCGGTCGCGGCGGAGCGTCGCGTCCCACTGCATCGCGCCCTCCATATCGCCCGCCTGGCGCTGCTCGTCCTGGGCGCCGTTGCCACCGCGAACGCGGTGGCATGGTGGACCAGGCCCTGGGCGGAAGGATTGCTGACGCTGTTGCTGGGCACGCTGCTCCTGTTCATCGTCGGTGACGCGCTGCCGCGCAGCATTGCGCGCATCGCGCCGGAGCTGTCCGAAGCCGCTTTGCCGCTCGCCCGCCGTACCCTGGCCCCGTTCGGCCCCTTGCTGTGGCTGCTCGCCTGGGCCGATCGGGGCTTGCACACGCTCGTGGAAACGCCGCGGCCGCTGCAACCCGATCTCGGTGTTGCGCAGCGCGACATGCTGCTGGGCGTCTTCACGCTGGCCGATACGACCGTCGACGAGGTGATGACGCCGCGCCTCGACATGACGGGCGTCGACATCTCGGCATCGACCGAAGAGGTGTTGGACGCATTCCGCCAGAGCCAGCACACCCGGATGCCGGTGCTCGACGGCTCGCCCGACAACGTCGCCGGCGTGGTGTTCGGAAAGGACCTCGTGCCGATCGCGATGGGCCTCGCCGAGCCGGGCACCCGCTGGCAGACGCTGGTACGGCCGGCGGCGTTCGTCCCCGAAACCAAGACGCTCGACAACCAGCTGCGCGCCTTCCAGGGAACGCCCGCCCATATCGCCATCGTCGTCGACGAGTTCGGCGGCACGTCGGGACTGATTACGCGCGAAGACATTCTCGAGGAAATCGTCGGCGAGATCCGCGACGAGCACGATACCGAGACGGCACCCGCCATTCGCCAGGATGGCGCGCGGCTCTGGGTCGACGGCCGGGTGAGCCTCGACGAGCTGTCGGCCGCGCTCGGCACCACCATCGCGCACGCCGAAGTATCGACGGTCGGGGGGCTCGTGTACTCCGTGCTGGGCCGCGTGCCGCACCCCGGTGACGAGCTGACGCTGGACGGCTATCGCGTCGTCGTGGAGCGCGTGGAGCAGCGCCGCGTCACGCAGGTCTCGTTCGAGAAGCGATGAGCGTCGCCCTCGCGGTCTTGCTCGTCGGGCTGCTGCTGGCCGGCGTCGCGGCGGCGGTCGGGGTCGCGGCGGCGGCGGTCAGCCAGCATGAATTGACGCGCTGGGTCTCGTATAAGCTGCGGGGCTCTCCCGCGACGGCGAGCGCGCTGCAAAACCCGGGGAGAACGCTGGCGACCGCCAACATGCTCACCACGCTCGGCGTGCTGCTGGCGGCCGGCGCAATTCCCGCCTTGCTCGCGGCCACGACGCCGACGTTCCTCGGCATCTTCACGATCACGGTCGGGGTGCCGCTCTTCATCGGCGCCGCGTACCTCGTGCCTCGCGTGCTGGGCAGGCGCTGGGCGGCGCCCCTCGTTGGACGCGCGGTGCCGGTGATGGAACGGGTCGGGACGGTGCTCTCGCCGTTCATACCTCGGCGTGAGGGGTCCACCCGTACTACGCTCGCGGCTCTGCTCACGAGCGCGGATACCGACGCCTTGGCCACGACCGACGAAATGGCGGTCGTCTCTGGAGTGCTGGCGTTCGCCGATCGTCCGGTGCGTGAGCTGATGACGCCGCGAACGGCGATCGTCGCGTTTCCAGAGGGCATTCTCACGGCGGAGGCGGCGCACGTGCTCCAGCAGGCTGGATATAGCCGCTACCCCGTCCACCGCGGCTCGTTGGATGAGGTCGTCGGGGTCGCGCATACCCTGGATCTTCTGGGCCGCCAACCCGAGGACCCGATTCTGGTGCGGCCACCGCTGACCGTGCCAGGGACGATGCGGGCCGCGGACTTGATGCCCGAGATGCAGCGCGGCGGGCGCCACCTGGCCGTCGTGCTGGACGAATTTGGCGGCACCGCGGGACTCGTCACCTTCGAGGACCTGCTCAACGATCTCGTCAGCGAGCTGTTCGAACCCACGACGTCGGCCGCCGCGGCGCCTCAAGTCGTGGAAGTGGAAGGGAGCACGTCCGCCGCGGAGTTGGCCAACAAGCTCGGCGTGACCCTCAGCGGCGCACAAACGGTGGGCGGGCTGCTCATTCAGGCGCTGGGCCGCATCCCCCGCGCCGGCGAGCGATTCACCTTCAAGGGGCTCGAATTCGACGTGCTCGCGGCCAGCGCCACCCGCGTCGAGCGGGTGGCGGTACGGCCGGGGCCGGTGCGCACCATTGCTCTCGGGGGAGGGTCGCCGTGACCGTTCCGGAGGCACCGGACCTGAGGCTCGATGAGTTGAAGGAGCTGGCCGAACAGGACGATCTCCATCCGTTTTTGCAGCGCGTGCGCCACGTCCATCCGTCGGATCTGGCCGATGTCTTGTCGGCCCTGGAAGAACCCATCCGCGTCCGCGTGATCTCCGAGCTGCCCATTGACCTCGCCTCGAGCGCCCTCGCGGAGATGGAAGCGGCCGAGCACCCCGAGGAGATGCTGCTGGCGGTGGGACCCGAGTATGCGGCGGAGCTCGTCGAAGAGATGCCAACGGACGACGCCGCGGATCTCGTCGCGGAGCTCTCGCCCCGCCAGCGCGAGGCGGTTCTGGCGGAGATCACCGATCGCGCCGACGTCGAGCGGCTGCTCGAATACCCGGAGGATTCGGCCGGCGGGTTGATGACCACGAACGTGGTCTCGGTCCGCGAGGACGCGACCGTCGCGGAGGCCATTGAGGCGATTCGCCAACAGAGTGACGAAGACGAGAGCCAGCTGTATCAAGTGTACGCCGTTGACGCACAGGGACGGCTGCGCGGCATCGTGCCCATCGCGCGACTGATCGTCACCTCACCCGCACGGCTGGTGCGCGACGTGATGGAGCAACCTGCCGTGCAGGTGCAGCCGGAGCAGGACCAGGAAGAGGTCGCCCGGCTCATGGCGCGCTACAACGTCGCCGCCGTACCGGTCGTCGACGCGAGCGGCCGCCTGCTGGGGCGCATCACGTTCGACGACGTGGTCGACGTGGTGGAAGCGGAGACCACCGAAGACCTCCTCAAATTCGGCGGCATGGAGGCGCTCGACGCGCCGTATCTGAGGGTTGCCTTCGGACGCATGGTCCGAAAGCGCGCCGGGTGGCTCGCCGCCCTGTTCCTCGGCGAAATGCTGACAGCCACCGCGATGGCGTTCTTCGAGCAGGAGATCGCGAAAGCCGTCATCCTGGCCCTCTTCGTGCCGCTCATCATCTCGAGCGGCGGAAACTCCGGATCGCAGGCCTCGACGCTGGTCATCCGCGCCATGGCGCTGGGCGAAGTGACGCTGCGCGACTGGTGGCGCGTCATTCGCCGCGAGCTGGCGGTCGGTCTCGTGTTGGGGCTGGTGCTCGGCGCCATTGGCTTTCTCCGCATCTCATTGTGGCACGCGATCACCGGCATTTACGGCGAACACTATTTGCTCGTCGCCCTCACCGTGTTCGGAAGCCTGATCGGGGTCGTGACGTTCGGGACGATCACCGGCTCGCTGCTTCCCTTTATCCTTCGGCGGCTCGGGTTCGACCCCGCCAGCGCGTCGGCGCCGTTCGTCGCGACGCTCGTCGACGTCACCGGTTTGGTCATTTACTTCTCCGTGGCGAGCGTGATCTTGCGCGGAACCCTCCTGTGAGGCGCACGCCACCGTTATCCTTAGACATGCGACTCGATTCGGTGCTCGAAGGGCTGGCGCGTGGTGACACCGCCGCCCTCGCCCGTGCCATCAGCCTGGTCGAGAATCAGCGCGAGGGCTTCGAGCGCGTGTTGTCGGAGCTCCATGCGAAGATCGGGAAGGGAAACACGCAACGCATCGGGATTACCGGGCCGCCCGGAGCGGGAAAGAGCACCCTCGCCGAGCAGCTGGTCCGCGCGTATCGCGAGCGTGGCCTCAAAGTCGCAGTCATCGCGGTGGACCCCACCAGCCCGTTCACGGGTGGCGCGCTGCTCGGCGACCGGATCCGGATGGAGTCGGTGAGTCTCGATCCGGGCGTCTTCATCCGGTCGATGGCGACGCGCGGCGCCCAGGGCGGCCTCGCCACCACCACCGAAGAGGTCGCGGACGTGCTCGAGGCCTTCGGGTTCGATCGCATTCTCATCGAAACGGTCGGAGTGGGCCAGACCGAATTGGACGTCGCCGCCACCGCCGAGACGACGGTGCTGGTGCTCGTTCCCGAATCGGGCGACGGCATCCAGACGCTCAAGGCCGGGGTCATGGAGATCGCCGAGTTGTATGTGATCAACAAGAGCGATCGTCCGGGAGCGGAGAAGCTGCGCCAAGAGATCGAGGTAATGCTGGGCATACGGAAGGGCAACGCATTTGCGCATGTGCGGCCTCACCACGGAAGGTTGGAAGGTGAGAAGGTTGGACGGAAACACCTTCCAACCGTCCAACTTTCCAACGATTGGGACGCCCCTGTACTCACCACCGTCGCCTCGAAGGGTGAGGGCATCGCCGAGCTCGTGACAGCACTCGACCGACATCACCGATACCTCGCGAGCAGCGGCAAGCTCGATGAGCGTCGCAAGAAGCGACTCGCGGCCCGGACGCGGGCCGTCGTGAACCGCGCCATCCGCCAATGGGTATGGGACGCGACACAGGCGGAGGACCTGTTGGCGCGGCGGCTCGACGATGTCGCCGCCGGAACGCGCAGCCCGTATGACGTCGCGGCGGAGGTCCTGGAGCAAGTGAGGAACGGAGGCGCGGTAGAACCGCGAATTTCCAATGAAGAATGATCAATGACCACGGGCAACAAAGCCGTCTACACAGCCGCTGACCTGAACGGGTTCGACGTCGAGAGACAGCTCGGTCGTCCCGGCGAGTATCCGTTCACGCGCGGCATTCATCCGACGATGTACCACGGCAAGCTGTGGACGATGCGTCAGTTTGCCGGCTTCGGCAGCGCGACCGACACGAACCGCCGCTACAAATTCCTGCTCGAGCATGGCCAGACCGGCCTCTCCGTCGCGTTCGACTTTCCCACGTTGATGGGCTACGACTCCGATCATCCCCGTTCCGAGGGGGAAGTCGGCAAGTGCGGCGTGGCGATCTCGTCGCTGGCCGACATGGAGACGCTGTTCGCCGGGATCCCGCTCGATCAGGTCTCGACGTCCATGACGATCAATGGCCCGGCCGCCATTCTGTTCTGTTTCTACGTCGCCGCCGCCGAAAAGCAGGGCGTCCCGATCGCGAAGCTCCGCGGCACGGTGCAGAACGACATTCTCAAGGAGTACATGGCCCAGCACGCGTGGGTGTATCCGGTCGAGCCGGCGCTCAAGGTCATCGTCGACATGTTCGAGTGGGGCGCGAAGCATACGCCGCTGTGGAATACGATCTCGATCTCGGGCTATCACATCCGCGAAGCGGGCGCCACGGCGGCCCAGGAGCTGGCGTTCACGCTCGCCAACGGCTTCACGTACGTGGAGCGGGGCGTCGCCCGGGGGCTCGACATCGATTCGTTCGCCGCACGCCTTTCCTTCTTCTGGGACATTCACAACGACTTCTTCGAAGAGATTGCGAAGCTGCGGGCGGCGCGGCGCATCTGGGCGCGTCACATGCGCGAGCGCTACAAGGCCAGGCAGGCGCGGTCGTGGATGATGCGGTTCCACAGCCAGACGGCGGGCGTCACGCTCACCGCCCAGCAACCGCTCAACAATATCGTCCGCGTGGCCTATCAGGCTCTCGCCGCCGTGCTCGGCGGTACCCAGTCGCTGCACACGAATTCCCTGGACGAGACACTCGCGCTGCCGACCGAGCAATCGGTCCAGGTCGCGCTGCGCACGCAGCAGATCCTGGCGCACGAAACCGGCATCGCCGAGGTCATCGATCCGCTGGGGGGCGCGTACTTCATCGAGGCGCTCACCGATCAGCTGGAGCGGGAGGCGGAGGCGCTGTTCGGCGAGATTGCCTCGATCGGCGGGGTCGTCCGGGGGATCGAGACGGGCTGGTTTCAGCGCCAGATTGCCCAGTCGGCCGCCGCCTTCCAGCGTCAGGTGGAGCTGGGGGAAAAGGTCATCGTGGGCGTAAACGAATTCCTGTCCGATGACGATCACCCGGTCGAGATTCTGAAGGTGTCGAACGATGCCGAGGAGCAGCAGCGGCAGCGCCTGGCGCGCCTGCGCGCCGAGCGAGACAACGAATTGGTGGGGCGCCGCCTCGAGGCGTTGCGACAGGCGGCGGAGTCGGATCACAACGTCATCGGTGCCATGTTGGATTGTGCCCGCGCCTACGCCACGCTCTACGAGATCCGTCACGCGCTGGAGCGTGTCTGGGGCGCCTACCGCGAACCGGTGTTCTTCTAGCCATGAACGTACTGCCCGCCGCCATCACCGAGCACGATGCCCACGCCGCGATTGCACGCCTCGTTGCCATCCCATCCGGCAGCCACTGGGTGGTGACGTGCTACCTCAAGCTCGAGCCGCGCGACCGCAGCCGCGGCAAGTACCTGATCAAAATGAAAAACCGCGTGCGCGCAAGCGAAGCGGCGCTCGCGCGCCAGGCACTGACGCATCAGGATCGCGAGGTCATCTCCGCCGCGCTCCGTGAGGTCCTCGATTATCTGGAGGAGCCCAGCCACCTGCCGAGCGCCCGCGCGATCGCGATCTTCGCGTCGCGGCAGCTCGGCTTGTTCGAGGCGATCCCGCTGCCGCACGTGCATCGCTCGCGGCTGGCCGTCACGCACGAGCCGCTCGTGCGCGAGCTGCTGGTGCTCGAAGAGGAATTCGGCACCATCCTCGCCGTCGTCTACGATCGGACGGCGGCGCGCTTTTTCGAGGTGACGGCGTACGATTGCGTGGAGCTGGTGGGACTCGCGGGGATCGAGTCGTCGCGCGCGAGCAAATTCCACGGCGGCACGCAACGCCAGGTCATGGCACGCGGCGGAACGCCGTCCGGGAGCGCCGGCGAACACAACTATCACATGCGGATCCGCACCGAGAAGCAGCGGCTCTACGCGCAGATCGCGGACCGCGTCTTTCAGGTCAACCGCAGCAAGCCGCTCGCCGGCATCGTGCTGGGCAGCGTGGGTGTGGACGCCGGCGCGGTGATTCCGCACCTTCACAGCTATGTCCACGACCTCGTGCTCGGCGTGGTGAAGCTGAACCCCAAGAACGCGACGCCCGCCGAGGTGCAGGAGGCGACGCTGGTGCTCCGGGAAGAGCGGGAGCGCGCCTGGGAACGCGCCCACGCCGACGCGGTCAAGGACGGCGTGCCGCGGGGCTGGGCCGTCAACGGGCCCGACCTGACGCTGAAGGCGCTCACTCGGGGGCAGGTGCGCACGCTGCTGGCCGACGGTCACGATGACGATCCTCGCATTGATGAGGCGATCGAAGAAGCGCTGAGTCAGCGCGCGCAGGTGGATGTCCTCTACGACGAAAAAGCCCGTCGTGTCGTGGACGGCCTCGCGGCGCTGCTGCGCTTCCGCGCTTGATGACCGCACGGCGCCGGCCGATCCGCATTCTGGTGGCGAAGCCCGGGCTCGACGGCCATGACCGCGGCGCGAAAGTCGTCGCGGCGGCGCTGCGCGATGCCGGAATGGAAGTGATCTACACCGGGCTGCATCAGACGCCGGAGATGATCGCCCAGGCGGCGATCCAGGAAGACGTGGACGTCGTGGGCCTGTCGATCCTGTCGGGGGCTCACCTGACGTTGTTCCCACGCGTCCGCAAGCTGCTCGACGCCGCCGGTCGCCAGGACATGCTCCTCACCGGCGGCGGCATCATCCCCCCCGAAGACATGAGCGCGCTCGAATCGCAGGGCACCGGCAAGTTGTTCGGTCCGGGCACGCCGACGTCGGATCTGATCAAGTACATCCAGGAATGGGCCGCCGATCATGTCGCTGCGTAGTCACACGCACGACGCACCACGCACGACCCACGGCCGTTCGTGAGTCGCCTCAAGACGCTCCGCGACGCATACCAGCAGCTGCGCGCGCGCCTGGAACAAGGCGGCGGCGCGGACCGCATCAAGCGCCAGCACGATCAAGGCAAGCTGACCGCGCGCGAGCGCGTCGCCGCGCTGCTCGACCGGGACGGTCCGTGGGTCGAAATCGGCCTGCTCGTCGCCTGGGACCAGTACGACGGCCAGGCGCCGGCCGCCGGCGTCGTCACGGGGTTGGGCCGCGTGGGCGGCCGGCCGGTCGTCGTGGTGGCCAATGATGCGACGGTGAAAGCCGGGTCGTGGTGGCCCGAGACGATCAAGAAGATCCTGCGCGCGCAGGAGATCGCGATGCGGCAGCGCATTCCGATCGTTTACCTGGTGGATTCCGCGGGCGTGAACCTGCCTTATCAAGGCGGCGTATTTCCGGGGCAGTACGGCGCCGCCCGGATCTTCTACTACAACTCGATCATGCGCCGCTATCTCAAAGTCCCGCAGATCGCCGCGGTCATGGGCCCCTGCATCGCGGGTGGCGCGTATCTGCCGGCATTGTCCGACGTGATCTTCATGGTCGACGGCACGTCATTCATGGGACTGGGCGGGCCGAATCTCGTCAAAGGCGCCACGGGACAAGTCGTGGATGCGGAAACGTTGGGCGGTGCGACGACGCACACCTCCGTCAGCGCCGTCGCGCATTACCGCGCCAAAGACGACCAGGAATGCATCGCACGCATCCGCGAATACATCGGCCGCCTGCCGCACGCACCGCCGTCGCCGCGCACCTACCCGGCACCAAAGCGGGACGTGAAAGCGCTGTACGAGCTGATCCCCGTCGATCACCGCATGAGCTACGACGTCCGGGCGATGTTCGAATGCCTGCTCGATGCCGGCCAGCTCGATGAGTTCCAGCCGGATGTTGCGCCCGAGATGATCTGCGGGCATGGCGCGATCGAGGGTCGCCCGGTCGCGGTGATCGCGAACTCGCGCGGCGTGATCAAAGGCAAGAAAAAGGCCGAGGCGCCGAGGATCGGCGGCATCATCTACACGGAGAGCGCCGAGAAAGTGGCCTACTTCATCGAAAACGCCGACCGCGAGCGGCTGCCGTTGCTGTTCCTTCAGGACGTTTCCGGATTCATGGTCGGGACCGAGGCGGAGCATACGGGTATCATCCGAGCGGGTGCGCGCTTCGTCGAAGCGATGGCGACGGCTACCGTCCCGAAGCTGGTGCTCACGGTCAATCACGCGTCCGGAGCCGGTTACTACGCGATGGCGGGGCAGGGGTTCGACCCCGACTTCATCGTGTCCTGGCCCACCGGCCGCATGGGGGTGATGGAGGGAGAGTCGGCGATCCAGGCCGTGTACGGCGCCGACGCTTCCAAACCGGACAACGCGGCCGCGGTGGATGCGATGCGCGCCGATTACGAGGACCAGCTCGACGCGAAGTTCGCCGGCGCCCGCGGCTTTGTCGATGCGATTCTCACGCCCGAGGAAACGCGCGACACACTCGCGTTTCTGCTCGAGGTGTCCACTGAATTCACCGGCCCCCACCTCGGGGCCTTTGCACTGCCGAGTCTCACGTGATGATGAAGACGCTCGCGATTGCCGGCCTCGTATTGGGGACGGCCTGCGCCTCGACGAAGGCCGTCGGTCCGAAGGTCACCCCGGCGACGAAGTCGGCAGCACCCCCGGTCCCGACGACGGTGGCCGCGGATGGCAGCCGGACGCCGGTCGTCGATCCCGCCGTCGCCTACATGCTCGGCCTCATGCCCGTGAAGAACACCGGCGTGGATGTCTTTCAAGGCATGCATCCGACCTACGACGGCCGCGGTGTGCTCATCGCCATCCTCGACAGCGGCATCGATCCGAACGTACCCGGCCTCATTGCGACGAGCACGGGCGCGCCCAAAATCATCGAGCTGCGGGACTTCTCCGGTGAAGGGCGCGTCGCGCTCGCTGCGTTTCCAGCTCCAACAGATAATGAAATGAAGGGTGCCGCCCGGATTGGCCGGCTGACAACCGCGACGACGTGGTACCGCGGCGTATTCCGTGAGCTGCCGCTGGGCCGGCCGCCCGCGAGCGACGTGAACGGCAACGGCCGCAACACGGACGAGTTTCCCGTCGTGGTCGTGAAGGCGTCGGATGGCTGGGTGGCGTTCCTCGACACCAATCTCGACGGCTCGTTCGAGGACGAGATGCCGTTGCATGACTATCGGCAGGGGCGTGAGACGATCGCGTTGGGGACGAAGCCGCTGACCATCGTCGCGAACTTCAGCGAAGCGGACAGCGCACCTGTGCTCGACCTCTTCTTCGATACGTCGGGGCACGGAACACACGTCGCCGGCATCGCGGCGGGGCACAATCTCTACGATGTAACGGGATTCAACGGCGTGGCCCCCGGCGCGCAGCTCATCGGCCTCAAGATCGCCAACAACGCGCGCGGCGGCGTAACGGTACACGGCAGCATGATGCGCGCGATCGATTACGCGGCACGCTACGCCACGCAGCGGAATCTGCCGCTGGTGCTGAACATGAGCTTTGGCGTCGGCAACGAGCACGAGGGTCGAGCGGTCATCGACTCGATCGTGGACGCGTTCCTGCTGGCGCATCCCGCCGTGGTGTTCGCGATTGCCGCCGGCAACGACGGGCCAGGCCTCTCGACGCTGGGGTTTCCGGGATCGGCGGACCTCGCGCTCACCGTCGGTGCCACGTACCCCGGCGTCTACGCCCGGCCGCCGCAGCCCGGCGTCCCACCAGCCCGCGATGCGCTCGGTTACTTCAGCTCGCGCGGCGGCGAGCTGGCAAAACCGGACATCGTGGCGCCGGGAATAGCATTCTCGACCGTGCCACGCTGGGACACCGGCAATGAGGTCAAGGTGGGCACCAGCATGGCGACGCCGTACGCCGCGGGACTGGCCGGCTGTCTCGCATCGGCGCTGGTGCAGGAAGGCCGTCGAGCGAGCGCGGCCGACGTCGTCCAGGCACTCCGTGTGTCGGCGCGCCCATTCAATGGCGCACGCCTGATCGATGAGGGGGCGGGCATGCCGGTCCTCGAAGCCGCCTACCAGTGGCTCGAGGGCGGACACCAGGGTTCGAGCTATGAAGTGCGCGCCACGACCGGGGTGTCGGCCGCCTTTCGCCGCAACGGCTTCGCGGGCGGCCAGGACAGCGTCGAGACATTCATTGTTCGGCATCGCGCGGGCCTGCGCGCGGCGCAGTTCGCGTTGCACGCCGATGTGCCGTGGCTCAGCGTGGACGACACCGTCGATGCGGCCCCGCGCGCTACCCAGATCCCCGTCACCTACCATCGCAGCTCGTTGACGGCACCCGGCGTCTACATCGGCACCGTGACGGCGGTGAATCCCCGCGACGCGATCGCCGGTCCGTTATTCACCCTGGTGAACACGGTCATCATCCCGACGGACCTCGCGGCGAAAGTCCTGTTCGATGAGCGCCGCATGATCGGCCCCGCCGGGGTGCAACGCTATTTCCTGCGCGTGCCGCAGCCTGACGCGACGCTGCGGGTGACGGTGACGTTGCCCGATTCGCAGGGCCAGCAAGCGACGGTACGGCTGTACGAGCCTGATGGCGCACCCGCACGCTCTGCCCCGCAGGATGTCGATATCGGGAAAGAGGACCCCGGTAGCGCGTCGATCACGGTCCGCGCCGAGGACATGGTCCCGGGCGTGTACGAGCTGGACGTCGTCGCGCCGCCCCTGTCAGCGTCAACCGTGACGGTGCGCGCCGATCTTGGCCCCGTGGCGCTCGCTCCGGCGCAGAATGGCGGCCTGGAGTTCTCGAGTGTGCTCAGTGAGCAAGGAGCCACGGTGACCGGTGAGGTCCAGTACCACCTCGTCGGCGCCGAGCGGACGTATGCGATCGCGGGCCGCGGCCAGCCGCCAGAGTCGCTGCAGGTGCGCGCGCCGCGTTGGGCGAAACGGATGGAGGTGGACCTCGAGCTTCCCCCCGATCTGTGGGACGAGATGACGGACCTCTCCGTGACGGTGTACGACTCGAGCGGTCAACAGCTGCGCGGCGGCAATCAGCCGGTGAATTACGCGTTCGGCCGCATGGGCGTCGCGTTGTCCGATTCGGTCATCGGCATTCCGTTGACGGTGGAGCTGTATCCGGCATTCGCGAAGCTCCCGGGCCACGCCTGGAAGGGCACGGTCCGCATCCGGTTTCTGGGACCTGACGAACCCGTGGGTGAGCGTGGTGCCCTGTCGGTCGTCGCCGCCGGGCGCCGCATCGTGCGGTTGCCGACTCCGCCAGCACTGGACCTGCCGGAGGGTTTCAGTGCGCTGATCGAAACCCGCGTGACGACGTCGACCGGCACGATGGCGGCGCGGCGGACGACGGTGGGAACGGGGAGCGGCGCGCGCGGAGCCAGCGGACCGCGGTGAGCGCTCGTCCGGCGACGGTGCGGGTCGCGGGAGGGCAGGGATTCTGGGGTGACTGGCTGGAAGCGCCGTACCGCCAGGTCACCGGCGGTCCCGTCGACTATCTGATGATGGACTATCTCGCCGAAGTCACGATGTCCATCCTGCAAAAACAAAAGTCGCGCGACGCGACGCGGGGCTACGCCACCGACTTCGTCGACCAGATGGAGCGGATTCTTCCCACGGTGGTGGAGCGGGGCATCAAAGTCACCGCCAATGCCGGCGGGGTGAACCCGCGCGCCTGCGCCATGGCGGTCGCCGATGTCGCCCGACGGCTCGGCCTGGCGGGAAGGCTCACGATCGGGGTGGTGAGCGGGGACGATCTGCTGGGCCGGCTCGACGGGTTGATCGCCCGTGGCCACGATCTCCAGAACCTCGACACGGGGCGGCCGCTGCACGACGTGCGCGATCGCGTGCTCTCCGCCAACGCCTACCTGGGCGCCGCGCCGGTCGTAGAGGCGCTGCAACGCGGGGCGCAGGTCGTCATCACCGGGCGCGTCACCGACACCGGTCTGACGCTCGGCCCGTTGATGCACGCCTTCGGTTGGCCGCGCGATGCGTGGGATCGCATCGCCGCGGGCACCGTGGCGGGACACATCATCGAGTGCGGGGCCCAGGCGAGCGGCGGGAACTGCCTGAGCGACTGGAAGACGATCCCGAACCTCGCCGCTGTGGGCTACCCCATCGTTGAGGCCCGCGCCGACGGCACGTTCGATCTGATCAAGCATCCCGGGACGGGCGGGCGCATCGACGTCGCCGGGGTCACCGAGCAGCTGGTCTACGAAATGGGCGATCCCACGAGCTACATCACGCCGGACGGTGTGGCGGACTTTACGACGATCCGATTGAGTCAGGTGGGCAAGGACAGGGTTCGGGTGTCGGGTGTCCGGGGAAAGCCCGCCACCGATAAGCTCAAGGTATCGATCGCCTATTTTTACGGGTACAAAGCGATCGGGACGCTCGTGTATGCGTGGCCGGACGCGTTGGAGAAGGCCAGGGCAGCCGACCGTATTCTGCGCCAGCGGCTCGATGCCCTGGGTCTCAAGTTCGAGGCGATCCTCAGCGAATTCGTGGGTGCGAACGCTACGCACGGCCCGCTGGCGCTGCAGGACATCGACGCGGCGGCAATTCCCGAAGTACAGCTTCGGGTCGGCGTGCGCTCGCCCGACAAGGCAGCCGTCGATCGCTTCACCCGCGAGATCGCACCGCTCATTCTCAATGGCCCGCCGAGCGTCACCGGCTTCGCCGGGGGACGGCCCAAGCCGGAGGAAATCGTGGCGTATTGGCCGGCGTTGATCGACAAGAAGATGGTGGAGCCCTCGGTGGAGCTGATCGAGGCATGAAACGGCGACGGCGGCGGTCGGACGGTCAAAAAGCAAAGGCGGCGGTCGGGCGGTCAAAGACCGTCCGGCTAGTCGACATTGCCCACGCCCGTTCTGGTGATAAAGGGGATACGGCCAACATCGGATTGATCGCCCTCAAGCCCAAGGACTATCCGCTCCTCGTGAACCAGGTGACGGCAGCGCGCGTGGCGCGGCATTTTAAAGGGATGATCACAGGTCCGGTGGAACGCTTCGAGCTGCCCAACCTGCACGCCCTCAATTTCCTGTTGCACGGCGCGCTCGATGGCGGTGGCACGATCTCCTTGAAGACGGACGCCCAGGGGAAGGTGTTCTCCACCGCCCTGCTGCGCATGGAGATCGAGGTGAAGCGGTGAGCGATCGGGTGCTGGTCCAGATCGCGGGCGGGATCCTCACGGCGACACTCAACCGCCCCGACAAGCGCAACGCGATCGACACGGCGATGATCGATGCGCTGATCGCGGCGGTCGACCGCGCCGATCTCGACGCGGCGGTACGGGTCGTCGTGCTGCGCGGCGCCGGCCGCGACTTCTGCGCGGGGATGGATCTCAACGAGCTGCTCGCGTCCGCGGGCCACACGCTCGACCAGAACCGCGGTGCGGCGCTGCATTTTGCCGAGGTCTTCACGCGCATGCGGCGCCTGCCCAAGCCGGTCGTGGCGCTTGTGCAGGGACGCGCCCTCGCCGGCGGCTGCGGGCTGGCAACGGCCTGTGACGTGATTCTCGCCGCCCGGTCGGCACAGTTCGGCTATCCGGAAGTGCAACGCGGCTTCGTGCCGGCGATCGTGATGACCATGCTGCGCCCGGCGGTGGGGGAAAAGATCGCGTTCGATCTGGCGGCCACGGGCCGGCTGCTGAACGGCACGGAGGCCGCGGCGGCCGGGCTCGTATCCCGCGTCTACGAAGACGCCGACTTCGACGAGCAGGCCGGCGCGGTGCTGCGGGCGCTCGCCGAGGCGAGCCCGTCGGCGCTGGCGTTCACCAAGCAGCAGTTCTACCAGCTGGACGGGTTAAGTTTCGACGATGGCCTGCGGTTGGGCGCCGATGTGAACGCCGTCAGTCGCAGTACGCCCGATTTTCGCGCCGCAATCAGCGCGTTTCTCAACAAATAGCAGCGAGGATGGATATGCGGAATCTCAACGTGCCGATGTACGATCCGGAGATGGTCCGCCCGATGCGGGAGGAGCTGACCCGCCTGGGCTTCGAGGAGCTACGAACTCCGGCCGACGTAGACGCCGTGCTCTCGAGCGAGCGCGCGCCGACCCTGGTCGTCGTCAATTCGGTGTGCGGCTGTGCCGCCCGCAACGCCAGACCGGCAGCGGCGCTCGCGATCCAGCATGACCGCCGGCCGCCACGTCTCGTGACGGTGTTCGCGGGACAGGACGCGGACGCGACGGCCCGCGCGCGCAGCTACTTCACGGGCTACGCGCCGTCGTCGCCGCAGATCGCGCTGTTCAAGGATGGGCAGCTCGTGTTCATGCTCGAGCGGCGTAACATCGAGGGCCGGAATGCTCGAGACATCGCGGCGGATCTGATGTCCGCTTTCGACCAATACTGCTGACGGTAAGGGACGGTAGATGAGGCGACGGTAAAAGACGGTAAGGGTTTTTACCGTCTCTTACCGTCGTTTGTGTTTTAGAGGATCTTCCCGCGCCGCACCCGGAAGTCGACGATTTGCTGCGTCCAGCTCCACAGCGAGTCCTGGTTTGCCATCGCCACACCCTGCACCTCGTGACGGTGCCAGCCGTCCATGACCTGTGAGTCCTGCGTCCAGATCTTTACGCGGTTGCGGGGCACGAGCTTTTCCCAGTTCTGCGCGATCGGCGGATCGGCGTACAGCAGCCGGACCGTGACGTTGCGCGACAGATACTCGATCGGGCTGAGATCGACTTTCGAATACAGCTCTTTCGGCTGCATGCGTCGCGCGCCCGGCATGTCGGGAAGACCGTCCGAAAACATCACGATATTGAGCGGCGCGAGAACGAGGTTCTGCCGCTTGATGTGGACCGCCACCCGCTGGAAGAAGGCGTTGAAATCGGTGAGCGCGTCGACATCGGGGAACCAGGAGCGCAAGTCGCGTTCGATCTCGGCGGGGGTCTTGCCGCTGAGGTCCTGAATCGGATGGAACGTCTTCGGCTGGCCGGGGACATCGCCGCCCAGCGACCCGACGAACACGTCGGTGGCCTGTTTCAGACCACCGAGCCCGTTCACGTGACCATAGATGTACAGTGCGGCATACCGCAACGCGTCGTCGAAACGAGGGTTGTTCCGAAACGAGCCGGACACGTCGAGGCCGACGACCAGCGTGGACCTGGGAGGCAGCGCGTTCCCCGGCGGTTTGCAGCCAACCAGAGTGAGGGCTAATAGCCCGACTACGGCGCGCTTCACCGGGCCACCTCGCCACTGACGCGCGCCGGGAAATGCGTCGCCGCCAGGACGTCATCGATCGACTTGAACGGCAGCGTGAAGTGACCGCGGCCCGTGAAGACCACGAACAGGAAGTTGAGCCCGGCCGCGACCACCTGCAGCACCGGCAGCGACACGAGCTCGAACAGCTCGCGCGCCTCTTTGCGGAACCACTCGCGCTCCCCTTTGAGGGCGGCAATGGGACCCTTCCAGTAATCGGCCATCACCGGGGCACTGCCGTGGGCCGCCATTCCTTCGACCACCATGGGCTGGCGGCCGAGCAACGCGATCAACGCCGGCGCGCCAAACCGGCCGAACAAGAACCACGTCATGCCGCGCACACCGACCCAGCCGAAGAACGCGAGACCGATCGTGCCGAAGACTCCCAGCTGGATCCCTTGCTGGGCCAGCCACGGCGTCATCGCGTCGACCAGCTCACGATACAGGAACAGCACCTCGAACATGGCGACGGCGATCTCGACCAGGATCATGAAGACGATATTGCCGGTCTGACGCTCCTTGATCGCGTCATTCAGCACCTGGATGCAGGCAAACGAGCCGGCGATGATGATCGCCAGGAAAACCCACAGAATCAGAATCAGCGCGAAGCCGTTGACCTCGTATCCCGTGAGGTCGGCCAGCAGCTCGCTCATCGTGGGCCGCAGGGTAAACGTGAAGATCGTCGCCTCGACCGCCGACCACACGATCAACAGGACGAAGGCCGGCCACGGGATGCCGGGGCGACGCGACGTCGCGTCGAGCATCGCGAGTGGTGAAGTGATCGCGCCCTTCAGGGTGCCCCAAACCAATTGCACGCTCAACTTCAGCAGTCCCCACACCCAGCCGACGAGCACGATGAGAAACTTCACGAGGCCCGCCCAATAGAACCACACCATCCGCAACGCGTCCCACCACGCCAACGCGACCGACTGCATGAGCGTCACCGAGCGTCCGAGGCGGAAGGGGATCGTGTAGAGGGATACCATGGTGCCCCAGATCCCCGCGATGAACGCCGCGGCAGGCAGCAGCAGCAGGAGGGACATCCCGGCAAGATTCCAGAAGGTTTCGCCCCGGAGCACGAATCCAAAAATCTTCGCCTGGAAGGGGACGATCCACGCCACCCCAGCGACCACCCACTGCACGAGCTGCTGGAGCACGAAACTCCATTGCTGGGTCTGTGCGGCGTTGGCGACAGTCTCTTGCATCGGAAGAGCCCTCCCACGGGATAGGACGGCATGCGCTGCGAGGCGGACATTGTTATAAACGGGACCCGACAAGTCAAGCAAAAGGTGCGTGACGGGCATCACGGGCGGCTTGCGACTTGCGCAAAATGGCCAGTCGAGGCTACTCATCTCGGTGTGCCGGATGACCCCAAACGCTTGATTGTCGTCGGCGACCGTGTCCTGATCGCTCCCGAGGAGGGGGAGGAGCGGACCAACGTCGGCCTGTATTTGCCCCCGTCGGCCATCGAAGGGCGGCAGGTGCAGGGCGGGCGTATCGTCGCCACGGGCCCGGGGACTCCGATGGCGGAACCTGCCAGCATGGACGAGGAGCCATGGAAGATCCACGGCGGGGGCGCCGAAGTGAAATACCTCCCCATGCAGGCCGAGATGGGGGACTACGCGCTGTTCTTCCGCAAGGCCGCGGTGGAAATCACATTCGAAGAGAAGACCTATCTCGTCGTGCCACAGGCTGCGATACTGGTACTCGTGCGAGGAAAACATGGCTGACATGGGGTGGGCCCGCAGTCGTGGAGATCGCGCCGAAGGGCAGGGCCTGCGGCGCGGTGCCTGGTATCGCGTCGTCGAAAACCCGCAGAAGGATTACATCGTCGTCGACGTCCATCACGTCGAGATTCGGGTCCCCAAAGGGGACCTCGAAATCCGGGGACAGCGCCCTAGTACTTGGAGCGTCGTCCGCCAGCCACACCTCGTTTGTCCTGGTTGTGGCTCCCGCGCGGTCATTCCCGAAGGCATGAAAGACGCCAAATGCAATGAGTGCGGCCGCGTCTCCCCGATTGACTGGAAGGATGCCGGCTA
>WNGD01000584.1_pt1 | contig 50223 bp, 39 predicted proteins | sample 5400671 | NCBI WGS metagenome assembly WNGD01 (sample SAMN13153369, study PRJNA577476) | soil metagenome | isolation source: 40 cm soil or saprolite under grassland replicate 2 | place: USA:California | collected 2016-06-15 | reverse complement strand
CGACCTTGCCCCCCGGAAGGCGGCGGTACTCCCCAATCTCAATCAGCCCGGCCTGTTCGAGTTGGGCAAGATGGTAGTACAGCCGGTCAGGTGCCATGCCGGCCCACTCTGCCAGTTCTTTGGCGGATTGGGGTCGCCCCCACAGACATTCGAGCAAGCGAATCCGCATGGGGTCCGCCAGCGCCCGATGGACAGATCGCAGTCCAGGATGTTGATGCTTCGTCATATATTGTATTATATTCCAATCAGTGAACAAAAGTCAAGTAGGCGGGATGGGCCAGTTTTATTACAAGGGACAAGAAGCAAGCCATCTGAGCGAGGCTATCTGTGGCAGGGGAAGTCGAGTTGAAGCGGTGTATCCACCCCTGCGACTCTTCGAGCAGCGAGGAATACAGGGGGAACGCATGCCCATCAAACCTTTGCTTTTATTACTTTATCATAAGGATGAGAGTATACGTCTTGCTGCAATAAAGGTATTAGAAACGCAGAGTGAACGGGTACCGCTTGAGCCACTTGTAGAATTGTTAGGCGATGAAGATAAGGATGTGCGGGATGTAGTTCTTCGAATCTTGAAGAAGGTTGCTCCTGATGTATTGTCTGATCTCGTTCCTCAAGCAATAGCCGTTTTGCAGGGAAAGGTAGTAGGTGATGCGTTCACATCACTTACCCAAATGTACGTTGCTGAGACTATTGGTGGACTGGGAATTATCTCAACAAAGTCATTTGAGAAACTGGTAGAACTCCTAGATTATCCTTCTTGGCAAGTTCGTATGAAAGCGATCCAGGCTCTCGGTCAACTTCGTCGCAATATTCCAGATGCCGCTCTTCGGCGTTTACTGGAGCTTCGTCGTGATCCTGATCCAAAGATGCGAGCCGTGCGAGAAGCCGCTGATGATGCCCTCGCGGAAATACTTTCTCTGGAAACAGGCATTGAGGATGAGTAAGGATAATGCTACCTTTTGGCCTATATGCACTGTTGCAGGACAATAAGAAGTGACAAGCTACGCATATTAAACTTGCCAATGTCCAGCGGTATCTAACGGCAGTAACTACTTTTGCCAGTCATTACAAGCCCATACATCTGTTCCCTCGCTCTTCTCCTCTAGTAGTCAGTCTCAAGATTTACGGAAGAGTGCCCAAAAACAGCAAGTAGGGGAGTCTCAATAAGTACAGATCAAATGTAGGAGATTTATCACTCCCAGTCCCAATACATTCGCAAAAAGACCCGTTTTGGTGTATCATAACCCCAGCGTTTACGAAAGTTGATATTAGAACGACTTTCACATACTTACTTACAAAAATGGTTACAATCTGCTATACTCATCTGGATGCTAGTACTTGCTATTCAATGAACATACGCTAGCACATGTAAAGTGATGAAAAGCGTTTGGAGTATCGTAGTGAACTGCTCGCAAAACATAATAAAAATTAGCGTAACTACCTTTTAGTCTGAGGTATATAGTGGATTCACACCCGCCCTTACATTCAGAAGAAGATATCAGAACGAAGATAGTCACTACTTGGTTAGCCGATCACGGTTTCGGTCCATGTGATATAACTGTTGAGTATTCATTTGAGATACGCCTCGGTCGGAAAACTCTCCCTATAATTTCCGAGAAGCCAAAGCAATCTTCTTCTCAAATCTTCAGTTCTTGTAAAGAAGACGAGGGACATTATGACTTTTCATGATTCAGCGTGGATACGCTTTCTCCGTCAATATGGACCAGTTCCAACCAACGACAATATGTTTGATGAGTTTATTCAAAAGGCTGCTCGGAACAGAAAGATGCGTCCAGTTTCTTTTGAAGCCGAGTACTTAGAAGAAATAAAAGACAATTTTGCATCAAGTAATCCTGTTTCAGTGATTTTGACTGGCACAGCAGGCGATGGAAAAACCTACTATTGCCGTTACATTTGGGAAGCATTTGGAGGATCTAGTTCTTCTTGGGAAGAGGGGTCCATAGTACGTACTTTATCACTGCATAATCGGGAACTGATCATTATCTACCTCATTGCAGCAAATGATGGGCAGTTGATGGAGAAGTGGGGGGAAATTCCGCCTACTCAGATCATTAGCTCTGTTCGCCGCATCATCGAAAACCTCCTCCTCAACGAACAGAGAGAGGAAGTAGGAGTTTCCTTACGACTTTATAATTTAAGTCGTATTCCGATTCGACATGTTTTTCCTCGTATTCTTGACGCCGTCCTCCAGCACGAGGGATGGCAAGCATGCGAACAATGTCCATTCCGCCAATTAGCTGCTCCAACCAAACAGTGTCCGATTTGGGAAAATAAAGAGCGGATAGAGCAAGATGAAACCACCCGAAAACGGTTGATTCAACTACTCGAACTCTGCGAATTGAATAACATTCATCTTCCAGTCAGACAATTACTCCTGCTTGTATCAAATATGCTCCTTGGTCACCCACATGCAAAAGATCATCTCATGACCTGCAAGGATGTCGCTCACATCCTTGATAGTGGGCATACAGCCTTAGGAAGTATCTACAGAAATATCTTTGGAGAAAATTTGGACAAGAGACGCCGCCAATCAAGGGATGCCTTTATCGCTCTAAACCGTTTTGGCATTGGGAATGAGACGAATAGCCGTATCGATAATATGCTTATCTTTGGTAAAGACGATCCCGACCAAAAAGCCTACTATCAGCGCTTTGTCCTCGATGATCCTTATTACGGAGCAGATCACTCATATCAGAGCCAACAAACGGCGTATCTCGAAGGTACAGCTGTTGATAATGGACAAGAATTCCTCTCCATGTTACGTGCTCAACGGCAACGATTGTTCTTTACTATAACATCCGATGCAGAAAAAGAGATGAAGCTATGGAGCTTGACAGTCTTTCAATACGCGGGTGAATATCTTGAAATCGTCGAGCAACTCCGTCAAGAAACAAAAAATGCTTCAAAAGCAACACTTGCCCGTCTAATTCAGGGACTGAATCGCATTTTTACAGGTCTTCTAGTCCATGAGACAGATCAACTGATCCTGGCAACATCTGGGAGTTATTCACAAGCGCGAGTTTGCCATATCTTAGAAGAATATGTTTCGATAACAAAGAAGCGGGGACAACAAGTCTTTCTTAAGATTGACCACAATTGGCATCCTCTACTCACTGTTTCTCTGGGGAAGGATGAACGTATGAAAGTCTCCTTGCGATTGCAACTCACACGATTTGAATTTCTCTGTCGTGTGGCCGAAGGAGCATTACCTAGCACTTTTTCCCGAGAGTGCTACGAAGATATTCTCTCTTTCAAAACCAACTTGCTTCGCCAACTCGATTATCGAAGGCGAGTTGACGGGGATGACGTTGAAGATGAGCTAGAACTAAATATGATTTATCTTGACGCAGATGGAGACATAAAAGATAGCTCCTTGGAGGTACAGTTCTTATGATTACATCGTCTAATAAGCCCAAGGATGTTGACATGCTCGTTGACGAGGAAATATGGGGCCACCGCATCTATAATGAGCAGACTCCATGGTTATGCTTCCTCGAGTTTATAGGAGTCTTGTATTCAGAATACAAGGAGAACAGAGCATTCATAGAAAACGAGCCGAATACACTCGGATATATTCCACGGCACCGATTATATCTCCGCAATATTCTTTTCAATAATCCACGTTTAGTAGCGGTGATGAAAGAGACCAGCAACGACGAAGGTCGCTGGCAAAGATGGTTCCAATACATGAAAGACGATAGTGCTGGACTTGGCGATGACGCTAATTTTCATTTTCTTAAAAAGCGATTTGACAAATTTTCTGATTTTGTCAAAGTTGTGGATTTTCTTCGGGGTACCTCTATCGAGGGAGATAGTAACAAACGCTGGAGTTCCAAATTTGTCTTCCCTTATGGACCTGCATGCATTTACGAAGATCTTTCAGTTTCCCAAAGAGGCACTGTCACCAATGATCGCCGCTTCTTTGCTCGCAGCGGAGAGATCCTCTATCTCATGCTTTGTCGTAGCGGAAAGGGTCAGGAGCTTCTACCTTACTTCGAACAAATGTTGTTTAACGAAAACAACAAATGGAATAGAATCGTAAAGGCACTGCAACCAGATGAAGATCAAGAACCTCTCCAAAATAAAAAAAGAGAAGGTGTATACCTTCCTGTTGGAAAAAGAGACGAATATCAGAAGCTCGCTGACGATTGGGTACATATTCTTCATTGTTCTATGCCTGGCTATGATGCACTGCCTCATATGGTAAATATTATGGGCTTGCATATCATCCTCTACTTGCTAAATCGAGCTCGTGAAGAACTACTGCGTCCAGAACCTATAACATTGGTGATGGAAATCATTAGCCCGGAGAAAAATAGTGTGCACCAACTAGCAACTGCATCATTTCGAGAGAACAACCGGCTTACACAGCAGGCAATTGTAGCCTATATAGACAGGAAGATTTCATTACCTGATTGGCAAGTAGCGATGAAAAGTAATGATATCGAAAGAATCTTCTCACTATTTGAGAATGATTTCGGTTGGACTAAAAACGATGATATAGACGAGAAGGAAAATGCAGAAAAAATCATTAAGAAATTCAAAGAACGTGCATTGAGTCGCCATCAAAAGCACTTGGATAAGGTGCATGCTGTATGGGGGACTGCGATTGGCCTCTCATCGAGACGTAGTAGTAGAAATACCCGCTATACTCCCAAAGATATGCTCTTAAAAACGTTGATACTCTGTACCGTCTCTGGCAGGATGGAATTTCAAGAATTTCTCCAAAGACTTTATGAAAAATACCACATTATTATAGGCCCGCAGCAAGCACTATCGTACTTCGATGCCAAGAAAGCAGAACAAGACGATTTCAAAATGAATGAAAAGAGACTCGAAGATCGCCTTGCTAGTCTCGGGCTGCTCAAACGTCTCTCGGATGCATACGCCTACGTTGAAAACCCGTTCTCCCAGGAGCTTCAATAATGAATACACATCAATTAATTGGTTTGGTTGCTGCTGAAATCATCAAACAATCGCTTGAAAAAAGAGAAGAGAATGATACCACCGTAGCTCGCTTTCTACTTAGTCGGTTGGCACGAGCACAAGTTGCAGAGATCTGTCGGCAGATTCTTTCAGACCCGGTCCTCAAGAGTGCGGTTGAAATCAAGATTCCTCGTATATTTTCGGAAGGCCAGCACCTGCCAGAGTATATTCTCACGGATGAACGAACAACTTATTGGCGCAATGCTTCTTGTGATAAACCAATACTTATTCTGGCCAATAATGACGATGACCAAGGGCAGTCATTGCGTGATCTCGCATCGCTCGACGCTAAAGAACTCAAGTCACACATAGAGCACTACGTCACGATAGCAAGCCGTACTCTCCCTCTTACAGAAGACATCAAAAAACAATGGGTGACGGCCCTGACTGGCCTTCAACAGGCCAATGAATATACCTTGGAGATGTTTGCTGACTATATTGTTCATGTACGTGACTGTATTGAACAGGAACATTTACCACTCGTCGATGCCTTGGGGTATGCACTTCCGATTTTAGAAATTCCAAGAGATTCAGGTTACTTTCAGTCTATTCCCGAGAAAAATCGAACGAATGCCAATAAGTGGCAAAAATTGTATCAAGATGCTATTACTAAACGAGCTTGTTTATTACGCAAACATTCGCCCAATCAACAGCGAATTGATGATGACGATCTTCGCAAACAATTTACCACTGTTCGAGAAGAGATCAATCCAGATGCTCATGGGGTTATTGAGCGCTTCCTCATTGCACTCGATGATTGGACACCGGAAAGCACCCAGCTTGCTCGATTCGAATGGGAGAAAGACGGCATTAGTGGGCTCTTCACGGGTCTGCGTACCAAGAAAGTTGATTTAGCAACAGAAACAAGAGATTTTTTTGAGAATGAAGATCCAGACGAGCTTACCCAGGAAGACCACCTTTATCTTGATAATCTCCTAAAACGCTCGAGGCGAGAGTCTGCAGATGTGGATAGAGAATTTTATGATCGCCATCACCTGACCTTAGACAAAAATCGGCAACTCAAAGCCAAATGGGATAGGTTTGTCTACGGAAAATCTATTGAGTGCGTTGATTTTCTTGCTGGCCTACTCGATTGTATCGAACGGCTCACTGCCCAAGCAGGCGGAGCACAAAATAAACTTCACTTCACTGTTAAGACTCAATATGAAAGAGGAAAGAGTAAATGGCTTAACATTTTAAACCATGATATCGGTATGTATTTTTGCACTCGTTATCGGGGGCTTGATACATTAACACAGCCATATATAGATTGGCAAACTTCCTGGCTCTTTGAGTATGATCAGCTTATTGCCGATCAAAAAAGGAAAGCGAACTTGAAAGGTGAGAAGTACGAGAAAACTGTTTCTACATCGCGAGAAGCCACGCAACTCAAGTTTCATGTAAGTCTCACTTATTCACTCAATGGCAAAACGGAGATTGCCACAACACAACTTATTTGGAAAGGTAATCCAGCTGCTATTGGCATGGAACTCAGTGACGATTTAAACCGTCTAAGTGAGAAGCCATTTTTGTTAACCTCTGTCAATCGTGAGCCAGTTAGTAAAAAAGGTCATCTACAAGAAGTCTCATTGGATGATGTCAGTACACTCGAAGCCGCGTTCAGACAAGATAGAGGTTCACTTGTTAGCTCCTTAATCAAGGCTACCGATGCAGCAAAGATTTTCAAACTTAAATTAGATGAAGCATACAAAGATGGCAGGCTTTTCCAGGAAGATGTAGCTTCTATTAAACAAGCATGGGATACTTTTGCTGCCAGCTACACACAGGCAATACAAGCATTTGCTGGGGCAGAAGGAATCGCAAGTGAATATTTTTTGAAACAGGCTGATGCTTATCATAATTTGCTGCAGACATTGCGAGAACATGCGGCTAGTGATAAGAACCGAGTAGATCTTTGGCACCCAATTCTAGAAATTGGCATGGTACGCATTCTAGGTGGAAGGCCGGCTGCCATTATTGCCCCTTGGCATCCACTTAGGCTCCTCTCCATCGCAGTAAAAGCACGGCAGATTGCTCATTTCGTCCGATATATCGTTGAGAACCCCCAGGTAGAATTTGGCGATGACCGCTTATTTTTCTTCCATCTCAAAAACGATATGACGCATCCTTACTATCCAGAAGTCGCTGTAGGGTTTCAAGGAGAGCAGCCCAAACTACTCGGACTTTCTGACACTGTAAACGATTATAGCCTGATGGAGCTCCCTCTGAGGGATGCGATTGATCAGACCACAAATGAGAACCCTTACGAAGCTTCAGAAAAAGTCCGAGACGTTATTAGGCGCTATCTTGAGCTTCAACCCCATAAAAGATCGAGTATGGGAATTATACTCTATAACTGTGACTCAAAGGGACTTCCAATAGCTGTAGTAGATAAGCTCACCGCACTCTATGATGATAAAGCTTCTAACGAAGTCTGTTGTCAGGTTATCCTTCGACACCAGGACACTCAGAAACTCAGTGAGCTCTACGAGAAGATGATTGATAGTGTGGAAGTCGACCCTGACGCCTTCATTGCAAGTGAGTCAGAAAATGATTTCATGTCAAGGTTGCGTGTCGGAATCATGGCAACAGATGCCGCAACTACAGGGTACTCTCAAGAAAAAATGACAGACATCGTCTTCTTACAAGATGTCATTTCTCGACAAGCACAAATCGCCTGGATCCCAAAGGTACCGAGCCATGAATTCCCCTGTCCACTTCAACATTTCCCAGCACGCTGGTCACGCAGGCACCCTACGACACACGGTGATTTACGTTCAATCGTCTACCTAGTCTGTCCAAGCCAACCAGCAGTGGGGGCCGCCTACCTCGATATAATTCACGATGTTGTCGGTGAGCAACCAGAAAAAAGGAAGCACTTCATTCCAGCTAGACAGGTTTCATTCCAGGACGAGAAAACGAGGCGCATCTTTCAGGAAGTACACCAACTGGGAGAATGGGTTGTAAATTATGACGATCTCCTGGAGAAAAGGTTGCTTCAATACCAAAAGGTGACAGTGATTAAATATCAGCAGAACCGATCACAAGAGCGCAATCTCATTATCTCATCAACATCATCGTTCCAACTTCTCCAAGTTCTGGTTAAACAACGTTTAGAGAAACTCAACCTCTTTGGCGATTTAGACATGGATAAGCTGGCTAACAAGTGTATTGACGAAGCCAAAACCATTTCGGGTGACATTGTTCTACGTGCGGCCCGACGTGGGGCTAATGCCAGTGAGCTTATTGGTATCGTTCTCAGCAAACAACTTCTACTCTCTGAGCTACAATTCGATGAGCCTGTAGGTTGGTTTTTCCTCGACGATTACGCCAATTGGTTAGGGCAGGATGAGCAGCAAATCGCAGACGTCATGGCTTTAGTGTTGAGCCAATTAGAGGGTAAACCTGTTCTCAAGATATTGATCTCAGAAGCCAAATATGTTGAGTCCAGCGTGGCAGATGCAAGAAAAACGTCACAAAAGCAGCTCAAAGAAACAGTTAAACGCATTCAAGATGCCTTGTTCCAGACACCAGGCCGCCTCGATCGTGACATTTGGCTCGCACGCCTGAGCGATCTCCTCATCGATGGCATCTTAGTCAATTCTCGCCAATCTATTAACATTCAAGAGTGGAGAGAGAACCTTAGGCGAGGCGAGATGCGAATTGAAGTGAAGGGCTACTCTCATGTATTCGCTCCGTTTGCTGATTACACTACGATGAACGAAGATCCACAATCCAAAATTCCAGGTATTAATGCATGTTCTCAAGAAGTATTTGGGCGCAAACAAGTTCGGGAACTTGTTCTCTCACTGTATCACAACAAATCACCTATGCCAATTCGAGAAAGTATCGGTGATTATCGACCGTGGTTGGAGCATTTTCCGCAACACCCAACACCAGATGTCTTATGGAAATTACAGCCTTCAAAGGATGCTAGATCGGAAGAGAACAATGCTATTCATGCGCAACAATCCGTTACCAATCAGTATCAAGACATTAATACTAGCAATGGGGACGTGTCAAACGCCGGAGGGAATCATCTGGTATCAACTATAGGAGATTTCGGAGAGACGACATCTCCATCAGCCTCAACTTCATCGTCAACTACAGTGGCAATACAAACGAACATCGGAAATGAGAAAAATGAACGATGGAGTCGAGAGGTTCTTGATACGTTACAAAGGGCACTCCTCAGCTATAATCTACAGGCTAAAGTACTCGCCTCTCGTCTCACACCTAATGCCTTACTTGTTCGCCTCAAAGGATCTGACAGGTTGAGAATTGAAGATATTGAGAAAAAAAAGTCTGTACTTTTGACGACACATGGACTCTCCATATTGAATATCATAGCTCAACCTGGAGAGATCGTGGTTTCTATCGCAAGGTCTCATCGTGAAACGGTCTCACTTAGGGAAATATGGAGACAGAGGGAACTCTTCGTCTTTCCTGGCAAGATGAATTTATGTTTTATTCTTGGTATCAAAGAGATGGACGGAGAGATACTTTACCTCAATTTGGGTAAATCTCTTGATCACTTGCCGCAACACGCTCCCCACACATTGATTGCTGGAACGACGGGAAGCGGAAAATCAGTGCTCATGCAAAATCTCTTGCTTGATATCTGTCAGACTAATTCCTCCCAACTTGCTCATATTTATCTCATCGACCCCAAAAAAGGAGTGGACTATCAACAATTACTACGACTCCCTCATTTAAGAGAGGGTATCATCACTGAGCAAGGACGAGCCCAAGAAATATTGGCTTCTCTCGTAGAACAGATGGATCAACGCTACGACTTACTATTCAAAGCCGGAGTCAACAACCTAATAGATTACAACAATAAAGTACAATCAAGTGAGCAACTCCCGCTGCTTTGGCTAATTCATGACGAATTTGCTGATTGGATGTTAGTAAACGAGTATAAAGAAGCTGTCTCTTCCTCTGTACAACGTCTCGGAACAAAAGCTCGAGCGGCAGGAATCCATCTCGTTTTTGCAGCACAGCGCCCTGAGGCAAATGTTTTACCTCCGCAGTTGCGCGACAATCTTGGGAATCGCTTGATCTTACGAGTTGAGAGCCAAGGAACTTCAGAAATTGCGCTAGGAGAAAAAGGTGCCGAGAAACTGCTTGGTAAGGGACACCTAGCGGCTAAATTAAGTGGAGAAATCATTTATGCCCAAGTTCCATTCCTTTCATACGATGAACAGTTACAGGTCGTAGAGGAGCTTCGCAGACGTGATAACTCACGATAACAAAAAGAAGTGTTCCACACTTTTAGGTTTAAGTTGCTATTCACCTAAGACCGAGATACGCGGATTTTAGGACATAGGGAAAACGGTTATAAGCGGGAAAAGAGGCGTACTGTTTAGCAGGAAACAGGCGAGAATCGCTATTTCGCCTGTTTCCTGCTTTCTAGCAGCTATTCCATCAATCCTAATCATATCGCAATTGACTATTGTTCATTCATACACTATATTCATGTTTGATAGTCGAAAAATGGCAGTTTTCCTGCTTGAATAATGGGCAGAAATGAATGCTGCATACGAGGAAACTGTGAAGAAGAGCATAACGATCTTCGTTTCCTACGCACATGAAGATGACCATCTGCGTCAGGAACTTGACAAACATCTCAGCCAGTTAAAGTGGCAACATCTTATCACAACCTGGTATGATCAGGAGATTAGTGCGGGAACAGCCTGGGAACATGAGATCACGACCCATCTGAACACTGCTGATGTCATTCTGTTATTGATTAGTCCAGGCTTTATGGCCTCGCCATATTGCTATAGTGTTGAGATGAAGCAAGTGATAGAAAGGCATGAGCGTGGCGAGGCACATATCATTCCGATCATTTTGCGACCTGTCGACTGGCAAGGAGCACCTTTCAGCAAACTCCAAACCCTTCCTCTAGATGCCAAGCCTATACAAAGCTCCTCTCAGTCTCATCAGGATGAGGCATTTCTTGATGTAGCAAGAGGGATCCGAAAGGTAGTTGAAGCTCTTTTGGAAGGCGAGATCAGGAGTGGAGAGGAGTACGGGGTACAAAGGCATTTGAAGGAGACGAAACAATTATCACGCTTTGGTGCGCCCTTTCCCTCTGTGTGGAATATTCCATATCGTCACACTAACTTTTTTACCGGTCGTGACCATTTGCTAGAACAGCTCTTCGCTGGCTTCGCTTCAGAGCACAAGGCAGGTATGGTACCAATCCAGGCGCTTACAGGCCTGGGCGGACTTGGGAAAACGCAAACTGCTGCTGAATATGCCTATCGCTATCGTCGGAAGTATCGAGCCGTACTTTGGGTGAGAGCGGAGACAGATGAGGACCTTGTTGCGAACTTCAAAGTCATAGCTAACCTCCTGAAGCGTCCCCAAACGCACTTGCAGAATCGCGAAAGCCTGATTGCAAGTATGCAGGAGTGGTTTATGACCGCCACGGACTGGCTTCTGATCATCGACAACGCGGACAACCTCGCCCTTGTTCATCCCTTTCTCCCCAAAGCTGCACGCGGGCATCTCCTCCTAACAACCCGTGCTACGGCAATGGGAGCCCTAGCGCAGCCGCTCGTGCTGGATCCATTGGGATCCGAAGATGGAGCCCTCTGTATCCTGCGCCGGGCTAACTACTTGCCATGGAGTGGTCAGTTGAGTGATGCCTCGCCAGCGAGTGTGGATGCGGCTCAAATGCTGTCCCAACTGATGGATGGCCTCCCTCTGGCGTTGGAACAGGCAGGCGCATATATCGAAGCGACCGGGAGAAGTGTGAGCGGGTATCTTGAGCTCTACCGTCACTACCGACCTGAGCTCCAGCGCCACCAACATGGAGTAGTCCCTGATTACCGTGAGCCAGTTGCTTTTGCCTGGAACATTGCCAGGGAGATGGTGGAGCAAAAAAATGCCGCGGCTTCTGAACTTCTACGATTATGTGCCTTCCTAGCACCTGATGCGATTCCTTACGAGATTTTTACAGAGGGAGCCAGCGTTCTTGGTCCGGTCCTCGGGCCAGTGGCGGCTGATCCACTCGCGCTTGACAGTGCCATTGCCCTCTTACGTGACCACACCCTGCTCAAGCACGAGGTGGACCATGGGACAGACGCATCCAGGCTCTTCATCCACCGCATGATGCAGGAAATACTCAGGGACAACATGGACCCACTAACCCGGCGCCTCTGGGCAGAACGGACCGTACATGCAGTCGCGTGTGCGCTTCCTGCCGTGGAATGGCAGATCATGCAGGTCCATGCACGAAATTGCATGTCATTGATTGCGCAATGGAATATGACCTTTCCCGAAGCGGAACTCATACGCCAACGCGTAAAAGAGTCGCTCACAGAGAACAGGTAGGAAAGAAGAACCATGATCGCTCCCAATGCTCGACCTTTGTGGAACATTCCTTACCAGAGAAACCCGTTCTTTACGGGGCGTGAGGAAACGCTGAGCCAGCTCTATCACGCACTGCAAGCCGAAAACGTTGTGGCTCTTTCCCATCCCCAGGGAATCACTGGCCTGGGAGGGATTGGGAAAACACAGACGGCGCTCGAATACGCCTACCGCTACCGTGTGGAATACGATGCAGTGTTCTGGGTACGAGCAGACTCCACTATTGCCCTCGCCTCCGGTTTTGCGGATCTAGCTTACCTGCTGGATCTACCTGAACGAAATGAGCAAGACCAGAGCGTCATTGTCGAAGCGGTCCTGCGCTGGTTACGCACAAACACAGGATGGCTGCTGGTGTTCGACAATTTGGACGACCTTTCGGTAGTCAAACCATTTTTACCAAAAGCAGGACCGGGACATACCTTGTTCACAACCCGGGCGCATGCGCTGAGTGGAATCGCTCAGCGCATGGAAGTATTGAAGATGGAGCCAGAGATAGGAGCATTACTGCTCTTGCGGAGAGCCAGTATCCTTCCCTTGCAAGCCACGTTGGACATTGCCATCAAGGATGATCGTAGCGTAGCTTGTGAAATCTCACAGCAACTGGATGGGCTGCCTCTAGCCCTTGATCAAGCGGGAGCCTATATTAAAGAAACATCTTGTACCTTGACGGACTACGTTGCACTCTACCAGACACGTCGTCGTGAAATTCTTCAAGCTCGTGGGAGCTTCGACAAGGACTACCCTGCTTCAGTGGCTACTACCTGGTCTCTCTCTTTTGAGAAGATCGGCCAAGTTAATGCTGCAGCGACTGATTTGCTAAATTTTTGTACCTTTATGGCTCCTGATGCCATTCCAGAGGAAACGATCACCGTGGGAACACAACACCTGACTCCATCGCTGCAAGTGGTAGCAGCTCATCCCTTACAGTTTGATCAAACGATAGTAGCGTTGCTGGCTTATTCGCTCATTGATCGCAATACAAATGCAACGCTAAGCATTCATCGCTTAGTACAAGCTGTGCTCAAAGATGAAATGGATGAGGTGACGCAACGCGAATGGGCAAAGCGAACTGTACGAGTCGTCAATGACTTCTTTCCAGAAGTCGAGTTTACCTCATGGTCCCGCTGTCAGCAGATTCTTCCGCACGCTCAGGCCTGTGCATTACTTATAGTACAATACGGCTTTTCTTTCCCTGGGGCTGCTCGATTGCTCAATCATACTGGACACTACTTACATGAACGTGCTCAGTATACCGAGTCGGAAGTGCTCTTAAAGCGTGCGTTGACAATCTCTGAGGAAACGTTGGAGCCTGTGCACCCCTTTATTGCCGTCTGCCTCAACAATTTAGCAAGGCTCTATCGCGTCCAAGGTGAGTATCAGAAGGCTGAGACGCTCTATCGACGCGCAGTGGCGATTCGCGAGCAAGCATTGGGAGCTGAGCATCCCGACACTGGAGAAATCCTCAACAATTTAGGCTTGCTCTACTATATTTGGGGAAAATACAGTCTGGCCGAACCACTCTACCTACGTGCATTGGCGATTCGTGAGCAAGTGTTAGGGCCAAACCACCACGATACAGGCGAGAGTCTCAATAACTTAGGTCTGCTCTACCATGATCAGAGCAGATTTGAGGAAGCCGAACCGCTTTATCAACGTGCGCTGGCAATTCGTGAGCAGGAATTGGGGCCAGATCACCTTGACATTGCTCAAAGCCTCAACAATTTGGCGGAGCTTTGCCGCGACAAAGGTCGCTATGAACAGGCTGAACCGCTCTATCGACGCGCATTGACAATCCGTGAACGGGGACTAGGGCCAGATCACCCTGACACTGCTCAAAGCCTCGATAACTTGGCACAACTTTACTATGCTCAAGGTCGCTATGAACAGGCCGAACCACTTTATCAACGTGCGCTGACGATTCGCGAGCAAACACGGGGGCCAGATCACCCAGATACGGCTACTGACCTCAATGGCTTAGCGAATCTCTACAGCGCTCAAGGTCACTATGAACAGGCTGAACCACTTTATCAACGTGCGCTGAAAATCTATGAACAAGTTCTGGGGCCAGAACATCTCTTCACCGCAACCTGTCTCAACAATCTCGCGAAGCTCTACTACAGTCAAAGCAAATATGGAGAAGCCGAGCCACTTTTTCTGCGGGCATTGGCGATCTGCGAACAAAAGCTAGGACCAGAACATGTACATACAGCCATTAGCCTATATCGGTTGGCATTGCTCTACCGTGAACAAGACAGGTACGCAGATGCCGAGCCGCTCCTCCTACGTTCCTTGGCGATTCGTGAACGGAAATTGGGACCTCAGCATCCAGATACAGCTAAATGCCTTTATGATCTTGCAAAGCTTTATTTTATGCAGGGCAGATATGGAGAAGCAGAACCGTTGTACCAACGTACGTTAGCAAGCTGTGAGCAAAGTCTAGGGACCCAACATCTTGACACTGCCCAATGCCTCAACGATTTAGCAACGCTTTATTACAAACAGGGCAGGTATGCGGAGGTGGAGCAGCTCTACCAGCGGACCTTGCGCATCTGGGAGCAAACGCTGGGGACTGACCATCCGAAGACGCTGGACATACGGATGCGCTATGCTACCTTGTTACGAGAAACGGGGCGAGATGAAGAAGCGGTGATCCTTGAGACATCCCTTCCTGAGCATGCACGTGCTGAGCAAGAGCAGAGGCGGACCCAGAACGATGGGGGAGGTCTGCTCTAAAGAGGCGCAAAGCCACATTTTCACCTGTTTCTGCATGGAAAGGGGATCTCTCACGATCGGCATGTGGTGGAAGGGCAGATCGTAGTGGAGAAAAAAGACAGGTGAAAAAACAGGACATGGTTCTTTCACTCCTAACTATTGCTGCTATTGCTCATTTTCCCTATGTTCTAAAATCCTCGTATCTCGGTCTTAGGTGCTATTGAGCAGATTCGCCTATTTTCAAAGAACACTAGCGGGAGGTATGTGAAGATCACCCAGGTGGCTTCGAGCTGACTGGATGATTTTCACATAAAAAACTTAAGGCTAGTACTCAGTCCAGTTAGGTTCTTGGGGCAGAAATGGAGTGACCCCTCTTGTGGGGGTCAGGCACATCACAACATTCAAACCGGACTAACTACTAGCGCCATTTAGCTATATTGGTTGACCACTTGTTTGATCAAATCAACAAACTTTTCAATATCCAAAGGTGAGTTAAAATACCCTGGACTCATTCTCACCGTTCCTCCAGCTTGCAATGTCCCTAACCATCTATGCGCCCACGGCGCACAATGTAAGCCTGCACGCACGGCAATACCTTTCGCACCCAATGCAGCTTCGATTGCTTGAGGCGATATATCTTCGACTGTAAACGAAATAATGCCGCACCAAGATATTGTATCACCTGGCGTACGTACCTCAACATCAGGCACCTTCATCAGACCCAAGCGTAACTGTGTAGCTAGATGGAGACTATGTTCAGCAATACTCTCTCGTCCATGCTGTTTTAACCACTGGAGAGAGGCATGGAGTCCTGCAATCGCCCAGATATTGTGACTCCCAGCTTCATATGCAGAGGGTAAATCCCTAGGCATCTCGATGCTCTCAGAAAAAGTACCGGTGCCACCAAATAACAGTGGAGTAGGCTTCCACTTCGAGGGTAAAACGAGTCCCGCTACGCCGTATGGACCGTAGAGCGACTTATGCCCCGAGAAGATAAAAGCGTCGATGAGTCCATCTTTCAAGTTGAGCGGGTAAAGGCCCGCCGTTTGGGCTCCATCGACAACAATAACGGACTTGGGATTGGCTCGTTTTGCAAGCTGCGCGATTTCTTGTACTGGAGGCATTATGCCACAGACATTACTAGCCTGAGTAACACAAACGATCGCCGGAGGTTCCGTATGAAACATAACCTCAAGATTTTCCATTTGGCACTGATACGTTCTACGTGCAAAAGGAATTTGTCGTACCTGTATACCTTGTGTTTGACGTAGATATTCGATTGGTCTGAGGACGGAATTATGTTCAAATGGTGAGACATACACAACATCACCTGGATGGAGAGCGACACCAAATATGGCTTGATTGAGGGCATGGGTCGCAGAGGCAGTAAAGATAACACTCTCAGCTGAGGGCGTATCAAGCCACTCGGCTAATAGTTCTCGCGTTTCTGCCAGCAAACGAGTACAGGCACGAGCAAGTGGATTCCCTCCACGTCCAGCATTCCCTCCAAAATGACTATAAAATCTCGTCGCTTCTGCGTATACACACTCTGGTTTAGGAAACGTTGTTGCTGCGTTATCTAAATAAATAACTTCCTTGTCTTCTGTTAGTATAGGTTCCCACTTAGTCATTTGAACTTACTTCTCCCATTATATGCTCTAACAGAGCTAGCACAATTTGACGTTTTTCATCAGGAGACAAAGGACGGCCAGCAATTTCTAGGGTCGTTTTAAAATTTTGTAGGATACGCTGACCTTGCGACGAAAGGCCAGATGGACGGAAACGATATGTTTGCTCATCTTTCATGGGAAGTGAAACAGAAAGTTTTACCGAAGCTTCATCCACGCCTAGTTCAAAAACTTCACGTTCAACACGCTCTTTCGCTTCCAATAATTTCTGCTTAAAAGCTTCATTGCTCCGATCATTCCAGTCATTAAGAGCAATACCAAGCACTGCCTTTGATAGTTGATCCCAGAATTGCCCTCCCTCCAAACTCCCTTTTTGATGAGCTACTTCAACAAGCCGTTGGGCCAGTCTATCACTAAAACGGAAGGTATCTAGCGATTTCCCAACCCGTTCTTCGATAAATACCAACCAGAGATGCAACGCTGTCTTTCCATCAGAGGCATCAACAGCAAACGTCTGTCTCACGAATTGATCTAAGGAGTAGAGAAGCGTTTGATATGCTGTGGCTACTTCTTCCATCAAGAATCCCAGACGTTCCGTGATCATCTGACGATAGGCCTGTTCATTCTCTACATCAACATTGCCATTTTCCAGTAACTCTACTAAATCATATGCAAGTACTTGAGCAGGTTCTCGTTGTACGTTACGTAGAAGGGTACGGAAGTGCTTTGCATCAGATGAAATTTGAGCAGTATCTCTACAGTACCTCGGCAAGCTTTGTAGCCAACGCAGTAACCCTACACTTAGGGCATTAAGCGGTTGTTGCGTTTTCTCATGATCAGAGAGGAAATTCTTCAAACGCTCTTCTAATATTGTCCACACTATTGAACGCCGAGCATCCCATGGACTTATCTCAACAGTATACTGATCTGCTTGTTTACATAGTGCGATGAAAACCTGACCCGTAATGGGAGAGATAATCTTTCTGTTTTGTCGTATCGTCAAAACAGGAAGATGGAAACGCAGTATAGCGGCAAGCAAGAGCGGCAAAACACCTCTCCGTAATCCAAACGGCGGAGATTGCAATGTATCTATGAGAGTCAGTATCTCTGGCTCATTTTCCCTTGCATTATGCAGGAAATTTTGTACACTATCCCAAATCGCTGCCAACGCTGGATCATGTCCAGGTCTTTGTAATATTCCTTGACCAGTAGCTAAAAGTTGTACTAGTTTTGTACGTAGGAGCAGCGTTTGCGTAATAAGCCAATCTGGACCATGCCCTTGTAAACCAAATTGGGGCGGCAAGGCATCATATGGATACTGAAGCAGTACGTCTATGACTTTCTCGACAGCACGCTCCTGTTGTATAGTTGGCTCATGTTTATTGACAAGTTCATTATTGAGAATTGGCGTTCCACGAAACCACTCATTACATAAGTGAGAGAGCAGCCGTGAAATATCGTCCGTTTTGAGATGCTCTGAACACCAACGAGAAGCTTGGTACCACCACCATGTCACCTTTTCTGCATCAGGATTTAAAAATGGGCGTAAGACACGCGCTAAACGCCGTTGAGCATCCTCTACTAAAAAGCCCATTTCTGTGACAAGTCGCTCATCCTGTTGCATGAAAGCTGGATCATTGTTCAGGTCTCGCAACGCGAAGAGTTCTCGTATAGGCTCCATAATTAAAAGTGGATGGTCGGGGATAACATATAATACACGTCCACCAGCCAATTTCTGGACTATCTCGACAGCCTGCTCTCTTTCGGCAGCATTTGTCACCAGCACATACACAATAGCCCCATCCGCATAGCTATGATCTTTCTGTTGCTTGAGAAATGTTTCCGTAGATGTATGTTCTATCTCATCAGGCCAGCAGTAGAAACCTCTAAAGAATCTTGTGATGCATTTCTCTTGATTATGTCCGCGAGGAAGATGAAAAGGCAAGGGAAAATCTTGTTCTAAAGTCTGACGAATTTGTTGAGGAGTACATGTATGTCGATCAATAGCCTTACTCAACTCAACATCTATATCTATATCACTTCCTCGCGTAAAGGTCCAATAGCCATCAGCTCGACGATAGACCACAGCCCGTCGTTGCGCTAATACTTCGAGCCGTGCCACAACATCTTGAGATGGGAGACCCGTTGCCCATATCAAGACCTCTGTCGTTGGCACTACTTGACCAATATTTGCCTTTGTTTGAATGTTGATGTCACCCACAATCAACAAAATAGCCAAAACCTTCACAAGAGATTGTGTATCTCTATCGTCTCTCGCAACCTTGCTAAGTGCATACATAGCACCCGACCAGATTGTATGTGTACCTCCCGCCTCCGCGTTAGACCGTATTGCATCTGCGAAATAGTTCCAAAGCACATCGAGATGTATCAACCACCACGTATCACTATCCTTCTGCTCCATGAGATAGTCTGGCACTGTGCCTGGTTCATCGGCTGCTAGGAACGTAAATAGTGTGCGTTCATTTTGAGCTACACGACTTGCTAAACGGGGTAAGGCGTAGGCAACAAGAGGATGTAACGGCCACACACGTTCTACAATGTGCTGGCGTATAAAAATATCATCTAGTTCATCAAACAAGGACAAGTCCAATGACAGGGCAGTTAACTTATCAAAGTTTGCATTATGCCGTTCTGTGAAACCTTGCCAGACATTCCTATCTGGAATAGTAAATGCTTCTGCTATCAGCCGATAGGTAACAGCAGGATCACTTGAAACATCGTGTGCTAGGAAGCGCTCAGCAATTCTTGCCCATTCTTGTTGATATGAAAGTGGAAGATCAGATGCATACCTTGACAGTACACGATGAGTAATAAGCACAAGGTGTACTTGGTGAGTACCGCTACGATTACAAAATTCGGCAAATGACTGTAATAATGCTGCTTCTTCACCAAAGGCATCACCTACACGTGAGTCTAAAAAGCGTCCGAACTCATCCCAAATAAGTATAATGCCATTATAGCCAAAGTTGCGCAATGCCTCTGCTGTTGTATGAAAAATACGCTCTAGACTCAAGCCAGCATAGAGATCGAACTGAGCACCGGCTGTGATTTGTGGATAAAGCTGTACAAAAAGGCTCAGAGAATGATGCTCTAGGGCATGAAGGTCAAAGATCAGCTGATCCGAGGACCTTCCCTTTTCAGCTAACAATGATTGTAGTTGTGCATAAGCTTTTGGGTAGCTACTCTCCCATAAATGAATTACATTTAATGCTGCTTGAAATTGTGTAGGTAGATGGAGATCAGGGATGTTTTGTTGTTTTAAAGCACGAGATAAGGCCCTTATAAGGGCCGTAGTAAAATATCCTTCATCACCGGATAGAATGACTGGAAATAAGTGCGTACCGCCATGAAGATAGTCAGTGATACCTCTGGCTTGTTCTGCAAACGTTCGCCTTAATCGATCCTCTAGAACACTGATTGCTGTAGCGCAGTGTACATCTTGACTGGCAAGAGTACTAAGCACTAACCCCAAAAGTGATTTACCAGAACCATAAGCAGCGTGTAAGACATGTGCGCGTTGAGCCGTATGAGATGAAGTATTATGAAGGATAGCCGCTAACGCATTCGCTCCATTAGGTGTGGGAATATAGCCCGCAACGTAATCAGCATCACCTACATCATATACGAGATTAATAGAACGTTGAAAATGTGGTGCAATTGCACGTAGCGGCGATGTAACCATATCCAAAGACATCACAGACCCTCACGCCTAGTAATTCGTTCCATTAGTAGCTCGTTCCAAGTAGTAACGAGCTAAAACCTCATTTGGCTGGCAGGTAGGTAGCGTAAGCTGATCTAACCCAGCAGTACGCACAAAATGTATACGCCAGTCAGAATACTGCTTGTTCAGCTCTGCCAACAAGTCTGATAATACAGTAGTTGTCAAGCTAAAGGTGCGTCCTGCATTCATTGGTTCACGGAGAACATCACCCAATCCTACTTGGGACGTTCCTTTTCTCACTTGGATTTGTCGCTCAAGAAGTACATAGAGCAGTAGTAATGGATGCAATTGAACTGGATCCAAACGCTCCAACTTGTAGAGACTTTTGGTACCATTCTCTAACCTACTCAAAATATGTAATCGAGCAAAAGGTGATTCGTTTAAGTCCTCTGGAGTCTTAGATACTTTGCTGGGTAAATATGTTTGTAGCAAACAGTCTACATCGCGTCTTAGTGATCCTGCTGCAATTTCCTGATCAGAATAGTTGCTAATCACCCAATATTTCAGAGCCTCTAGACATCGCGGCTCATCAAAAATAGATGGTGCAAAATGATTGAAGAACCAGTACCATGTAGTTGTATGAGCTTTACTTGAAACCATATTATAGTGAAGCAACCAGAGAGTCTGATCATCTTCGAGATAACGGTCATACTTCCATATGAGTTCTCCAAAGGGAGTAAAACGGTGAACTCGCTGACGCTCCTCCTGTTTCTCTTCAACTAATCCAGTTGCCTGCATCCAAAAGCGCAACGAGCGTACCATATTATGACCAATTCCAAGTCTTTCTGGCGCATCCGTATCCAGAAAGATCGTTGGAAGCTGCCCCTTGTCTTCGGCTTGCTTTATCGCTGCCATCCCCTTAAATAACCAGCCTTCACGAATATAGAATGTTTCATGTTTGGCAAAAGACATTTTTACACCAACTCAGCTCCTATACGCTTATCTTCCACACTACGAACAAATTCCTTGCTGATGATACCTTGACCTGGGGCGGTAATGAGCCCTTTCTGAAAAGCTTCTGTTATGACATCTGCGCACCTTTGGTTTATATCGCGAGGGGTTCGGCCATGGAGATCATCAATGAGTGTACGAAGTGCCTCCTCATCAAATGGATAAACGTTTGGTAGTCCTCTAAGTTCTGGTTGTTCAGTACGATAGTACTCAAGCAACTCTCTAACATATTCAAAGGCTTCTTCCTCACTCGGTTCTCTGAAGTAGATTTGATGAGTAATTCGATCCCGGAAGCCCTGACCTGCCACGATTTCAATTTCTGTTGCATAGTCAGGCGACGCTAACGTAAAATTCATCACAATCGTAAAGTAGTCAGGCAGCCGATCAAACAAGTCTCGTAACCCTTGCATGAAAGGCTTGTGATAGCGAGAAGGATAGTTTATAAGATCCTCCATCTCGTCAACCCACAGAATGATCCGTCTGTGTGCTTCGATATCTTCGACGGGCTCCAACCCAATAAGACACTGTAGTAGGCATCCAAGGGTATGAAAACGATCTTGAGTACTACTAATGTCCCGACTCAAACCCAATTTCTTGAGATCACTCTTTGTAGTCTGTGAAAAGAAATAACTTTCAAGAAGTTTTTGCTGCTCATTTGAACTATTATCATCCTGAAAGAGTTGTAGCTGTCCACCGCGTTCTTTCTCAAATCCAAGCAACCATAGTGCTTTCCCTAAAGCTTCGCTACCTGTAAGTTCTTGCAATCGCTCCAGAGCAACTTGAGGGGTATAAATTGCAATAATTTCTTTGATAACTGATCTTAGTCGCCGAAACTGAACAGCTTCAATGATATTTCGATAAAATAACATATCTGCCTTCTCAGGTTCCTTGGGGACTCGAACATAATAAACATCGACGCCTTTGACCCGTTGAAATTTCTTGAAGTCGTTCAAATAGTCTTGACGACGACTATAAGTAGCGGCATGTGTTTTCCCACTACCATACTCTCCTCGTCCTAGAACGATCTGTGTCCGAGGAGAAGCGAGAGCTTCTACAAAGAGCCTATTTAACTGTTCCTTCAAATCCTTAAACCCTGCCCAAACGGCATCTTCTGGACGGCGAGGAGGAGTATTTGGGAAGGGATTCTGCTTTAGTAGGACAAGGCTCCAATCATTTGGATATATGTTAACCATCTGTACCTCCTTAAATTTGAGAGAATATTTGGTACATGCGCTCTACCTTTCCATAATACATTTTTAGACGACGTACTTTTTTTTCTGATTCCTCATACTGGATGTTTTTATGTTGCTGCCCATTTTTCGTTCCTGTCGTCCCTCTCACTGCATTAACATCTCGCAGAGCACTTCTCACATCCTCTAAAGACATCTCGTTCCTATGACGTAGAAACAAATAAGTGATAAAGTCTAACAGAGACCAAACGGTACCTATAGGAAATACATCGAAGAAATATGCAGTGTAGTCACGTTGTGCTCGAAGGTCATCTGTGAGAAAAATAACTTGAGAGCAATGGCCTTCAAGAATTGCATGGAGTACTAGGCTGCAGTTGTGGCGTTCTCCTCTATCTTTATCCTCTAAAAGGCTTGGCGTAAACATTGTGTATTTCCAAGTCGTTTGCTTACAACGATTACAATATACATCTGCGATCTTCTTCTGATGAGATGAGAAAATTGCACTTTCATACTTCCCTATATTAGGGAATCTCCACATATACTTTTCCCAATTTTCTTGGACACTCATCTTCTCCTGAAAAGGTGTTAACTCATTTAAAACAGCTTCACTATATCTTACATTGAACTCTTCCCAGAGCCACTTCTGAAGAGGTTTCCTAACCAATTCAACACCATCCATATAGACAAGTGAACATGTGTCTACAATACAGAGAGCTTTCTCTGAGCTACTGTGTTGTGACGATTGTGGTAATCTAACTCGCGGCACAATACTTCCTCCCTATCTACAGTATAATCAGATAAGACTCATTTTCACGAGGTGATAGACGTACCTCATACCGCCGTTCGTCCATCACTCTTGCTGATGAAAACCATTCTGTGAGAGCAGCAGGACTAGCCACAATATGATGATCTAACAATAACCGAATGCTCAAGTAAAGCATTATTTGAATAAGAGAAATCCGGGGAACAAATGAGTAGCGAAACAGATGAAAAGCTTCTGCCAATAATATTCCCATTAGGTTGTATTGCGTCTCTAAGTCAACTCCCATCCAGTTTACTGGAGACCCGATTTCAACCAACGTTTGGGCTATAATCTGCCAGTATTCGAGGTCTAGCCATTGATCGCTTACATCATGGAAGCAAGGTTCTCCTATACAAAGTAAAGACGACAAAAAGAGCTGTCCTGCTCCTGTGGACTTGAAACAATGCTGACGAAATGGAATAGGTTCTAGAAAACCTAAGTCCAATAACCAATTTAATCGTGGAGGGACAAGGTGTTCTGCATAACGTTCAGGTTTCCCCCATTCTTTCACTTCCCTCAGCCGATCTCGTAATTGTAGCCTTACTCTTTCATCTTGGACAGTCAATATTTTAACATCCAACCTCTTGAGAAATTTCTCTTGAAATGTTTGCTGGAGAGAAATAAGAGAAGCATCTTCTTTAAAAAGACTATCAACAATGGTGAGGAATATATCAGCATCAGCCTTGAGTATGCAGTAGGTATAAAATATTTTTTCCGCTAAATTAAGAAAGAAATGATTAGGATTTGGTTCATAACTCTTCATAAGAGCCACTAGTACTGATCCGATACGAGTAATCTGATACATACCAGAAAGCGGAACGATAAGTTTTAACCTTACGGCTAAGTCTAGGTATTGGAAACTTGCGGAGTTCTTTTGAGTAGATGTGATCTCACCTGTGTGCATATAGTAGTTGCGAAGCTCGTTCTGATGATCTGAACTCCAAGTTGTTAGCCTCTTCAGAAGCAATTGTTCACTCAACCCTTCCTGACGCAATATCAAAAGAATTGCGGTGAGGTAGGCTAGTCGGCGTGTCTTTGTATTCGTTCCTTCTATCGCACGATACTGTAATTTCATTTTTTCATAGGTCTAGAGAGGCTGTATTGGGATAACTTCCCTTGTACCCTTGCTCTTTCCAAAGACACTTAGGCTTTTCGCAACAAGGCATCCGGTTGAACCAAAATGTGTTACGCATTCCATACATCCCGTGCAAACATCCTGATCTATTTCATAGATACGCTGCTCGGGTTTAATAGTAATGGCACCTTGCGGACAAACAGCAGAACAAGCTGTACATTGAATACACGTCTGGAACTTCGTTGACTGCTGTTTGAAGTACCAGGTCAATCGACTCATGTCTTGCTTTGGATTAATAACAGTAAACCGTAAGGTCGTGCTATTTTCGGGAGCCTGTACGATAAGAGCATCCCAATCTTGGTTGCGACGCCCTTCTAGATATATCTCGCCTAAAGCTGGTCTAGAGCGGTCTCGAATAATTTTACCTAAAGGTTTAAGAAACTCTTCAAGTTCAATGTCTACTGGCCGATCAACCTCGATCTGAACTGTATTTGCCATATCGCCACAAGGCTTTGCATCTAAACCACTAAAACGGTTGGGAAGCCCTGCTCCGCCAAATCGCTTGACCCAGCCTCGGTCATCGATATATTCCTCTGGGTCTGGCTTACCGATGCGATGTGCAAAGCCAATTAACTGCGTTCGCCAGCGTGCTGCATCTTCTGGGAAAAATATCCCTGCTAACATCTCGGACCACTCAGAATTGAGTGGACACAGCCAGCAGCCGACACGACTGTATCCCAAACGGTAGGATTTATTGAAGAGCAGATCGTAACTAAGCATATAATTCCAGACATCGAATTCTGTCCAGTCGATAATCGGTGATGCTGTCGCTTGCTGACCTATCTTAGCACCTACTGTCACCCCATTCAGCTCATCATCTTGGTCAACCTTTACAACCTTACCTAGATGATCTGGATCATTCCAGGATATCTTGTGATACTGACTACGACGCAACGACTCATCTCGACGAATACCGTAGAAGGTGAGAACTTTCTGATCTCCCATTGTTTGTAGAAGATTGTTAATAGGGCCGGCCTTGAATATAGTACAGCACCAGCGCATTACTCGACTAGGAGGTCCCATCTCTTCAACCAACTCATGGAAGTTATGCTCTGCACGCGCATTAAAGAAGGGGATAAGCGGATTCTGCTCTTGAAACATACGCACATAATCATAGGTATGTTCGTCTTCTAATGTGGTATCACCAAAGACATGTAAAATGTCAGAGCGACCTAAAGCCCGCCGGACAATATCAGAGACGACAGTTGAGTCTTTACCTCCACTGAACGAAACCATGATAGTGCGCTTGGAGAAGCGACGAACCGCATGCTGAATAAACTGAAAAGCTTCATCTTCTAGTGCTAAAAGATGAGGACGATTTGCCTCTAGCTGTCTCTGATAATCAAGAATTAATTGCTGGTCTAATGCATCATAATGGTCACTGTCACGAATATAATCAGCAATAGCAGGCAGATCTTTTTTCAGTTTTTCCGAATCTGGTAATGTTACCTGTTTCCCATTAATGTAGTAGTAACGGCTTTTGCTTGCACGCCAAACAGCATCAGTTGTAAGTGGACCATGATCGTAAAATTGCAAAATGCGACGTTCACGAGCAAAGACCGGACGAGCATCAGTTGTAAGATATTTGAGCATGCCTCCACAAGTTGGACAAGTGTTACCCCGGGAAGTGTAAATAGGATGATTATCCATAGTACACCAATGAAATAGGAGTTCTGAGTCCATGAGTGATCTCCTTGCATCCAATCTTACAGAATTTCTTATCTATCCTAGTATAAGTATCTAACAAAGAGATGTCAAATCGGAAGGAGTAGGGGAGTAGGGGGACAAGGCTTGCTTGTATCATAATGCAATTGGATAAAATATATAGATGATAGAGCCAAGAGGGTAGCTTCTCCTCCCACTGGACGCCAGAACAAGCTTCCGTGTACATAGTAGCGCCGTTCTCTGGTCACTGTGCGCCTCCTCACAGCTCCTGGTACTCAATCACAAATTTTGTAACAGATTCCTTCAACTCACCATTTCTAACTCAACTGCATACTCCTTCTCACAGCTTCGCCAACTATGGCAAGAACTATCAAATCATTTATGTTGCGATATTTATCTCTGCTTAATACTAGAATGGCAGTTGCTCATCTCCATGCCCACGTTTCGCTGTACACCTTGGTTGCCAGGGGTGCTCAGTGTGTTTAGTCCCAAGTAACCAGCACAGGGGATTTGGAAAGGAAAAATGTCATCACCCTTTTACCAGCGTTCAGCGCGTCGGTGATAAGCCACTTTGAAGTAGACTGCTAGAGCGATGAGCGCACTTAGTGAAAATAGAGTGGCGGCGACAAGGTTGATGTACAAGAAAGCGGCAGCTATGCCGACGAGGGAAGCAAGTATTCCTACGAGATAAAACAGGATTTCGCGGAATGATGCTTTCTCTTTCCTGGCATCTTTAGTGCTTCTTCTGCGAGCAAAGTTCACAAGGATATTACAGGCTAAAATGGGTATGGCGAGGGCGAAGGCATAGATAGAAATGTAGGCGGCAGAATCAAGTTTGTTCGAAGACAAGAAGACTTGCAGGATTACTACCCCAATGGCAATAAGTCCCCCAGACCATACACTCGATTGGTCAGTAGTATTATCCATGCCCTATCCCCCTGAATCTCATGCATGAGTGTATTTCAAAGATTAGCATGTTAGCTTGATACTAATTGAACCATTCTCTAGGAAGCAACCTCTTCACTTGTTCCACAATTTCCCGTGTGACTTTCCCATACGCTTCCATGACAACCGCAGTGATAATCTGGTCAATCCGAAGACGTCTCTTCGCCCTATAAGACTCTTGCCGTTCCCTGGCATATTTTTCATCGAGTTCTATCTGCGCTCGCGCACGCTGCGCTAGTTCTTTTACGTCATAACCGGAATAATTCGCCATATGTTCCCTCCTGGTGTTCACTTCGCGTGCAGTCCATTGCCATTGAACGCATGATTCGAGGACTCATCCACAAAGACGATATTGATGCGATTTCTCGCTTCTGAGGAGGGAACTTTATCCATTCGACTGTTTACCACAAAGCCTCCGAATTGACCTGCCGAATGCGTCTCGAGCTTGTCAGTGATGACTTTCATAAGGAAATCGAGGTTGTATTTGAAGCGTTCCGAGCAGGGAATCACACGATACTGATCATGCAATCTGTCAAACACGTCCCTATACCTGGGATAGCGCCGTTTTAACTGATCTCGTTCCTCCTCGCTCAGAAAACCTTTAAAGTTGACAATGGGTTTCTCATAGTGTATTCTCGGGTCCCTCACCGCGAATCTTCCCGACCAATAGGTCTGGCTTCTGATCAAATGCTTAAACGGCTCGATGAATGCCCTGTGGAAGTATTCCTCTTTTCTTTTGATGAGCTTTTCCAGAGGATCCATCGTTGCGAATATCCCTTCATGCTCATCATGATAAAAAATCCAGGGAGACGATGCGGCGGCGTTGAGGAGATCGACCTTTGTCAGAACAAAAATGACCTTGCTCATCAAGGTAACACGCTGTTGTTCATCGATCGTATTCAGAGCCTTATCAAGAGCATCGCGATCAAAGGTGAAGGATCGAGTATCGGCAAGAGTTGCCCAAATAACCACGTTGGATTCTAACAACATTTGCTTGTACTGGCCGAAATACTGCTCATCGGCTTTCTGCGACTCCCCGATTCCTGGCAGATCATAGAGTTTGACATTATGGCCGGATTTTCCCTTCACATAGCGGACTTCAGGCTTGAGGGTTCCTGGCCTGACGGGATCAACATAAAGATCAGTACCGAATAAGGCATTAATGAGGGAAGATTTGCCAACGCCTGTCTGACCCATAATCGAAATGATCAGGGATTTTTCCGTCTCCTCATTCCACCATTTTTCTACACTGCCCGCTACGCTATTTATCCGATCGAGTACGTTCATATGCTGCTTTCCTTAATGATACGCTAAAACAAGATGGCACCTACATAGCCAGACATACGAAAGCAACCGTACAAAACGAGAGGAGATTTTCATTCATGAGTATAACATATTTTATTCTATTTTGCAATCGTTTCGTGTATCGAATTTATATTCTAATTTTACATTGAGGCATTGAGGGCATTTCCTAACTCACAGAGTAACTACTCACGTACTCCGTGCAACCAGTAGAAGGAGTTCTCTTCACTTTTTCATACGAAGAGCAGAGATCGGAATGCTCAAACAACGGATACAAGCGATACATTGGATACAAACGATACAAACGATAGGAGTTACATGAAATCGACTTTTGAACGTGAGCGACTCATTGCTGAAGTGCTGGCTTTCGTACGCACAGCTCAGCAACTTCGTGGTATCGAGCGTCTTGCTCTCATTGGCTCGCTCACGACAGAGAAAGCCGACCCAAAGGATGCTGACCTTCTGGTCACAGTCACTGATGATGCGGATTTGGCCCCACTTGCCGCTCTGGGTCGTAAGCTGCAAGGTCATGCTCAAAGTATGAACAAAGGAGGAGAGGTCTTCCTGGCTGATCCACATCATACGTATCTTGGACGCATTTGCACGTGGAAAACATGCGCACCTGGCGTTCGCATGCGCTGTGATGCTCTCCATTGCGGTCAACGGCCATACCTCCACGACGACCTGAAAGCCGTTCACTTGAAAAGGGGCTTGATAGCAGCTCCACCACTAGAATTATGGCCCGAAGTCATTGCGCGGGTGCCAATCCCCCAAGACATAGAGCAAGGCCTGATCGCGCCCCTTAAGGATGGGTGAGACCACTTTCTCGAAAGAGTTGCCGACTACAACTCATATCCCCGCTTCACCCAATAGTGCCAATCCTCAATGGCCTGTTGCGTCTCCTCATCCACCTGAAGACCCTCCAATTGCATCAAAGGAACAGCTAGCTCATGGGGCCTCCACCGTATCAACACAAACATCTCATGGGCGCATTCCTCTTCGGGAGCCATGCCCACGACCTCAACTTCATCGCCCGCTTCCAATGGCGAGATCACACGGCGAGCGACACAGCGGGCAGAAAATGGAAATTGCAAGGTGTCGGCAAGATAGTGATACCATCCTGCCGCCTGCTCTTCAGGGCCATACGCATCCACGATGATTTCCATATGGATGCGCTCTTCACGCTCTTCATCTTTAGCTTGGCGAGTCATATGTAGAAACTCCCTCACATTGTTTATAGGACTATCGTCTTGCTACCATGTCTCTAAGATTCTAAACCCCAAATGCGCTTCGAAGCAAGGATCGATGAAAGAGCAGAACAGCCCATCTGCACCCATGCATGCATCTGGTTTTCGGTGAATAATGTCCCGCGCCACACTTCACCTCAACTTCTCCAGCAACCCAACAAACCGCTCCCGATCAAACGGCTTCTTATCATGCAACACAACCCAAATCTCCTCCACAACCGCAGAACCAATCATCTCCACCGCCTCCTGCCGCGCATAGCCTGCGGCAAGCAGTCGCTCAAGCGTCTGCCGTGTCTCGGGAGGATCACCGTCACGCAACTGGTTTTCGACTACCTCCAGAATCTCCTCCTTCAGATAAGGATTGGTCGCTGTCTCCTCACTGGACGCTTGGCTTGCCCCTCGAACCTCTCTCCTCACCCAGTGCCTCTTAGAGCTCTTCTTCCCTTTGCCTTTCACCTTCCTTTACCTCCTTCTCAACAGGTCATACTCATACTCCTTCGCCCTACTATACCACTTTCCATTTATACCGAGAAGTTGGGCTTTGAATTACGCCAAGACCCGCCCATGGTGATAAACTAGAGGAGAAGTTCCAAAGGAGGAAGCAGAAGATGGAATGGTATCGAAATGATAAAGAATGGGAACAGAGGAAAAATAGTGAATCTGAGGGAAGAAGGTATGCCACAAACTCCACACATCGAGCACCACTTTACCGCAGGAGAGACTGTTCGAGACATCGTCATTGGAATGTCAGATGGACTGACTGTTCCGTTTGCCTTGGCAGCCGGACTTTCTGGGGCGGTGAGTTCAACTACAATCATCATCACGGCTGGACTTGCCGAGATTGCAGCTGGGTCTATTGCCATGGGACTTGGTGGCTATCTGGCTGCTCGCAGCGACGCAGAACATTACGCCAGTGAGCGTATACGCGAACAACAAGAGATCAAAGAGAAGACCGAAGCGGAAAAAGCGGAGGTAATGGAGGTGTTTACTTCCTACGGTCTCACTGAGCTGGAAAGCACTCCCATTGTGGACGCATTAAGCAAGCGGCCACAAGCCTGGATTGATTTTATGATGCGCTTCGAGCTTGGACTTGAGCAACCAGACCCAAAACGCGCCATTACGAGTGCACTGACCATTGCAGGATCTTACATTGTTGGGGGACTGATCCCCTTGAGTCCCTACTTCTTTTTTACCCCAGCAACAAAAGCGCTGTTCATTTCAGTCATAGCAACTCTGCTTGCATTACTGGTGTTTGGCTATATCAAAGGTCGCTTTACGGGCACAAGACCTTTTAGGAGCGCTATCCAAACAGCACTTATCGGTGGACTTGCAGCAGCAGCGGCCTTCTTGATCGCTCGTCTTATTTCAAGGTAGAGCAAGCAAATCGGCAATGAGATGTAGTCATAATTCTAATCATGGACAAGACCCCTATCCTTTCTGTTGAGCACGAGAAGGAGGACGCCATGGGTCAGCTTGAGCAACAGCAACCCCATGCAAGCCCATCTTGTGACTGCACAGAAGTAAACCAGGAGAGATCACCCATGCTTTAGAGAGGTAGAGCCGCTCCTACCATCCTTCTTGAATCTGTGCAAAAAAATGAACCTCACCCATTCCAGGGCGAGACTTACAATTTATCACTCGGATCGGTATCTCTATAGCCCAATCGGAGTAACGCTTTATAGGCTTCAGAACGGACACGCGGAACAGGGTCTTCCTGCATAACGCGCATGAGAGGCAAAAACGCCCGTTCCTCTTTGAGGCAGCCAAGCACCTCAGCAGCAATACCCCGAATCTCGCTCTTTTCACTGCTGAGCCGAGCGAGCATTGGCAAGAGCACAGGCAAGCCAAATTGGTACAATGCCGACACCAGCAGAGTTCCCAACAGGGACCTTTCCTCACTCTGCTCCAGCCGGTCAAGCCGATCAAGCAGGGGCTGGAGCGCCCGCTCGTCGCCAAGTTTTCCTAATGCCGTCACGGCAGCGCCGCAAACGCGCTCCTCTCGATCCTCAAGAGCCGTGATGAGCGCTGGAACTGCACGGCTCTCGCCGAGATAGCCCAGCGACTCGGCCACACGCCAGCGCACGCAGCCCTCCACATCGTGGAGCGCTTCCAACAAGGGAGCGAGACTCCTGGCCTCCTTGCGCCGGCCCAGCCCCATCGCTGCCTGGGCGCGCACACCGCGTTCAGGATCGCTCAGCGCCGCACAGAGCGCTGGTGAGATAACCGTGGTGAAATGATCGTACGATCGGTTCCCTAATGCATATGCGGCCCAATAGCGAACCCGCGAGTGGGCATTGTGTTGCAGCGTGTGGCCCAGCGCACGGTTCACGAGATCATCCAGATCTTTGTCCCTCTCATACCCAAGCACATTGGCCGCCCATGCCCGCACTTCCGTGTCGGGATGATCCAATGCCCCAAGTAGGGTCGTTGGGGGAGAGGATCTCCGCAGACCCAGCGTCTCTGCTGGCTCCAGCGGCAGCGATTGCAGCCCTCTCTCATCCACCCACCAGAGCTGCTCTTTTCCATAGAAAAGGTGTTTGGCCCACGTCTCTGCCATGTTATGGTAGCGTAAATCCATGCCAAGAAAAGGATGGCCAGCCCACAACATGTTGATACGCTGAAGTGCTTCCTGCTCCGAGACGCCGCAGTCACGTCTCATAGCGGTGACAATATCATGACAATACTGCTCGGACTCTGCATCTGTCCTGAAGGCAAACAGGCTCATCTACGGCACCTCTCTTTCTGTTTTCAGCTCCCTATTCAGCCAGCCAGGCAAGAGCCGCTTCAAGAGAGAAAGTCGCTCTCCAGCAACTGCTTGCTCGCTGCCATCGTGAATGGTATTCTCCTGGTGATTGCCAACTTCGAGCACACCTTCCTCTTTTTGCCCATCATCTATCAGGTCAATGGTCACTGCGTCAACAGGTGGTGCGACGTTTGTGTCTTCACGCAGCTTCTCTAATAAGGTTTGAAGAGGGGTAGCGTCCTGGTTAAGATGATGGCCCTCGTATGTGAGTGTTTTTCTGTTTCCATCGATCTGGATCGTCAGCGTCGTTTTTCTGTTGTCAAGCCAGGCTTTTACTACGGTCGCGATGGCAGAGGATGAGAGGATGCCTGAACTGATCACGACGATGATCTGAAGAAGATGAGCATTCTTCTCAGATGGTGCGCCTTCATGGTATGCAAATGGGAGTCTGGACGTGTCTTGCATTCTGTTGTTCTCCTGAGAGAATGGCGGGTTTCGCCTCTCCTTTTCTCGTCGAAGTCGCGCTTCTTAGTGTTAAGTATACACTATTTCCGACAGAAATGCCTTTACACTACAACCCACCACTTCTTTTAACTTTTTCACCCTCTCAAACGACATAAGAGTGTATGAAGCAACACAGAGATCGCTCCGATAATCAAGACGATGCCACCCTGGTCGCCTCTATCCTGGCAGGCGAACGGGAAGCATTTGACATCCTGTTATTGCGCTATTCGTCCAGTGTGCTGCGCCTCTGTACTGCCCTCCTTGGCAATACCTTCGAGGCTCAGGACATCGCTCAGGAAGCCTCGCTCCAAGCGTTTCTCGGACTATCACGCTTGCAGGAACCAGCCCGCTTCGCCGCATGGTTTCATGCGATTGCGGCGAACCTGGCACGTTCAGCATTGCGTCGTCGTCGCGAACGCTCTCTGTATACCCTCAGCGACGATGCCACGCTACAGCTCTTCTGGATCGATGCTCCCCCTACCGTGGAGGAGTATCAGACGCTGAGAGAGATTCACGAGACCATTCTGCTGGCGCTCGGAGACCTTTCTGAGGTGAATCGCCGGGCGGTGATTGGCTTCTATCTGCAAGGATACAGCTACGAGGAACTCGCTCAGCTGCTCGGCGTTCCCGTCAGTACGGTCAAAGGGAGACTCTTTCAAGGACGCAAGCTTCTCAAAACGCTCCTGCGACCCCTCGCGGATACGCTCCTCCAACCTGACAGCAAGCAAAGAAAGGAACAGAAAATGATCACTGATGACCTGGTTGAACTCCAGATTGATTCGTTGCGCACCTTGCTCTTAACCCGGCAACATCTGGTAATCCTGCGCGACCCACAAACTGAGCGTGGCCTGCCCATCCGTCTCACGCCATCGGAGGCCGATGCCCTTCTCGTAGCCTTACGCACCCGCAGAGACGCCAACGAACTGCCCTTTCCCCAAGATCTTTCTCAGCGTCTGCTTGAGTCGTTTGGTGCCCAGCTCCAGCGCGTGGTGATCAGTGCTCTCGCCGGGCAGACCCTGTATGCAACATTGACGATGAGACAGGGCACGCAAACACACGAGCTCGACGTGCGTCTGAGTGAGGCCCTCGCACTGGCGGTACGTATGGGTGCGCCTCTCTCTATCACACGCTCACTCCTTGCTACCGCAGCAACGTTGGACCTCACGACCCAGGCCAGTGCCTCCTCATGGCAGGAGCTTGAGGCTAGAGGAAAAGATATACAGAACCTGGGGCGGGAGGAACGTCTGCAGTTAGAAGAAGCGATGCGTCGCGCGATGGCAGCATACAGGCACAGCAGACCGGAGGAGTTCTCGGAGCGTCTATGGGCATTGCTACTGGAAAGTCTAACCGGAGACGATATTTCTGCTGTGGAACTACGCGCCCTTGACGTTGCCACCGCCTTTCCCACACGCGAAGTCATCTGGGACGAGCAGCCCATGCTTGCCATCCGCCTGCCCGATCAACGAGAGACGGCCTGGATTCTGGTGCGGCCCTCGATCTGGGAAAGGATCGTGCATGCGTTGCAGCATTTGCGGGAGCCTGAGCCCGACGAAAAACGAGCACCTATCGCTGCAACTCCCCTTCCAGATGTCTTGCCGCCACAGATGCAGCAGCGGGTTGAGGAGAGCCTTGCACGGCTCGTCGAATTGCCCGAATTGCGCACAGCGCTCCTGCTCAATCCCCAAGGGACATTGTCTGCCTGGAAAGGGCCAGATGCCCAGGACACCTTGCAGCGGTTCAGTAGCAAGCTCTTTCATGATATCTCTCAGCACGCGCCTCTGGCAAACGAGCGCGAACTGAATTTCCAGCTTGGACGCCAGCCGCAGAAAGCCTCTGCAGCCTATGGCGATAAAAAGGCCGTTCTGCAAGAGCTACCAGGAAAATTTGGCGGCGTGATGGTCGCAGCGGTTCATCCCGGCGGCTGGCGGCTCGTCGTCATCTTCGCGGAAAAACCTGCTCGCGACCTGAAGGAGGAAACGCACCAGCGCATCCGTCAGACGAGGCAAGAGCTGTCAGATATCCTCACGCAATGACTGGTGAGCAGGTGGTCATTCCCACACGCTCACTTCCCTGAGAGTCGAACACATCAGACGGTAACAGTAGGTTGCTATCTGCCCGGGGGTGTAGGGTCTTCCCTGCTCCAGCCACCAGGTGATGGCATCAACCAGTTGCGCGGCGAGAAGGGATGGAGATCTGCTCGATCTGGAGAACGGCTGGCAGACGAAGATGGGGATGTCGGCTGAGGGTGCGGTGCTGGTTCGGCCTGATGGCTTTGTGGCCTGGCGCACCAGCACCCTCGCGACCAGTCCTGAGCCGCTGCTTGAGCAGGTGCTTTCGTCCATCCTGTGCTGGTCTACCCCTCCGATCCGCCTGTAAGTGAACAGAGGCCTTCATTTGGCAGTACCCTCCCATCGGTGAGCCACACTTGATCCGGCCCGGCTGCGAGAGGTCCGACCACGCCAGCCTTTCTCCTGCCCTCTGCCAGGACTTCCGAATGCCAATACTCCTTGGCACGAGCGAGATCGGCTACCTCCATGATCACGATGACGGTGTTCGGCTCGTCGGCAGCCCGGAAGGTGCCGATATCGGTCAGGCCGTACTGTTGTCTCTTGGGCAACAGCTCGTCAAAGGCCGCCTGAAATCGGGCGAAATCAGCGACACGCTGCTTCACCAGCATGTAATTCTTCATGGGAAACCTCCTGACTTATCTCTCGAACCTCTCTCGTCACCCAGTGCCTCTTAGAACTCTTCTTTCTCTTGCCTTTCACCTTTCTGATCTCCTTCTCGGCCTGTGATACTCACACTCCTTCGCCCTCCTACTCACTATATCACCTTCCATCTGGAACTGCACTTTTCATGCACCTTATAAGCTCGACGAAAACTGGCAGCATTACCAGCAGACCATGCCTCATTATCCATATGGAGCCCATGCAATCGATGGGTCTGACCAACTGGTCACGCTGGCAGTTGTGCTTGCGCATGTCACGGTGGAGCTACTCTGCATGCTGCCAAAGCGTGATCCAGTCAGCATGATGCTTACACCCCAGTTTGACCCAGCCTGCTTAACACCGGCCCTGTCGTTGTAGAGAGCAACCCATAGATATCCAGGGTACTATGGGTTCCGACAAAGACCTCTCCATTGGCGATAGTTGGCACACTGAATTTCGTGTAGCTGGGCAGCCCATCACGGCTGGCGTTCTGGCTGCTATTGTAGAGTTCCGTTCCTTGATTAGTGGCATCGTAGGCGTAGAGGACCGCGTCAGGCCCAATCGTCCACGCTATACCTGTCCCGGCCGTACTCCCGTTACTGGAGATCGCGACATCGCCACCTGGGAAGCCGAAGCTCTCGGGTGACTGCGAGGTCGCCGAGGTCGAAAGCAGCCCATTGCTCAACTGAAACGCCTTCACATGGTCCCGTTTTCCCACAATGTACACAAACTCTCCGCTCGGGCCATTCCAATACGACGGGGAACTCCAGGCCCCTCCGTTGGCCGTATACGGGGGCAGCTCCTGCACGATCCTATCAATATCGGTTCGGTTTTCTTCAGCAGTGGAACAGTTCAGGTTTGGGTCTGGCGTGTACCGCCCCAGGTTATCCCGGCTCACCACGTAGATGCGTCCCTCCTTGCCGACTCCCACCATCTCATGAGAGGTGGGCAGCAGCACGGGCCCACCTGAGCCCAGATCGTTATCCTCCGCCTCTAGACACGACTGGTTGAACGGAGCGAAGTAGTCCGCCACCTGGAGGCCACCCTGCGTGCTCAGCTTGATGAAGGTGTCACTCAGATCGACCCCACCAGTATTTGCATCAAAGGCACCGTCGCCAGTCATGACATAGATATTGCCACTGCTGTCCGCGGCGATGCCTTGCCCTGCCTGCCAGATACCTCCGCCGTCCTGGTTAGAAGTGTCGTTAAAGACCGTCAACTGCTTGTAATTCGTGGTGCTGTAGCCCATGATCCAACCATGGTATGGATGCTTGTCGCAATGCGAGCCCCAATCGATATAGACAACACCATTGAGCAGCAACAAACCGCCACGATTCAACTGTTTGACGGGATCGAAGGTCACTGCGCCGCTGCTTCCCTGCACGGATGCTTGGATCAGCATGGGGCTGCCAGTCTGGTCGTTGCCTGTAGTCAGATCAATGGCATGAAGCTGGTAAGTGTTCACCCCACTTTGAAGGGTATTGACAACGACGTAGAGCGTGTTCGTTGAAGGATCGATCACCGGGGTACTGGTGATGCCATACTCCGGATTGATGTCTTGGCAATTCACGTCACTACTGGAGACGGTGGTGATATTCCTGAGAGGATCGATGAAACTGCGCTTCCAGAGGAAGGTTGAAATAGATGTCGAACTGCTCTGATCAGCATCAAACGCATAGAGGCTATCATGCTCGGTCGCCACGAAGACCACGTTGTGGGCAGTACTTCCGATATTCACATTGGGGAGGTAGAGCGGCTGCGCATACACCTGTCCATCTACTTCATATTCAACGCGCTTGCCAAATTGCTTCTGATTGGCGTTACTGGTATTCAAAATAATTTCATTAGTATTCTGTCCAGTACGCAAAAGATCTTTTTTGTAGGTTGTTACCGCTGTGTTGGATGGAGCCGCCTGCGTGACGGTCCTTAGCCTCAGCACAGTTGTCACATAGGTTCCAGCATCGACAGAGAGCAACATACCAAGAATGTTAAGTGAAACGATGATAGACCACACTGTCCTTTTACCAGATGAAGATAGGAGGGGTGAACGAGGGGACTTCCCGGCTTGCGGGCGTGTCAGAACTTGCATTCTGTAATCTCCTTACACACTACAATAATACATACAATTATATAGAATATAACTGAAGAGCAGTTGGCCTTTGTAGTAGTAACGACCGCAAGGGTCGTTATGCTTCGCACAACCATAAAACTCACATAATCATTGCTTTTGAAAAAATTATCTAGTATTATAAGTACCAAAGAGTATTGCGAAGAACCATTAAGGGTTTCTAAAGATGGAAGTATACACAGGAGCTGACATCAAACAAATCTATAAACTCACACAGAAACAAATAGACGACCTGGACAAAAGTAACGTCATCAAACCAAGCATACGTTCTGCTCAAGGAAAAGGCTCACAACGCCTCTACTCCTTTGAGGACTTACTTGCTTTTCGCTTTATCAAGCAGTTACTTGAGGCCCGTTGGTCCATGAAAACTATTAAGATAGCCATACAGAATCTGCGCACTATTCTACCAGACAAAGATCCACTGCGTGACTTCGTGCTTTTAAGCATAAACGGTTCCATCATTGCACGCTGCGCCACTGAACAAGGGCAGTCACTCCTGATCGATGCTCTCTCACACGGTCAGCTCGTCATGCCTATTATTCTAAGTGAAATTCGTGGAAAGGTCATCGAGGATGTTCAGCTTCTTTACCCATCTCAAACGAACGTATGAAGCACTTCATTATCAAAGGTAAACGTTCATTTGAAGCCAAACGCTTGCGCACAAATGGTTATGGAGTAAGCAGATACACGGGTTTAGAAGGTATGGGATGCTTCACAGAAGGTATCTACGCATCAGGTTATGATGAAGCAGCTATGCTCGGTTATGTGCAAAGCAATACGCCCTCACAGTGGAAAGAGCGCGTTAAAACATCGATTATGAAAAATAAGGCCAACTTGTATTTAACGTCCCCTCAATATGATGAGATAGTCATTGCTGACTTTCCTCTAGAGTGGGTGAGTGAACATGAGCGAAAAAATGATATAGATAACTCTATTAAAATATATCACATCCTTCTTGATTGTATACCGCCAGCACAATAAAGATGAGGCAAGCTCTCCTCCTACACAGCGTGTGGCTGGCTTTGCTCGCCGCTGTTCCGACTTGCGGACGAGCGAGCGGGTCATTTTGTTCCAATTATTCGAGCGATGGGGTATACTTGGAGGAGACTGTTGCTTTCTTCCCTTTCCAGTCTTTGAGGATCCTTGTCATGGCGAAACAACCAGTACCAAATGCCATATGGCAAGCCGACCATACCCCACTTGACGTATGGTTGCGTATTTTGCAGATCAACGAACTCCATACTTTGCACATTCGATTCCTGAGCACACAGGATGATCGAGATCACGTTTGGACCGAACACGGCCCGTTCAGGAGGAAATAATGTCCATTCCCACAAATACAGCGACAGATGCACAACTTGTCGCTGTGACATTGCGTATCAACGGAGCCGATCATGCGTTGTTGCTCGATACTCGCGTGACCCTCCTTGATGCACTGCGTGAACATCTCGGACTGACCGGAACCAAGAAAGGCTGCGATCATGGCGCCTGTGGTGCCTGTACCATCCTCGTCGATGGGAAGCCAACCCTCTCATGTCTGACGCTGGCAGTTATGCATGAGGGGCAGGAGATTACCACGATTGAAGGGCTTGCTCAGGGGGAGCAGCTTCATCCCTTGCAGGCAGCGTTCATCGTCCATGATGCCTTTCAGTGCGGGTATTGCACACCTGGTCAGATCATGTCTGCCATTGGTCTGCTCAACGAAGGACATACCACCTCAAAAGAGGAGATCCGCGAGTTCATGAGCGGCAATATTTGTCGTTGTGGAGCTTATCCGAATATCGTTGCCGCTATTTGTAGCGTGCTAGAAGGAAACTCCCATGGAGCCATTTAGCTATACGCGTGCAGAAGATACGGAAACAGCCATTGCGCAGGTGGCTACTCACCCCAAAGCCGTATATATTGCCGGCGGCACCACCCTGCTTGACTTGATGAAAGACAACGTTCTCAAGCCCGACCTTCTTGTCGATATTACACGACTCCCCCTGCGAGGCATCGAGGTCACGGGCAGCAGTGTGCGTATTGGTGCGCTGACGACGATGGGTGAGATTGCAGGTGATCCGGTGATCCGTGACCGCTATCCCATGGTCTCTGAAGCGCTACTGCTCAGTGCCTCACAACAACTGCGCAACATGGCCACCATTGGCGGCAACCTTCTTCAGCGCACGCGTTGTTCCTACTTCCGCGACCCCGCCTTCGCCTGTAACAAGCGTGCTCCTGGCACCGGGTGTGCCGCGCTCGTCGGGCCAAACCGCATGCATGCTATTTTAGGCACCAGCGATCACTGTATCGCGACCCACGGCTCCGACGTCGCCGTAGCCCTCGTAGCGCTGGATGCGGTTGCGCTGGTGCGCGGAAGCGCAGGCGAGCGTCGCATCCCGCTCACTGACTTTTATGTCTTGCCCGGCACGACGCCGGAGCGAGAACATGTCCTCGCGCCCGGTGAGTTAATCGTCGCAGTCGAGATCCCCTCCACCTTCGATGCCACCCGTTCACGCTACCTCAAAGTTCGGGATCGGGCCTCCTATGAGTTTGCCCTGGTCTCAGCCGCCGTCGTGTTGGAGCTTGACGGCGCAACGATCCGGACGGCACGGCTGGCCATGGGCGGCGTAGGCACAATCCCGTGGCGTGTACGCGCTGCCGAAACGCTGCTCCAGGGGATGCCTCTTGACAGGAAAATATTTGCCGAAGCCGCAGAGGCGGCGCTGGTTGGAGCGATCCCCCAGCGGGACAATGCGTTTAAGATCGAGCTTGCCAGGCGGACACTGGTGCGAGCACTCACAACTGTAGGAGGGATAGCATGAGCATATATGAGCAGAAATCAGGGCAGACTGTGGTAGGCCAGCCACTTGACCGTGTGGATGGACGACTCAAGGTGACAGGCATCGCCCGCTATCCGGCAGAGTTTCCATTAGAGGGTCTGGTACACGCCGTCATCGTACAGAGCACGATCGCTTGCGGTCGGATCAAGTCAATTGACGCGAGCGCGGCGGAGGCTATGCCCGGCGTCGTGGCGGTCTTCACGCATCACAACGCACCGCGATTGCAGGCTGGTCCTGCCAATTTCCTTGCAGCAGCACCGCCACCGCCCTTGCAGGACGACCGTATTCACTACAACGGCCAGCACGTCGCCCTGGTCGTGGCAGAGACGCTGGAGCAGGCCACCTTTGCAGCCACGCTCGTCTCCATCGACTATGAGGAGGAGACACCGCTTGTGCAACTCGACGACGAGCGTGCCCAGCCGTTTGCATCAGCCTACCCCGATGTGGTGCGCGGCGAGCCGGATGCGGCACTGGCTGAGGCCGCGGTGCGTGTCAGGTGCGCATCCTCGCCCCCTTCGTCGGCGGCGCGTTTGGCAGTGGTCTGCGCTGCTGGCCGCATGTTGTCCTCCCCGCTATAGCCGCACGACACCTTGGCCGCCCGGTCAAACTCGTCCTCACACGGGAGCAGATGTATACTGCTATCGGCTACCGCCCGCAGACCGTCCAGCATGTGGCACTTGGTGCGACACGTGACGGCCAACTGGTGGCAACGATCCATGAGGGCACGGAGCCAACCGCTATGGCCGACGACTATCGCGAGGGTCTCGTCCGTGCAACGCAGTCGCTCTACGCCTGCCCCAACCTGCGCACCAGCTACCGGCAGGTACGTCTCAACGTGAGTACCCCCACGTGGATGCGCGGCCCCGGCGAGTCGCAAGGCATCTTTGCCCTTGAAAGCGCGATGGATGAGCTGGCGTACGCTCTGGACATCGATCCCATCGAACTGCGCCTACGCAATGACCCGGACGTCCATCCTCAGAGCGGTCTCCCGTGGTCGAGCCGGGGGTTGCGCGAATGCTATCAGCTAGGAGCAGAACACTTCGGCTGGGAACGCCGAACTCGTGCGCCCCGCTCCATGCGCGACGGCAACTCTCTCGTCGGTTGGGGAGTAGCCAGCGCTCTCTATCCCTACAACCGTCGAGAAGCTTCGGCTGGCGTGTGCATTCTGGCTGATGGAAGCGCGATTGTGCAGGCCGGCTTCCCCTCTCCAATCATCGCTGCGATTTAGGAGATAGCTCGCTGCCAGTGTAGGGTCGGCAGTACACGTGGCAGCATCAATGGCACGTGATCAGGTGCTTGCACTTGTGCGTGATGATGAGGCCTCGCCGCTCCAGGGAGCCACCGCCGACATGGTGGTGGCGCATGATGGCTCCATTGCGCTCAAGCGCGATCCATCAAGACGCGAGACGTATGCGGCGATTCTGCAACGACATGGCCTGAGCGAGATCCAGGCGGTGGGCACGGCTACGCCGGGCAATGAGGGGCAGCAGTTCGCCACCGGCACCTTCGGTGCCAAGTTTGTCGAGGTGCGCGTTGATGCTGATCTGGGCAGGATATCCGTGTCCAGGGTCCTCTCAGTGATTGCAGCAGGCCGCATCCTTAACGAGAAGACGGCCCGCAGCCAGGTCATTGGGGGCACCGTCGGCGGCATCGGGATGGCCCTGCTGGAGGAAACCATGATGGATGCTGCTACCGGGCGCATCGTCAACGCCAACCTGGCGGATTACGCGCTCCCGGTGCATGCGGATATCCCTCCCATCGATGTGCTCTTCGTTGACCAGCCAGACAGCTCTCTCAACCCTCTCGGAGCCAAAGGAGTAGGTGAAATTGCCATCGTCGGAGTCGCGCCAGCGATTGCCAACGCCATTTACCACGCCACGGGCCGACGTATTCGCGATCTCCCCATCACGATGGACAAGCTCTTATAGAGAAACCTGGCATTCTCCATGCAAACCCATCTCCTCTTCCGCTTTTATCATGGTTGTTTCTCTGCCTCAATGTACTAGCAATATGGAGTCGGATACGGTAAAGTAGACCTTCGGGAAAGCCCGCGGCAGCCAGCGTATCCTATATCCAATGAGTCAGGTTCTCGGCTGTGGTCAGCCAGCTACAGACGCCTCCACTAGTATATAGGTGTGGAATGCACTCACTCGAGTGCAACAGTTCTTACGCAGAAAGCTAACTGCACATATACAGAAATAGTCAAAGCGATATGCAATGATGAGTCACTCTCTCTCCTTTCTTGAAGAAGCATCAGGGACGATTGAGAAGGAAAGGAAGGGAGTAGCTCGTGCTCGATCAGGCATATGATGTCATTGTTATAGGGGCACGGGCCAAGACATTTCAAGGAAGCTAGCCAGGGTCGAGGCCAGCTCGACCCCTCCACAAGCGTGCAGCTGGCTTCGCTCGCCGCTTTTCCGATTTCTGGACGAGCGAAGCGATGTCCCGTCCCCTGTAGGGGTCGAGCTGGCCTCGACCCTCTTCCCTTGGCTGGTTGGCTTTATTTGAAATGTATTGAGGCTTGCGGCAGCGGTGTGTCCGTCACCCAGGAGCGCATGGTGTCCGTGAACAGATCAGGAGCCTCCAAGTTCCAGATGTGGCCGACACCCGGAACCATCACGCCTTTGGCACCCTGGATGGTCGTACTGATCTCACGAGCAGCCTGCTGCACCACAAAGGTTTCGTTCTGCCCAACTGTAATCAACATTGGTACATGCACTTGATGAGGGAACTCGATCTGTGTCACCTCATGGCTAAAGTGGCTAAATACCGTTGGCTTGACGGTTCGCACCCCTTCAAGCACCAGATGGTGATAGTGCTGTGGGATGTGAGACTGGAGGAAGATGAGCTGAGCCAATTGGTCAGGGCCAAGAAAACCCATCATCGTATTGATATTGGCAAAAGCTGGGTCAAGACGCGTCATCGCTCCACTGACCATGACGTGATCGATGACCTCTGGCACATCCAGCAGCATCCTCACGGCAACTGCACCACCCAGCGACAACCCCACCACATGAGCACGGCCATTCGGCGTATACTTGCGGATCAGAGCAGCAACTTGTGTACTCGCCTCTTTCAGGGTGAAGGGACCAAGGTCTGCACTCTTGCCATGTTCTGGCAGATCGGGAGCAAGACACTGATAGTCAGGTAGGCGCTCGAATTGTGGCTGCCACATCGCACCACTCAATCCCAGACCGTGCAAGAAGACGATGCTGGCTGCGTCTGCTCGCCCGGCTTGATGGACATACATCGGCATACTCTTTCTCCTTTTCATTTCCCAAATTGTACGTTGAGGTCCTCTTTGGCGATGAAAAGGAGAGGCTTTGCTTGACCCACTACCAAGTCATTAGCACAACAGAGTGAGTATTGGTACTCTAGCGTAAAAAACGTGAACAGTAAACTTCTCATCAGAGACTGATATTTCGCTATAAGGATAAACTCCTCCTTCTCATACTCAATTCAGCCGCTCGACGCAGCAAAAGATCATACACCTGACCACATTCAGAGGACGAACGGCCCTGAACAGAGCAACACAGCGAATCTACTGCATTGCACACACATCCCTTACACGAAAGACAAGTGCGAGGGGTTACACTACTACGTCTCTCTGTCATGAGAAGGGCTTCCAACTCGCTGTAAACACTCTTAAATAGAGTGGAGTTTCTCCTTTTACCGAGAATAGCAACATAACAATGGCAAAGCGGAAGCTGCAAAAGAGGTAGACAAAGCAATCGTGGCTTGAAGAAAATAACTACCCTGTCTCCACTCCCACTTCCAACGGCGAGATCGCTCTCCAAAAACCTACGAAAAGTCGTGAAAGGGCCACCATGGTTCCTACGCGCTAATAGGCACACAAACCGTAATACACGTCCCCGCACCGGGTTCGCTCTCAATACAGAGCGTCCCACCCAGTAACTTCGCTCGTTCGCTCATCCCCATCAGCCCAAAATGTCCCTCGTGGCCCACGCCTGTCTGTCCCGTAACCTTCTCTGGATCAAAACCACGCCCATCATCCTGAATCACCATCTGCACACCCTCTTCATCCAGTCTCAGCGTCACCGAAAGATACTGCGCTTGAGCATGGTTACACGCATTCGCCAGGGCCTCCTGCGCTATGCGATACAAACTCTCCTCCAAGCGTGGTGAGAGTACCGGAAAATTGTGGACGGGCGTATATGCAAACTCCACCTGCACCGACCGTTCCTCACATCCCTCCTGTACCAATGCTGCTAATGCCTCGATCAACGTCTTGTTTTGCAAGGGGGCAGCGCGTAAATTCATCACCGAACGCCGCGCCTCCTCTAGATTACTCCTTGCCAGACTTAATGCTCGTTGGATGGCCTCCTGGGCTCGTTCAGGGCGTGCCGTTGCCAAGGCATCTGCCGTCTCCAATTGCAGCGTAATTGCCGCCAATCCCTGCGCCAGGGTATCATGGATCTCCCGCGCCAGGCGGTTGCGCTCCTCGATCGTCGCCAGTCTTGTAGCGGCGGAGGTGCGTTCTGCCGACAGTCGCGCCCGTTGGATGGCCAGCCCTATCTGGTCACCAATAATATGCAGTAACTGCAACTCCTCCGCCTGCAATTGCCGCCAATCCTCACTTGCCACATTCAGCACTCCCAATGGCATTGCACTGGCATAAATCGGCACGCTCGCATGAAAACGTAGTCCCCATGACGTCGGATCGCTATCCCGCTCGGCATTCTTCAAGCGACTACAGCGCAACACATCGATATTCGCCGCCCCCTCCAGGCTTCCTTCCAGAAACGTATCCAGGCACAGACAATAACCCCGCATGCGTTCAGGATGATCCGCCAGATACGGAGGTAACGCCTGGGCCGCCGCCAGATACGGCTCTCCCTGGGCATCCAACAACCACACCCAGCCTGTCTGTAAGCCCAGCAGCTTCGTCACCTGGGCCAGCACTTCCTGTAATGCCTCATGCACATCCACCTTGCGGTTCAACTGTCCCGCAATCGCATACAGCACCGCCAGCTCCCGATTACTGCTTAGCAGCGATCCTGTCTCTTGTTGTAGTGATGTTGTCTCAGGTTGAATCTCCATAGCAAAAGTATATCATTACCAGGAAGATAAATGGTGAGGGCAGAGTGTATGGGGTGCGTTTCATTTTTGCATTGAGCACCGGTGGGCGAGCCTGACCCCCACAAGCTCTCAGGGGTAGGTTTTGTGGACAGTGGAGACGCCACCTCGCGTAGGGGCGGGAGTGGAGCGGATGTGGGGTTGGGGCCCTGGTGGCCGCCCGCTGCGGATGAGGTGCACCCATGGCCGTCCATCTACCAAGCACGACGGGCAGCCACAAGGGCCCCAACCCCGCTCCACCCCGCTCCTGCCCCTACGCGCTTCCCCCTCGCTCTGGCAAAAAACCTACCCGTGAGAGACCCCCCTTGTGGGGGTCAGGCTCGCTTTTATAGTTTCTCAACATTCCCTCTGCCTCCTCCACCATCTTCCTCCGTAACGACTCCGGCTCCAGCACTTGTACATGACTTCCCCAGCTCAGCAACCATTGCAGAATCTCGCTCTCTTGCCTCACTCTCAAGGTTACCAGTAAACCCACCTGCGTCTCCTCTTCGCCGACCATATAATAAGAGCGGGACTCACGTACCCACCTTGTCACCTCTTGATCAAACAAAGCACGCACTACCATTCCCTCCACTCTCTTACGCTGCTGCTCATGCTCGTACATCTTAAAATCAGGCGGCCTCTCAAACCGCTGAGCCAGCAATTCTAGATTGTCCATCCGATCAAGCCGAAAATTACGTATATCTTTCCGCAGGTGACAATAGCCCACCATGTGCCACGCATTAGAATGCACCAGCCCATAGGGATTAGCCTCACGCACACGTTGCTCACTACCTCCACCCTGGGCATACCTTGTATAATAAGTGAAGCGCACCTTGGTTCGGTCAATAATCGATCTCCTGATCTGCTGCAACATCTCTGCCTCATGACCGCTCTCCATAGTCCCCATAGGAATGAAGCGAATACTCTCCTGCAAATAGCGTACCTCATCCCTTTGCTTCTCTGGTAGCACGCCCTCTATCTTGCGGCTGGCCGACTGGGCCGCTTGCCGGTACTGTGCATCAAAATTGTCTGCCATGAACTCACTCCCCAGCAGCAGCATCGTTGCCTCATCAGCCGTAAAGCTCAACGGTGGTAAAAAATATCCCTCCATCAATCCATATCCACGCCCTGGTACTGCTACCAGTGGCACCCCAGCTTCACCCAACGCTTGAATATCTCGGTAAATTGTCCGCTTACTCGTCTCAAAAGTTGCGGCCAGGTCTTCCGCTCGCTGCCTCCCTTTGCCCTGCAATTCCAATACAATTGCCAGAAGGCGATCCGTCCTGTTCATCTCAAATCTTCCCCGCTTCCGTAGCTTCTTGGCAGGCGGCCTATGCTCCAATCTTATGCTTGCTCATTTCCACGTACCAGTGACATGAATATCCCAACAGCTGCAATAACGGCACACACCACAAACGTCACATGAAAACTATTGGCAAACGTCTGCTGCAAACTGATAACTTGCTCCGCCGACAGTCTGCCAGCGTGTGCTACCAGCAGTTGTCCCGCCATTGCTCCACCCAGGCTGGTAAAAACTGCCCCCGCCAGAGCCACGCTCAAACTTTGTCCCACTACCCGTCCAGTTGCCAGAAAGCCAGAGGCAGCTCCTTGCAATTCCTTGGGGGCTGCTCCCATCAGCGCACTATTGTTTGGCGATTGGAACCACGCCTGTCCCAGTCCTGTCACCACCAGCCTCCATACAATATCCCATACCGAACTCTGGGCATTCAATTGACTGATCAGCACCAGCCCGATACAGGCCAGCGTCAATCCTCCTGCCGCTAACCAGCGCGTACCGATGCGGTCGGCCAGCGCACCAGAGAAAGGCGCAAAAACCGCAATCGTCAATGGCAAAGGTGTCAACAGCAAGCCAGCTACTTCTGTCGGGAAGCCCCGTAGCTCTTCCAAATAGAAAGGCAACATAAAGCTCACCGCGAACAGAGCCAGAAAGCTCAAGATCAGGCTCGTATTGGCTGACAGAAAAACGCGCCGCCGTAGCAACGAAAATGCAATAATCGGATGAGCCACTCGCCTTTCCACTACCACTAAGAAGCAGAACGCCACCACGCTCACTGCTAGCGTACTCAACAATAGGGGAGAAGTCCATCCCCACTCCTGACCAAACGACACGCCCAGGGTCAGTGTGGCCAGGCCAATCCCCAACAACAACGCTCCCAACGGATCAAACTTGCCCTCTCCCCGGTGCAGCCGTTCCGTCAGTACTAGCAGCGTTGCTATCACTCCCACAATGCCAATAGGCAGGTTCACAAAAAATATCCATCGCCATGACAAATTAGCTGTAATAATGCCACCCAGCGTTGGTCCTGTACTCACTCCCAGTGCCACCACCACGGCATTCAGTCCCAATGCTCGTCCTCGCTCCGAGGCGGCAAATGCCCGTGTTAACATGGCCGGACTGATCGACATAATCAGCGCACCTCCCAATCCCTGCAATGCCCGTGCCGCGATCAAAAAACCGAGCGTTGGAGCTGCTCCACACAAGGCCGAGCCGAGCGTAAATACGATCAGCCCTCCTGCCCAGATCGGCTTGCGCCCGATCATATCTGCTACCCGCCCTGCCGTCATTAAGACTGCCGCCGTTATTACCAGATAGGCAATAATAACCCATTCCACTGCTCCACTCAATGGCACTCCAAACGAATGAGCAATCGTTGGCAAGCTAATATTCACAATCGACGAATCCAGCGTTGCCATAAATACTCCCACCGCCACAATCGCCAGCACCGCCCACTTTCCCGCATGCTCCCCATCGTCCCTCTGCTCCTGTGGTTTGCCATCCTTGCCACCCTCATATGTGCGCATCTCATCTGCTTCAGATGGCGTTACTGCTGCTTTTGCCCTCTTTATATTACCTGTAGTAACGATGTTGCTACTCTGTATCTCTTCTTGTCTCATATAAAATAGCACCCATTCTGTGATAGATAACTGACATCTATGGATTTACAACATATCCTTACATGCAAATTCTTCCCTCAAGATAAGGACGCCCACATCTGTCTTTTAGGGGCGTCCTGCGTCTATAACGTCCATGTGGACTCACGACCTCAAAAAGAAGTAAATCGTCATGCTCACTCCCACCACAATCACGAATGCACGCACCCACTTTTGCTCAATCTTCCGTGCATAATATGCACCCGCATAGCCTCCCACAATCGTCCCTGCCACCATCAAGAGGGCTTGCGGCCAGAGCACGATCCCTCTCACAATAAAGATCACCACTGCCACGCCGTTGATAAATGCCGTCAGTAGCGTCTTCATCGCATTCATCTCGTGAATATTCTCCATACCCATGAGCCCCAATGTTGCCAGCATTAAAATACCGATGCCGCCTCCAAAATATCCTCCATAGATCGCAATGATCAACTGGAGAAACGCTATTCCCACCAGCGCCGCCCATGACAAATGCTCATTGCCTTTTGAGCGTTGCCGCAATCTGGCTGTCACCGGCCCACTTACCGCGAACAACACCGTTGCCAACAACAATAAATACGGCAACAACTTCACAAACGTAGACTGCGATGTGTTCACTAGCAACTCGGCTCCCAACACTCCGCCCACCAGGCTCGTCACTCCCAGTACAATCACCAACACTGGCTTTTGCTTCGCCATCTCCAACCGATAGGCCCATATACTCGCCACTGAGCCCGGCCATAACGCTACCGTACTCGTAGCATTGGCATTAATCGGAGGCACACCCGTAAAGATCAGGGCCGGTAAGGTAATAAACGTTCCTCCTCCAGCCACTGAATTGAGCATCCCTCCCAATATTGCTGCCACGAGCAGAATAATGATCTGTGAAATTGTCATCTCGCAAAATCTCCCCAAAAAAGTGTTGACAAATCTTCTTCCTTATAGTAATATACAACACGTCAAGAGAACCGCCTGTATGTGCAGGTGAACTGGTGACTATAGCGAAGAGGGTACACCCGTTCGGTGACTATAGCGAAGAGGGTACACCCGTTCCCATCCCGAACACGGAAGTTAAGCTCTTCAGCTCCGATGATACTGTGGGGGCAGCCCCATGGGAAAATAGGACGTCGCCATTTCACCCGCCCATGATAGGCGGTTTTGTTATCTACACGTTTGGAGTACCATCTCAGGTATACCCCATGACCAAGACAGAAGCATATCCAGACCTGCGCCAGGCTGTACGGAACGTCTGCCAGCACTTTCCAGCCAGCTACTGGCGCGACCTCGATCAGCAGCGAGCCTACCCCGAAACCTTCATGCAAGCTATGACCGAAGCTGGCTTTCTCGCACCCCTCATCCCCCAGAAGTACGGAGGGCTGGGCCTCAGCCTGACCGAAACATCCATCATTTTAGAGGAAGTCAATCGCTCAGGAGGGAACTCCGGAACCGTACATGCCCAGGTCTATACCATGGGTACCCTCCTACGTCATGGCTCCGAAGAACAAAAGCAGCGTTACCTGCCTGGGATCGCACAGGGAAAGTTGCGCCTCCAGGCTTTCGGCGTCACCGAGCCAGAAGCCGGCAGCGATACCACCCAGATTA